>Ga0208272_100291_pt1 | contig 23407 bp, 23 predicted proteins | sample LakWasM129_HOW14_2_FD_183939 | JGI IMG/M metagenome (GOLD analysis project Ga0208272, IMG submission 183939) | Freshwater sediment methanotrophic microbial communities from Lake Washington under simulated oxygen tension - Sediment Metagenome... | ecosystem: Environmental > Aquatic > Freshwater >... | reverse complement strand
GGGCCGTCATCGCGTTTCCCGGCGGCGTGACGGACGACCTGATCGCCAAGGCCCGGAGGGCAAGGCTGTCCGTGCATGAAAGCCCCGGCCGGCAACTGGCCAACCTGCCCACGATGGACACGCGGTTCCGGCACCTGCCTGCGCCGCATCACCGTTCAAAATTAACCCCCTGACACCATGAGCCACGCCCGACCCATCCGCACGGGGGATTCCGGCGCGGTCCAACAACTGCAGGCCAGAATCGCCGAGGCCGGACAACTCCAGGAAAAGATGAAAACGGCAAACAAGATTGTCCGCGACCGCAGGCTGCCGGATGACGAAAAGGTCGCCCGGCTCGGCACGGAATGCCGCATTCCGCCGGACGGCGCGCGCCAGCTGCTCAAGCCCGATTTCGCGGGCCGCACCGGCTTCCCGGACTATCAACTCACCAATAACGGCGCGAACATCCGGCGGATGCAGGAACGCGTGGGCGCACTGACGAAGGAGGGCACGCGGCCGTCGCTGACGGTGGAATTTCCCGGCGGCCGGATGGAGGACAATGCGGAGGACGGCCGCGTGCGGATCTACCATGACGAGAAGCCCGGACAGGACGTCATCGGGAAATTGAAGGCCAACGGGTTTCACTGGAGCCCGTCGAACCGGGCATGGCAGCGATTGAGAAACGACCGCGCGCGGTGGGCGGCCACTGGGATCACTGGCGTGTCGTGGCCGGCGACAACCGCCGGAGATTCCGCCCGCCCGGCAGCATCAACGACGGCGACCGTCCGGACCTCGCCCGCGGCGGATGCCCCGCGACTCGGCCTCAGCGCATGAGCCCCGCCAGCCAGGATGCTCTTGCAACGTTGCGGCGAATGGCTCGCGGTCATCCGGGGGCATCGTCAGGCGAGCGGGCCGCCTGGGAAATCCTCCGCCACCTGCGGGACGGGACGCCGGTCAGATTCGGCGAATGTTTCGTTCGCCTTGACGGAGCCGGCAAGCGAGCGGTCGTGCAGTTGTTGATCGACCTGAGCACCGGTCAGACGGGGCTCAGCGAACTGGGTTGAAGCCATTCCCCGCAAATCCATGGCCGCGCCCGTGCTCCACACCGATTTGCGCCAGCTCATCCTGGCGGTCCGGGAGCGCAACGCGCAGGCCGTCAACACCGGGCTGACCTTGATCGTATAGAGTTGCTGGCGGCCCTGCGGGTCGCGCCCCCGCAAACGCGATGTGGGCTCCTTGGGCCGGCGCGGTCGGTGCAGCCGCGAGCAGCGCGATGGCAAAGGAGAGAAGGATTCTCAACGTAGGGTATATGGTCTCGCGATCTCTTTGGCTTGTCGTCACCGGCGCTCCGGCATGGGATGGCTCGCGAAGAACTCCCAGATGGCATCGGTGGCCCGGAACTTGGCGGTGGCTTTCCCGACCATGGACTCCGGCAGCAGATTCTTGCCGCCCGGCCAGATGTGGCCGTGGCCCTGGATGATAGTGAAGCGAACCTCGGTGTCTTCGCGCCCTCCGCTGTAGAGCAGAGTCGTGACGCCCGGCGTCGCGGGCGCAGGCTTCGGTTCGGCAGAGCAACCGAGAAGGTGCGCCCAGGTGGCGACGAACTCGCGCGCAGGCGGCTTCACCCGCGAGACGGCGGTCCGGATGGGCGCTCCGGTGGCCATTTTCGGCGTGCCGCCCTCGAGTGGATTGAGCGGATCGGCATCGCCGGTGAGGTAGAAAAGCGGGACCGGGCGTGCAAGTTTCGGCTGCTTGAGCCAGAGCGAGCCGGCAAAGGGCGCGATGGCGGCGATGCGCGCGGACAAGTCGACGCCGACACGAAAGGTCATCGAAGCGCCATTGGAAAATCCCGTGGCGTAGATACACCGCTGATCCACGGCGAACCGTGCGATGAGATCGTCGAGCATCGCGTCGATGAAGGCCACGTCGGGGATGTTGCGCTCGCCGGAGTGAAAACCGCCGGAGCCGTCGTTCCACGCCTGACCGTTGGTGCCGAAGCGGCTGGGTTTGGTCGGGTCGGGCCGCGTGGCCTCGGGGAACACGGCGAGGAAACCCTCTTGGTCGGCCTTTTGCGTCCAGCCGGTTTCACGCATTGCGCCGCGGGCCGTGCCGCCGCCGCCGTGAAACATGATGACAACCGGCACCGGTTTCCCGCCGTCGTAGCCGGCGGGCACATGGACGATGTATTTCCGGTCCAAGCCGCCGACTTGGAGCGCCAACGTGTGGTCACCGGGGCCGAGTTGCGGTTCGGCGGTTTTCGCCGAGGCCTGGGCGACGACGCTGACGCCAACAACGCCGGTGAGTAGGAGGTTGAGAATTCGAATGAACCTTGGCTGCTGAGCAGGGCGCATTGGTCTCAGTTGCACGATGCCAGAGACGCCTGCTGTGCCCCGCCGTTACGCGGCGTTCGGGCAAAAGCGTGCGCGGCACATGTTTGCTTCGCGCCCTGCCCGGGCGGTCAATTCGGTCATGGCCGCGACCTATTGGGAATTCGGCCGGCGGATCGTGCGATTTGAGCAGCACGGCGAGAAGCGGGCCGGCTACGGCGAGGCGCTGCTCCAGCGGCTTTCCGCGGACCTGATGCAGCGGTTTTGGCGCGGCTTTGGCGTCGACAACCTGGAACTGTTCCGCGCGTTTTACCTGGCCTATCCGCGCGACCCGGTCGCGCTCCCGGCGGCAAAATCCGAATCACCGATTCGGAATTCAGCCATCCCGCCGCGGGCCGCGCGTTTTCCCCTGACGTGGACCCACTACGTTCAGCTCATCCGGCGGACGAAGACGGCGGAGGCCCGCGATTTCTACGAGCGGGAGGCCCTGCGCGGCGGCTGGTCCGTGCGGCAGCTGGCGCGGCAGATCAACTCCCTCTTCTACGAGCGCACCGCCCTTTCCCGCGACAAGGCCGCCATGCTGGCCAAGGGGGCGAAGCCCCGGCCGGCGGACCGGCTCACCGCTGACGAGGAGGTGAAGGACCCCATGGTCCTCGAATTCCTGAACCTCAAGGACGAATACTCCGAGAGCGAATTGGAGGAGGCCCTGCTGTCCCACCTCGAACACTTCCTGCTGGAGTTGGGCGGCGACTTCACCTTTGCCGGTCGCCAACGCCGGCTGCGGATCGGCGACGAGTGGTATCGGGTGGATCTGCTTTTCTTCCACCGGCGGTTGCGCTGCCTCGTCGTCATCGATTTGAAGATCGGCAGGTTCACCCATGCCGACGCGGGCCAGATGCAGGTGTATTTGAACTACGCGAAAAAGCACTGGACCAACGAGGGCGAAAATCCGCCCGTGGGACTCATCCTTTGTTCGGAAACCGACGATGCGCTCGCGGAATACGCGCTGGACGGCCTGCCCAACCAGGTGCTCGCCCGGGAATACAAATCGGCGTTGCCCGAACCGAAGCTGTTCGCGGCCGAGATCGAGAAGACCCGCGGGCGGCTCGAAACGCACCGGCAATAGGCGGGGGCCGGCCGGGCTGTCCGCCGGGGTTTGGGCCGGTCCCACGGGAACCGGCGACCGGTGCACCGTTGAGGTCCGGGCGCGACCCCGCGCCGGGATTTCCGCCGGACCGGGGCGGGTGACGACCTCTTTTTTCTTCCGCACGCAGTGGCCTCATTCTTTATGGGAAGCTTCCCATAAAGAATGTTATGGCCAGCGGAGAGCTATGTTAAGTTTGGAGCGGCGGCCCTTGCCGCCGCAGAGCTAGCGCCGTCGATCGACCGCGCTCAGTCCTTCACATAATCGTCACCTTGTCGGCGGAACGGACCGCGGCGGCGCCAGTCAGGGTAGCCTTGTCCCCCAATCAGACCCCAGCGGAGACCGAGGTTCTCCTTGAACGGTTCAATGCAGACGCTCTCGCCCAGGGATTCGCTCCCAAGTCGATTCGCCAGTGGGTGTGCTATGTCCGGCGAGCAGCGCATTGGTTGGAGAACCGCAACCGGTCCATCGCCAGTCTGACTTGGGAACAGGTGCCGGCGCTCGTCCGAGCCTCGGCGGTGAAGCACTGGCGACAGGAGTTCCGCAGCTATTACAGGGCGGCTCTGCACCGCTGGCTCAAAACGCGTGGCGTAAGCCGTGCGGCCGGCCCCGTCGCGCTCTGGCAGCCTTGGATCGACCAATACATGGTGTTTGTCCTCACGCATCGAGGACTGTGTGCGAACCGCGTCCGCAGGCACCGCTATCCTGCCACGGAGTTCCTGCAGTGGCGGTTCGGAATGAGAGAGGCCGTTTGGGACCAGGTGACCGTGCAGGACATCTGGCGCTTCGCCCAATGGCGCCGCCGCCAGCAGAACGCCGCGACCTTCAACGGCTACTTCGGCGTTTTCCGGCAGTTCCTCCGCTTTGTGCGCATGCGCGGCGGTTGCGGGGAGGACCTGATCCGCGCGGTGCCCCGCATGGCGAACTTTGGCCAGCGAACCGAGCGGCGCACCTTCACGGACGAACAGAGGCGCATCGTCTTAGATTCATTCGACCTGACATCCGCGGACGGCTGCCGGAACCACGCCATCGTGCGATGCATGGTCGATCTGGGCCTACGCCCGATTGAGGTCGCCCGCTTGCGATTGTGCGACGCCGACTTCGACGGCCGCCAGCTACACGTGCCGGCGGCCAAAAACGGTCGTGGCCGGACACTGCCCTTGGTGGGCGCAGTCTCACGGGCCATTCGCCGTTATGCCAAACATCATCGCCCGGCCGGTGCCTGCGAACAGCTCTTCGTTCGACATGCGATCCGCCGTGGCCGCCCATTGGATACCTCGTCGATGTGTTCCGCGATGAACGCTGCCTACCGGCGCTGTGGGCTGCCGGCCAGCTGCTCCGGGCTTTATCCGCTGCGCCACACATTCGCGACTCGACTCCATGCCCGCGGTGTCGGCCTCAAGCAGATTGGCGATCTAATGGGACACGGGCACCTCCACACTACAACCCTCTACGCTCAGGTCGACTTGGTCGCCTTGCGGGCGCTCGCGTTGCCTTGGCCAGCATGACCCGATCCTGCACTCGTCGGGTGGAAGCCTATCTCCAGCACCGGGGGCGGTTGGGCTTCAAGCTGGACCGCGAAGGCTACCTGCTGCGGCTCTATGCGCGGTATCATGATCGGGTCGCCGCCGGCCAGCCCTTGCGGATTCAGGTCATTCTGGACTGGGTGCGGCAACCGACCGGAGTGCGGCGGTCCTATTTGGCCCGACGGCTGAGGGCGGTGCGTGGCTTCGCGATCTACTGCGCCGCTCTGGACCGGCACACCCAGGTGCCCGACTACGATCTGGCTGGCCCCATGATGGACCGGCGCGCCCCACACATCTACACTCTCACCGAGGTGCGGCTCATTCTCCAGCGAGCGGAACAACTGCCGACCTATCGCTCCCAGCTGCGACCGAAGACCTACGTCTGCCTGATTGGCCTGATTGCGAGCACCGGGTTGCGCGTGAACGAGGCGATGCGGCTAAGCCTGACGGATTTCGACGCCACCGCCGGCACGTTGCGGGTGCCGGCCTCAAAGTTGAGTCCCCAGCGCCGCCTGCCGTTGCATCCGTCGGTCGTCGCGCACCTCCAACGGTATCGCGACGAGCGATTGCGGTTCTACCCGTTTGGTGAGCGCTTCTTTTTGGGCCGGGCGGGACGTTCCCTCAAAACGACCGATGTCCATCGCACCTTCCGTATCCTCTGCGAGGGCATCCGGGGCAACGGCGCAAGGGCGCTGCCCCGCATCCACGATTTTCGGCACACCTTCGCCACGCAGCATGTGGGCCGGTGGAGCCGCGAAGCGGCACCCCTCACACATCGGCTGCTGCTGCTTTCGCGTTATCTCGGACATCAAAACTTCAACGACACCTGGTGGTATGTCTCGGCGCAGCCCGCCACGCTGCGCGCGGCGGCCGACCGCTTCGAGGACTTCCACCGCAACCACATCCCCGTCCATGTCACGTCAAACCTTCCCTGAGTTGGTGCACCGGTTCTTCGTCGAGTATCTGCTGAACCAGCGCAATCTCAGCACCAACACCATCGCGGCCTACCGCGACACCTTCCGACTGTTGCTGCGCTTTCTGGCCGTCCACCTGAAGCAACCGATCGACGGACTGTCCCTCGATTCACTGACGCCAGAAACGGTGCTGGCATTTCTTTCCCACCTGGAGGACGTCCGGAAAAACACCGCGCGGACGCGCAACTACCGGCTGGCCGCCATTTGCGCGTTCACGCGTTTCGTCCTGAGCCAGGCTGATCCCGACGTGTTTGTCGCCGGCCACCGCATTCTCGCAATTCCGGTCAAACGGTCGGCTCGGTCGATGATGGGGTTTCTGAGTCGGGAGGAGATCGAGGCCATCTTGGCGGCTGTGGACCTCTCAAAAACATCGGGTGCTCGTGATCACCTGCTGTTCACGTTACTCTACAACACCGGCGCCCGCATCTCCGAAGCGCTGGCCGTTACGCCTGCCGATATTCGCGGTCGCGTCGTGAGACTGCGCGGCAAGGGTCGCAAGGAACGGGCCGTTCCTCTTTGGTCCCGCACGGCGGCCGAGATCGGCCGTTGGTGCCGGACGCAGGACATTGCGCAGACCGAGCGGTTGTTTGCGAACGTGCGAGGCGAGCCCCTCAGTCGGCAGGGCGCACGCTTTCGGCTGCATCTGGCGGTCACCGCGGCGCGTCTCTCGTGCCCGTCGTTGGTCGGCCGAAAGATCGGCCTTCATACGCTGCGTCACACTTGCGCGATGCACCTGCTCCAGTCGGGCGTGGCACTTGAGGTCATTGCACTTTGGTTGGGCCACGAGCGGCCGGTCACCACGCATGGCTACGTCGAAGCTGATCTTAAGATGAAGGAAGCCTGCCTCGACCGGCTAAAGCAGCCTCCGGGACGACGCCCGCGGCGCAGCGAAGGTTCGCGGCTGCTGAGTTTCCTCGAGGCAATCTAGCCACCGGGAAGTATTCGGTCTCATTTCGGGGGACTATTATGTGAAGTAAGCGCGGTTGATTGACCGCCATCGGCGCTCTGCGGCGGCAAGGGCCGCCGCTCCAAACTTAACATAGCTCTCCGCTGGCCATAACATGCTGCCATGCCCGTCAAGGTGTCGTCCTCGCTGCGCTCGGCGAACCTGGCCTCCCTGCGGCCTTCCCCCTCGCTGCGCTCGGCGGCCTCCGGTCGGTGACTGGGCATGCCCGCCGAGGCCAGCGCGCGGAACGCGCCACGAGAACCGGGCAATCACGCCCGGCCGGGGCGCACCGGGCGCCAATCATCATGAACTCATCAGACCAATGTTACATCAAGCTCTTCCACGGCCGGCGCACGCCGGACGAACGGCTCGGCGACTGGGGTGCGGAAGGGCCGGTCATCGGCCCGGTTGGCCTCACCTGGACCTATGGCCGCCTCAAGATCCACGCCCCCGGCTGGACCGGATTCGAGTTCCTGCCGGAACGGGACGGGTTGATCGCCTACGGCGGGATGTTCTACGGTGACTGCGAAATCATCCACGCGGGCGATCCGCTCCTCCGCCAGTTGCGCCGCGAAAGGCGGGAGTTCCACGACTACCGGAAGTTTGCCGCCCGACTCGGCGAGGCCGGGCGACCGGCCCGGGCCGCGACCTCGCGGCGGCGTGCCACGCAACCGGCCCCCGGCCGGAACCTTGGCACGGCCTGGGCGGCCATTCCACACTACGGATTGGGGCGCGTCCCGGACAGCCTGCCCGATAAATCCCCCGTGCTTTACCGCCGGATCATCGCCAAGCGGGCGATCCTCGCCGGCTACGAGGACGACGGCCAGCCCGGACCGTGCATCGCCGATCTGCTTTCCGACCTGCGGCACCTGTGCGACGGGCTCGGGTTGGATTTTGCCGGCCTCGACCGCGGGGCCTACCGCCACTATGCGCACGAAAAGTCCGGGCAACGGCTGTGAAGCGGGAGCCTTCCCCATGAAACCTTCCCTTCCTTCCCGCTACACCGGGGCGATCGCCTTTGCGCTCAACCCTCCGGCGAACCAGTCACGCGAACTGTATTCGCCGCGACTCCACCTCCACGTGCAACCGGCTCCGGCCGGCCGGCCGCAATTCGCAGGCAAGGTCTATCTCGAAGCCTACGAGAAGGTCCCGGGCGGCGTGGTCTTCCTCAACTGGTGGGCCCCGGCGAACCGGACCGGCGTCCGGGAAATTCTTCCGGGGCCTCGCCGAACGTCGCGGGGGGAGAGTCTCCCCCCGGCCTTACCGGCTGGGCCAGAGTTGCGACGGCACGATCGGTGCACCGGTCCTCCATGCCTATAAGGTGGCCTGCGACGCACTCGGACTGGACGCCGATGCGCTCCACCGGAAGGCCTACCCGGAACGGGGCGACGATCCGCCCGACTGGACCGAATGCCGGCGCCATGCCGAGTGGCAGGGTGGCGTCGAGTGGCCGGAACGGTGGGATGCCGGCGCCATCGACGGGCTCGCCGAGTCGCTGACCGAAATCAACCATCACAGCCTCCGGAGCGAATTCGAGGTGGCGGTCAGCTTGATGACGCCACCAAGCAGGGCCTTGTGGCCTTGAGCCCCAAGCTCGCCGCGTGGATGCAGCCGGTCGGTCACCGCATTGTCGCATGAATTCCGCTCTCCTGCTGACATCCCCACGGCGGGCAAAGTTTTTCTGAGTGGCGGTCGGCGCGACGAAGGCGGCAAACGCGTTGCGGATTTGGTGACTCGGGACGGTCGGGCGGCCGACCCGGAAGGATTGACTGCCCGCCTGCTTCCTAGTTGCATGCCGAGCATGGACCTGGCGGCCATGCTGCAACGCGACGAGGGCAAGACGCTCGAATTCAAGCGGGACCTTTCATCACCGGACAAGGTGCTGCACACCCTTATCGCCTTCGCGAACACGGCGGGAGGCGTTCTCGTCATCGGCGTCGAGAACCGGACCAAGCATGTGCGCGGGGTATCCGACCCATTGCCGGAGGAGGAACGGTTGGCCAGCCTCATCACGGACCGGATCGAACCGCGGCTGGTCCCCAACATCGAGATCATTGCCTGGCGGTCCGCGCAGGTCATCGTGGTTGAAATCTACCCGAGTTCCACCCGGCCCCACTGGCTCAAAAATCTGGGGCCGGACAACGGCGTGTTCGTTCGGATCGGTTCCACGAACCGCCGGGCGGATGAACCCCTGATCCACGAGATGCGCCGGATGGCTCGCAATGAAACCTATGACGAGTCCCCGCTGGCCCATCTCGACTCGGAAGCCCTCGACTTCCGAGTGGCTGCCGAGTTGTTCCCCCAGCGGCGGACCCTCGACCGCGCGGCCCTCGAAACCCTGCGGGCGCTCACCCGGCATGAGCGCCGGCTCGTGCCTACCGTTGGCGGCTTGCTCCTCTTCGGCAAGGAGCTTGAGCGCGAATTTCCCGATGCGTGGATTCAATGCGGCCGTTTTGCCGGGACCGACAAAAGCGTCCTGGCCGACAGCGTGGAATGCCACGGCATCCTGTCGAAAACCCTGGACGCCGCGTATGATTTCGTGAAAAAACATGCCGTCTACCCGGCCAAGATCAGCGACCTGAAGCGAATGGACGCGCCCAGCATTCCGTTGCGGGCGGTCCGGGAATTGTTGGTCAATGCCGTCGTCCATGCGGACTATGCCCAGCAGGGTGCGCCCGTGCGCGTATCGCTCTTTTCCGACCGCGTCGAGATCGAGAACCCCGGGGTGCTGCTGGCCGGGCTCACGGTCGAGGACATCAAGCACGGCGTCTCCAAGCTCCGCAATCGCGTGATCGGCCGGGCGTTCAAGGAACTGGGCTACATCGAGCAATGGGGCAGCGGCATTCAACGAGCGATGAGCGAGTGTCGCGAGGCGGGCTTGCCGGAGCCGACATTTCAGGAAATGGCCTTCCGCTTCCGGGCCATCATATCGCTCAAGGCGGAACAGCCGCCGGAACGGGACGTGATCACGGAGGCCGTTCGCACCGCTTTGCTTGCGCCGAAAAATCGCAAAGGATTGTCCACCCATCAACTGGCGGAACGAGCCGGCATCTCACCGCGGGCCATGCGCACCCGGATGGCCAAGCTCGTGGATTCGGGATTGGTCAGCGTGCTGGGCAAGAACGCGCGCGACCCACAGCGCAAGTATCATTGGAAAGGGGTGTAGGCGCCTCGAGCTCATTTCTCATGGTATCCGCATCCCATTCAATTCCTCCCGCCGCTCACCGGCTTGATTCAAACGGCAACGAGAAGGCGGCCGCCGGTTGCCGTAATGCCGCTTCTCCGATGGTCACCCGCTGGTTGGCCGGTCAGGCCACCGCCACCGGACCGCTTTCCACCAACCAGCCGTCCATTCAGCTTCCATTCCAAAGGTGGTTCAAGTTCAAGGAGGCGTTCTCGCCTCAGTTCATCATCGAGTGCGCGGGAAGTCTCGGCCAGCCGGCGCGCACGTGCCTGGACCCATTCGGCGGATCGGGCACTTCAGCCCTGACCGCGCAGTTCCTTGGCATTCGCCCGACGACCATCGAGGTGAACCCATTCTTGGCCGATTTAATCGAGGCGAAGTTGTCCACCTACGACGTGACATCGCTGCGGACCGATTACCTGGAAGTTTTGAATGTCAGCAAAGATCTCCGTCCGGCGACGGCGAAGCTGTTGAAGAATGCGCCGGCCACCTTGGTGAACCCCGGGGTCGATGACCGCTGGATTTATTCCAAGGGCGTCGCACGTCGCATTCTTGCTCTGCGCGAGGCCATTGCGTTGGTCAAATCGCGCCCAAACCGCCTGCTGTTGACCGTGGTGCTCGGTTCAATCCTAGTTGGCTTGAGTAACGTGATCGTCAACGGCAAGGGTCGCAAATACCGCAACAGCTGGGAAACCCGGCAGAAATCGGCGGCCGACGTCGAGACCGCGTTCCGTGGCTCGTTTTTCGAGGTATTCAGTGACATCTGCCTCTATGCCGGTCGGAGCTCCCCTGATTTCACGCTGCTTCGCGGCGACAGCCGGACGATGCTGGATCAGGTCAAGTCGGTCGATTTTGCGATTCTCTCCCCCCCGTATCCCAATTCATTCGACTATACTGATATCTACAATCTTGAACTCTGGATGCTCGGTTACCTGAGCAGCCGGCCGGACAACCTCAGCCTGCGGGGAAAAACGCTGCGTTCCCATGTGCAAATTCACCGTGAGTTTTCGACGGATACGCTGGGGTCGAAATCACTCGCCCGGACTTACCGCCACTTGTGCCGCGTCCGCGAGGAACTGTGGAATCCCCATATTCCCGAGATGATCTGCGCATATTTTTCGGACATGCAGACCATCATGACGAAGCTCAAGGTGAAGCTGCGGAAGGGAGGGAAGGCCTTTCTCGCCGTGGGCAACAGCAAGTATGCCGGCGTGATGGTGGACACCGAAACGATCCTGCAGGATATCGCACTCGCCCACGGTTACGCGCACGCGACCAGCCGGCCGATCCGTTCGATGCGGTCCAGCGCCCAACAGGGAGGCCGGCACGAATTGACCGAGACCCTGTTGACCCTCAGTTAGCCCGGCGTGGTTCCGGGCTACGGTTGGCTTTCAGCGGCCACCCTTACGGCGAGTTCGGAGGGAGTTTCGCTGCGAAGAAAATAGATCACGGGTTCCGCGCACTTGGCATGGCGGCAGGTCGCGGGGTAGGCGGATTCCTTCTGATGGACGTCATCCACCCGGGCGTCATAAATCACCAGATATCCCTGCATCAGCTTGGCATTTCGGCTCAGGTAATCGGCGACTTGGACCATTCCCTCATGGATGCGAACCTGCACATAGCGGGTCTTGTTTTCGTTTTGCCCGAGCCATTTGACTTCGATGACAATGTTCCCGACCTCGGTGACAATGGTGATGTCAGTCTTGTCCTGGCCCATGGCCTTGAGGTGGACCCCGTCCGTTGGACAGCGGATCGGGTAAATTAAGTTAAGATATGGGAGGGGGCGCAGGGGGAGGGGCGAAGCTCCTCCCCCGCTCTGATTGGGTTGTTGGCGGATGAGCGCGGGGAGTTCAAGCGCTGAGCGCGACCGGCAGGTCGCGGCGGTAGACTTCCATCGGGGTGACATCCCGGCCGAGCGAGCTGTGGGGCCGGCGCTCGTTGTAGAAGCGGAAGAAGGCGGCGAGGTTGGTCTCGGCCTCGATCTGGGAGCCGTAGCTCTTGAGGTAGATCTCGTCGTATTTGACCGTCCGCCAGAGCCGCTCGACGAAGACGTTGTCGAGACAGCGGCCCTTGCCGTCCATCGACAGTTTCACGCCGGCGGCCAGGAGCGGCTGGGTAAACTCCACCGAGGTGAACTGGCAACCTTGGTCGGTATTGAAGATTTCGGGGACGCCGAACTGGTCCATCGCCCGGCGCACGGCCCGGGCGCAGAAGCCGGCATCGAGCGTGTTCGACAGCTCCCAGGCCAGGACCGCCCGGCTATACCAGTCGAGCACGGCGCAGAGGTAGATGAAGCCGCCCTGGATGGGCACGTAGGTGATGTCCATCGCCCAGACCTGGTTGGGCCGGTCGATCACCAGCCGCCGCAGCAGATACCGGAAGACCGGGTTGGACGGGTGCTTCCGGGATAGGTTTGGCTTCCGGTAGATCGCCTCCAGCCCCATCAGCCGCATCAGGCGCTGCACCCGTTTGCGGTTCACCGGATAGCCCTGCCGACGCAGCCAGCGGGCCATCTGCCGAGAACCGAAGACCGGATACGCCAGATAGGTTTCGTCGATCACCCGCATCAGGCGCAGGTTCGCGTCCGACTCCGGCTCCGGCCGGTGATAGAAGCTGGCCCGGGCCACGCCGAGCAGTTCGCACTGCCGCACGATCGGCAGCTTCGGATGTTCCGGTTCAATCATGCGGCGGCGCTCCTCAAGGGTTGAGCTGGCCAACTTTTTTTTTGAGCCATTCCAGCTCCATCTTCAGGCGGCCGATCTCCTCGAAGAGTTCCTTCTCCCGCTCCTTGGCTTCCTTGGCGTCCTGGTCGCCCTTGCGGGCGAACACCTCCGGCAGTCGCTCGGCCGCCTCCTTCTTCCATTGGCTCACCTGGACGGGGTGGACCTGGTATTTGGCGGCGATGGTGTGGACCGGCTCGATGCCCTTGAGGGCTTCCAGGCCGACGCGGGCTTTCAGATCGGGACTATGCTGACGACGTTTCTTTGACATGGGGATCGTTGGGCTGAGTTTGCGTTAACGATCCGACCTGTCCAGTTTTCGGGGTCCACCTCACCTGCGTCTCGCCATAGACGTCGAGCGCATCCTTGATGAAATGGTTGCACCACCAGAACAGATTGTGATGAAAGAGCTTTTCGGTCCCGTCCGGCCCGGCCAGCAGGATGCGTTTCTTCCGGTCGGACCAATACCGCAGCGCCTTTTCGCTCTCGATGCAGTGATGGAAATGATCGTCGAAGGATTCCCGCAGCTCTCGCCAAGAGCGTTGCCAATCGGAACGGCCCTCGAGCGGAGGAGGCGCGGCGCCAATTTCCGCGACGATCTTGCCCGCAGCGAAAACGCCGATTTGTCCGGCTGAACAGAGCAGGCAAACACTGGGTCCGTTTTCTGATTCCGTGGCGGCGGCGGGCAATGAAACCGCGCCGGCCGTCGCCCCCAGCAGCGCCCCGTCGTCACCAACCGTCGCAATCAGCGTCTGCGCCTTGACCAGTTCACTGACCACCCGGTCGGTGAGGGCTCGGCCGCCCGTGCGTCCCGGCGCATACCTGAAGAGCAGCCGGTTTCCGCCGAAACTCGCGGCGTGCCGACGGACCATTGTTTGCAGTTTGGCGAGCACCGCCTCGATCTGCTCGGCGGACGCCGACACCAAGGCCGCCGCCTTTGCGGCCGGCTCCGACAAGACGCGCTTGAGACTGGCGAACTGTTCCGGTGACAGCTCCATGCTCAGCCGGTCGCCTCCCCGGTGGAACCGTAGTGGCGAGCGTAGTCGTTCAGGTAGGCAAAAAAGCGATCAGTGATCCATTCCGGGCTGGCCGGGTGCTCGGTCGACAAGGTTCCTGCGACCCGCCGCATCACCGCCACCATGAAGGCGGCGGAGACAGTCAGACCGTCTTCGGCCGCCAGCCGCGAGCCCCAGCCTGTCGGTCGGGTGGCGACAAACGTCGGTTCGGCATAAACGAGCCGGACGATCCGGTCCCAACCCAAATCGCAGAGCGCCGAGCCCACGAGCCCGGCCATCTGGGCCTTCCGGGCAAAGGCCGAATGGCTGCGCAATTTTTGCAGAAATTCGCGGCCCGGTTCCGCCAGCGTGTAGCTGGTGGCCAAGTGCCCGCTGGGCGTCCGCCACGCGCCGGCGACCCGCGCCAGCCCGCGGAATGCAAGCGCATCGACCGCATTTTGGATGGCGGGATCGTAGGGGCCGTTGCGGTAGGTCTTATGTCCTTCCCGGGGCTTGAGCGATCCGACCACCTGACCGAGCACATCGGTCAGATAGACGAATTTTTGCAGCTGGATTTTCGTCGGGCGAACCTTCGCCTGGGCCGCTTCACCGAGCGCGAACATGACATCGCCCATCCGGTTCATCACGTTGACGCCAGTGTGCATGAATCAATTTTTCGCCACCCGGGCAGTCATCATGCGCCGGATGATTTTCTTGAACTCCTTGCGGGCGGCCTGCTGCACCGCGCTGAGGCGGCCCAGCTCCAGCAGGTTTACGATGTGCTTGGTTCGGTCCTTCTTGGCGATGCGGGCGATCAGCTTTTCGGCGATGCCGGAGTTCTGGATGTTCGCGGAGAGGAGAATATTGTGCCGCTTCTTGGCAAACGAACCGAACATGGCGACCACGTTGCTGACGTAGCTGAAATCCAGCGCGGTTTCGGGCGTTTCGCAGATAAAGGTCCCGGTGCCCTGTTCCCCGCAGGCCACGTCGATCAGCGCCATGCGAAAGGCGATGTCCAGGAAGAACCGCTGGGCTTCCGAACAGGCCTCCGCCTGTGGTCGCACTGCGTTGTCGAAACGCGGGACGAAAAGCTTCAATTCCAGCAGGCCATTCTGGCCGACCTCGTCCAATTCGCACGGCAGGCCCAGAAAAGCGGTGGCGTAGCCCGCGTAAGCGGCGCGCAGCCTGTCCATGCGCGCGTCCATCTTGTTCCGGAAATCCTCATAGTCGCCCGCCAGCTTCGCCCGGATCACGCCCATCTGCGCCTCGGCGTCGGCTTCCTCGTCGGCGAGCTGCTGCTTCAGTTTCTTCAGATTCTCCGCCGTCATCTCTGGCAGGTTACGCTCCACCATCGCCACCACCGAACGGCTGTAGCGGATTTCGTTCACGCGGGTCTGCAAATCAAGTTCCTGGTCGCGCAACCCCTCGCTTTCTGCCCGCGCCAGCCGGACCACTTCCTCGAATGCCTGCTGCTCACGCAGGCATTCCTCAAGTTTGCCCCGCTGCTTGTCCAACTCCGGGTTGGCTTCATGGGGCTCTTCCGAGCCGCAGAGAACGCACCGGTGGTCCCGCAGGAACTTGCGGGCCCGGTCGGCCAGATCGGCATGTTTCTGGCCGCAAGCTGGACAGATCGTGCTCTGCACCAGTTTCGCCAAGGCGAGGTTCTGCTCCCGCTCTGTCTCGGCCAGGAAATTGGCGACCAAGCCCGCCTCCGCTGTCTCCACCTCTTCCCGGAGCCTTTCCAGCATGGCGCTGACACGGCTCAAATCCGCCGTGGCTCCCCGCCCGCGCCGTTCCGCATCGGCGCGCTTCCGGCCCACCTCATTGAGCTGGGCCACCAAGCCGGGCAGTCGTTCCTCCTGCGCCTGGGTCCCGACCTCTTGGACCCCCTCCGTCTCTTCGTCGGTCTCCTCCTGGTCGTATTCCAGCAGCGTGGCCAGTTCGTTTTCAGCCTTGCCGAGCGCGACATGAATATGGCGCTTTTTACTGTCGAGCAGCTTCAGCCGCGCCCGATTCTCGCGGAATTCCCGCTCCACCGCGATGTCCTGGTTCAAGAGCATAAGGAGGCGGATTTGGGCGTCGGTGTCCCACGCGATCATAGCCGCAACAAATCAGCGTCCGGTGCCGGGACAGGCGGTGGCGCAGGCGCGCGAAAAGTTCTCCGGTGAGACCGACGCCATAGGCCTGTTCCTTGACCGTGGTCCCGGTGAGAAACATCGGCTCGGGATTCACCAAGTCGAGGTAGCCGCCCTTGGTTTTGCGCATGTGCGCGGCGTCACCCTTGATTGCCGCAAATTGCCGGTGGCGCGGGACCTGGCCCTTGCGGGGAAACGTGAACAGATACCAATTGATCGAACCATGGAGCTTGAAGAGCCGCACCTTCTTGCCGGCCTTGTCCCAAGCCGCGTCGAACTTGCGGAGCGGCTTGTCGCCGAAAACGAAACCGTCGGCGAACCGGACCTTCTTGTTCTTTAGCTCCGCTTCGATCAGGAGGTCGTGATTGAGCGAAAATATGTCCAATTCATCGACGTGCCTGGCGACCGCGCTGATTGCGTCCATCTCGACCGGACTCGTGGCGCGGCCGAGCTTTTCAAAGGCGGCCCATTGGATCAGATCGGCGCCGCATTTGGCGAGGTCGGCAAAGCTGTTGGCCCGTGCGCCGATGCCTTTCTTCCGGTAAACGTGCCTCATGGCCTTTCGCAGTTTCGCAAGCGAACCCGCGATCATCGGATTGGTGTATTCCGCCATCGCGTCCTGCCAGATTTGCAAAGCGGCATAGTAGAGATCCTCGTAGTGGGTTTTCCGGTGCTCCCGCGCTCGGATGTGGGGCGCGATGTGCCGTTTCAGGATGCGCAGGAATTGCTGGGCCTTGTCACCGGTGTTGTCGCGCCAGAACAAGGACGACTTGGGCCGCGCAGGCGCGAAACGCCCGGCGATATATTCCCATTCGTCGTGCAGCGCGGAGGCGGTGATCTCGTCGGTGTCCGGCGCTCCCGAGCGGTAGGAAATACCTGAGCCGAAAAAGAACGCAGCGAGAGATTTGGCCATGGGATTCCTTGCTTTCAGTGCCGGTCTGACATCCTCCCGCGATCACATCGGAGGTGACCCTTTCCTTCGGCCCATTTCTTTGCGGTGCTGCCACCGGCCGTTGACGGAGTCCTTCACCTGTTCGCAAAGTTTGTTCAAGGGATCGACCTTGGCCGACGGATAGAGGGCGCGCCGTTCGATCCGCGGGAACGCGCCGCTCTTCGCCCAGAATTGCGCCGGGTCGAACTGGAACTTGGCGACCAGGCGGCGGCCAAAATCAATTTCATAATATTTATAGTGCGCCTTCTGATCGAGATCGGCGACATCGGGATATTCGCCCAGCAGATATCCCTCCTGAATGTGGGGGCGGATCGCCGAAGGGGGACAAACGCTGGACAGCCGGATGATCTGCAATCCTGCTTCCGAACTGGCGGTGGTCGCGCCGCTCAGATTCGGGACACCCAGCACATACACGAATGCCTCTCGGCCGGCCTCCACCGAAGCAAACGAGGCGGCCATGCGGAGGGAATGCGTCACATCGAGCAAGGGAGTGTCGCAGACCTGGTAGTGTTGCAGGATTGCCCATCGTAGGATTCGATGACGGTTCAGCCGGCTTCGGCCCAGCTTCACCGCCTTCGCGTAGCGATCCACGAGCACTTCCTCCGCAATCTTGAGTCGATCAAATCGGTCAACCAAGGCCGATCTCGGGGGATTCTTCACAGATCCCGGTTCCGGCCGGAAGAGGGCTGGCTTGAGGGTCGTGTTTCCCTGGATGTTCCGGTAATCTGTTTCCTGCCCGCGAAACAAGAGAACATGGTCGCGGTTTCTAAACTGCAGCTCTGCAACCTTCCGGGCGAGTTCGAGGAAGGAGCCTACGGGGTGCGCGTCCTCCCGGCGAAAGGCCCGGCTTGTGACCGATTGCGCCCCTTTGGAACCCGCGGTGAACGTCCAGAGTTCGCGGTGTCCGATGTTTTCCATTGAGCGCTTTTAGTCCAAGTTGCAATCGGAGGCAAAGACTTTGCGCGGGGGGATCTGCGGTTGGCGTAGCCGCTTTCCCGGAGGGCCGGGGGGCAGTATCGCGCAACAGCCAAGAGCATCGGCGCCAGCCGGCTCAGCCGGAATTCCCGGTCTTCTAATATTGACCAATGCGAATGTATCCCTAGGTTTTCTTTGACGCCAGTGGAGCGCCACCCAGCCTCAAAAGGCTTCGATTCGCCTGGTAAATCCGGCCATCGCATTACAGGCCGCGACCGTCATAACGGCGCGCCGCGAGGCCAGCAAATGTGAACCCTCCATGGCCATGACTATCCACATCTCCGAACCTCCTCCCTCGTCCAACCGTTCAAACCCGGCATTGCCGCATGATGAACGCGACCTCTACACGCTGCCTCGGGCGGCGCAAAAACTCTCGCTCTCCCGACGCACCCTGGAACGCCTCATTGCCCGCGGTGCCTTCCCTTCGCCGGTGAAAATCGGTCGCTCTTCGCGGGTGATGCGCGAGGACATTTCAAACTACCTCGAACAACTCCGCCGCATCCGCGGCGACAAACTTGGCACCTCATGATCGCTTTTCTCTTCCAACCCTCCCTGCACGGCGAAAAATCCCGGCTCTGGTCCACCCGCATCCGCCTCGAGGAATGGCCCCGGCCCCGGACGTTCCGACTGCACGTCACCGACAAGCGCGTGGCCGACCAGAAAATGCGCGAGCTCATCAGCGAGCTCGAACGCGAAACCCACGGCGTCGGCATTCCCAAGCCGACCCGCGAGGCGCTGCGCATCGAACTCACCGTCCATCACGCAGCCTTTCTGAAGGCGTGCGAGGCTTCTAAGCTGTCGGCCAACACGCTCACCAAATACCGCCACAGCCTGCCGCTGCTGTTCACACGCTGCAAGTGGACCACCATCCGGGACGTGACCCCCGCTTCGTTCAAAAACTGGCGCGACCACTCCGACCTGTCGCCCAAGTCTGTCAATGACCTGCTGGGCAGCATGCGCACCTTCCTGTTGTGGATGAAGCGCGAGCGGCTGATCCTGGTCGACCCGCTGGCCGAGGTGCAGAAGGTCGCCAACACGGGCGTCGGCAGCTTCCGCCGGGCCCTGTCGGCGGACGATGTGCGCCGCCTGCTGGAAAAGTCCCCGATCTACCGGGCGACCGTCTACCTCACCATGATCTACACCGGTCTGCGCCGGAACGAACTCAACGGCCTCAAATGGGGCGACTTTAATTTTACCGCCAATCCCCCGACCCTGAAGGTCCCCTCCTCGCTTTCCAAGAACCGGAAGGAGTCCACCCACTACCTGCGGCCGGAGGTCGTGACGGCCGTGCAGGCGATTCGGCCCCAATGGGCCCAGGCGGAGCACTTCGTTTTCCAGGGCCAGATTCCGCGCGTGCAGACCCTCATGAAGGACCTGGCGGCGGCCGGAATTCCGTTCGAGGACGCGCGCGGCCGGCGGGTGGACATCCATGCCCTGCGCAAAACCTTCGGCACCTTGTTGGCCTCCAGCGGAGTTTCCCCGCGCGTTTCCATGGAACTGATGCGGCATAGCGACATGAAGCTCACCATGGGCGTTTATACCGACGTGGTGCAGCTCCCGATCATCGAGGAAACGTCCCGGTTGCCGTCGTTCACACTTCCTCCGCGCGAAGAGAAAAAAGGTGATGCTTTATTGAGACTGAAGCTGCCTGCAGTCGCAATAGTAGCACAAAGAGCGTCACAAAGAGCAGCACAAACAGGGGTCGCGGAGGGTCGCGAGCTGTCGTCATCAGTCGCGCAGGTCGAAATGACGAACGTTGCTAAGCCTTCTGATACAGACGCATTTGGACGCAAAAAAACGCCCGGTGTCGCAACCGGACGTTTTGGTAAAATGGAGCGGGAGAAGAGACTCGAACTCTCGACGTCCACCTTGGCAAGGTGGTGCTCTACCAACTGAGCTACTCCCGCATGGGAAAGGCGGAGTATTCGACTCCCGATTTGCCCGTCAACCAAATATATTTTTTTAGGACGCTGCGCCTGTTTCGGGGCATTTCCAGCTTTCCCCTAGCGAGTTGCACTGTTCATGTAGTCCTTCACATGACCGGACGTGAGTCAGCCACCGCCCAGATGCAATCCGCCTTCGCGAATCCGACTTCGCCGGCGGAGCGGCTGGCCGCGTGCAAGGGTTTCCTGCGGGCCGAAAATGCGCGCATCCACCAGATGCATCGCGATGGCGCCTCGGGGCGAGATGTCGCCGCCGCCAACTCCGCGGCGATCGACCGGCTGTTGCGCCTGCTGTTCGACCACACCATGGCGACCTGGCGGAGCGAGCAAGGCGAGCCGCCGACCCCCGTGTGCTTGATCGCACTCGGCGGCTACGGCCGCGGCGAGCTGAGCCCGTTGAGCGATGTCGATGTGATGTTCCTCTACCCCGCCCCGCTCAAGAACGGCGGACTGGCCAAGTTCCAGGAACACCTTTCCAACGGCATCCTGTATCCGCTCTGGGATCTGCGCCTGAAGATCGGACACTCCACCCGCACGCTCAGCGATGTCTTCGCCGAGGCCGGCCGCGATATCCGCACCAAGACCTCGCTGCTCGAGTCGCGCTTCCTCGCCGGCTCGGAGACGCTCTACGAGAACTTCTCGGCCACCTACCAGAAGCATTACCTCACGGACAACCCGAAGGGCTACATCGCCGCGCGCCTCGGCGACCAGGCCAGCCGCCGCCTGCAGCACGGCGACACCGTCTTCATGCAGGAGCCCGACATCAAGAACGGCGTGGGCGGCCTCCGCGATTACCAGAACGCCCTCTGGATGGCCCGTGTGCGGCTCGGCATTTCCCGCCTCGAACAACTGGTCGAGCAAAACTACCTGCAGCCCGCCGAACTCGAGCAATTCCAGCAGGGCTACGACTTCCTGCTGCGGGTGCGCAACGAGCTTCATTACATGAGCAAGCACGCCACCGACGTGCTCAACCTCGAGACGCAGCCCCGCCTCGCCGCCAACCTCGGCTACGCCCAGCCCGTCCTGCTGGAGCGCGTCGAGAAGTTCATGCACGATTACTACCGGCATGCGCAGGCCATCTACCGGATTTCAAAAATCATCGAGCAGCGCCTCGCCCTGACGATCGCGGGCGGCCCCGGCATTGTCGGCTCGCTGAAGAACCTGCTGCTCGCCCGCCGCTCCCAGCGCACGAAGCGCCTCGACGGCTTCGTGCTCCGCGGCAGCGAGCTCGCCGCCGACAACAACAATATCTTTCGCGAGGATCCGGTCCGGATCATCCGGGTCTTCCGGCACTGCCAGCAACTGGATTGCTCGCCCGACGTAGACTTGGCCGCCCTCATCCGCGCCTCGCTCAATCTCATCACCGACCAGGTCATCCAATCGGAGGATGCCAACCTGAGTTTCCGCACCATGCTGGAGGAGGCCGGCCGCGTCTACCCGCCCCTTTCCCTCATGCACGAACTGGGGGTTCTCGGCCGGTTTATTCCCGAATTCAAGCCGCTGACCTGCCTCGTCCAGCACGAGTATTACCACCGTTACACCGCGGACATCCACACGCTGCACGCCATCCGGGAGCTCGACACCATCTTTTCCCTCGCCGGGCCCCTCCCCGAAAAATATCGCAGCGAACTCCACGAGACGCCCAGCCCCACTCTGCTTTACCTGATCCTGCTGCTCCACGATATCGGCAAGGGCCAGGGCATCCAAGGGCATGCGGAGGCCGGCGTTGCCATCGCCGCCCCCGTTCTCGCCCGGTTGCAGATCGACGCCGGCCGGCAGGCTCTGGTCAATTTTATCATCAAAAATCATTTGGTTATGGCACGGTTCTGGCAGAAACATGACCTCGATGATCCCAAGACCGCCGCTGCATTTGCCGATATTGTGGGCGACCCCGACCGGTTGCGCTACCTCTACGTGCACACCTACTGCGACGCCAACGGCACCTCGGCCAGCCTGTGGAACGGTTACAAGGATTCCCTCCACCGCCGTCTCTTCGACACCACGCTTGAACGCCTGACCCTCGGCGACAAAGTCGATACCCGCCTCCTGGAGAACAAAGAAATGACCCGGCAGAATCTCATCGCCCAGCACATCCCCGGCATCAGCCCGGACGAGATCACCGCACACTTCAATCTCCTCCCCGAACGCTATTTCATCCAGACGGAGGCCGCGGAGATCACGCTGCACATCCAGATGGTCAACCGGTTGCTGCACTCCATCTCCTCCGCCGACTCGCTCGGCTCGCTGCGCCCGGTCATCGAGTGGAAGGACGACATCAACCGCAGCTACACCACGGTGCATGTCGTCACATGGGACCGCGCCGGCCTCTTCTACAAGCTTGCCGGCGCCTTCAGCGTGGCCGGCCTCAGCATCCTCTCGGCCCGCATCACCACCCGCTCCGACCACATCGCCATCGACACCTTCCACGTCGTCGTGCCGGGCCGCGGCGTCGTGCAGAACCAAGCGGCCATGGACACCTTCGCGCGCACGGTGGAAGACGGCCTCGTCAGCAACAAGGACCTCCTGCCCGACATCACGGCCCAGGCCAAGAAATACGCCGCGGCCACCCGCTACACGGCCACCAATCAGGATCTGCCCGCCACCTTTCCGCCGACCGTCGACGTCTACCACGAGCTTTCGCTCAATCGCATCATCGTCGAGGTGCAAGCACACGATCAGATCGGTCTGCTCTATCGCCTCGTCAAGACGATCTCCGATCACGGCTACGACACCACCTTCGCCCGCATCAACACGGAGCGCAGCATCGCCATCGACACCTTCTACATCGAGCCGAGCAAACCCGAGCCGACGGTCGACACCGCCCGGCTGCACCACCTGAAGGAGACGCTCCACGCTCTCATCACCCAAGGCGCGCCCGAGGCGGCCAGCGCCTGACTGCGCCCCGACGGTCCATCCTGGACGTCGCTCCAGTTTTCGCTCCCCAAGCCCCTGCATACCTGTTCAGCTCGGCGGCAATGAGCCTGGATGAGACCAGTGATTCGGCCGTGTTATACCAGATCGCCTCGCTGGCGACCCGGGCGGACAACGCCGCGTCCGCCCAGGGCAAAATCCTCGCCGCCATCATGGCCGCTTTCCCCGCGGACAGCGGTTCGCTCTCCCTGCTGAGCGCCGAAAGCGGCCGGCTGGAGATTTGCGCCGAGCAAGGGCTGCCGTCCGATGTCGGAGATTTTGCGCTGCGGCCCGGCCAGGGCATCACCGGCTGGGTCGCCCTCCATGGCCGGCCGCTGGTGGTGGCGGATGTCACCGCCGAGCGCCGCTACATTTCCGCGCGCCAGGGCGTGCGCTGCGAGATGGCGGCACCGCTGATAGTTGGCGGCCGCACGATCGGCGTGGTCAATCTCGATGCGGATCGCGTCGGAGCGTTCGATGCCGCCGCCCTCGCCCGGCTGAGCCGGTTCGCCGCCGAGGCCGGCGCCGTGCTGCACCGCCTGTGGCAATTCGAGCGGCTGCGCGCCAACTCCACGCAGCTCACGACCCTCGTCGAGCTCGGCCACGCGCTCGTCACCCAACTCGCCCCCGAGGAACTGCTTTCCACGCTCACCCAGAGCGGTCGCGCCCTCTTCAACGCGAGCCTCTGCCTGCTGCA
>Ga0208272_100289_pt1 | contig 23505 bp, 19 predicted proteins | sample LakWasM129_HOW14_2_FD_183939 | JGI IMG/M metagenome (GOLD analysis project Ga0208272, IMG submission 183939) | Freshwater sediment methanotrophic microbial communities from Lake Washington under simulated oxygen tension - Sediment Metagenome... | ecosystem: Environmental > Aquatic > Freshwater >... | reverse complement strand
CGGCGGGCTGCTGGAGGCGCCAAAGCCACGCAGATAAGGTGCCACGCAGTAGTAGCCGCCATGCTCTGGCCGGGAGAAATGCGCGAGCTGCGCGTCCCAGATGAAAGCACCCTCGGGGAAACCGTGCAGGAACAGAAGCACCGGGCGCGCTGGATCGCCGCTGACGCGGCAATCGAGCGTGATGCCGTGGGGCAGGGAAATGCTGCGCGTAGAGACCAAAAATGCTCCTGATAAATGAGCTGCTAACGCCTATGGAGTAAGCGCTAGAGGCCTGTTTGGATCAAAATTCCAGCGTTTAATCTGCTGGGGCAATAGGCGCAACTGCCTCGGCCTGCGGGTGCGCCCACTGCCACAGCAGCAGCGCGGCTTCGTCCACGCCCTGCTTTTTCAGCGCGGAGAACATCCTCACCTCGCCGCCGCCGGTTTGCAGTCGCGCAATCGACAGCGCCTTGGTCTGCTCGGCGCGGGTCAGCTTGTCGGCCTTGGTCAGCAGCACCAGGAACTTCAGGCCGTCTTCCACGCGCGGTCGGACGACTTCGAGCAGCGCTTCGTCCAGGCCCGTCAGGCCCAGGCGCGGGTCGCACAACAGCACGATGCCGGTGAGGCTCTCCCGGTGCACCAGGTAGTTCACCATCACCTGTTGCCAGCGCATCTTGTCGGAGCGCGACACCGCCGCGTAGCCATAGCCGGGCAGGTCGGCCAGCACCGCATCGGTGGTGTTCTGGCGCCCCAGGGAGAACAGGTTGATGTGCTGCGTGCGCCCCGGCTTCTTCGAGGCAAAGGCGAGCTGCTTTTGCTGCGTGAGCGTGTTGATGCACGAGGATTTGCCCGCGTTGGAGCGCCCGACGAAGGCAATCTCGGGCACCTCCACCGTGGGCAACTGGTGCAGTTGGGCCGCCGTGGTCAGGAAGCGCGCGGTGTGCATCCAGCCCATCGCGCTCTTGGCGTCGGCGGTAGGCGGAAAGGTGCCAACACTTTGTGCAGGATCAGAAGCGGTCATGGAAGAGGCCAGTGGGGTTGGAGCGGCATTGTAGAATTGCCCGGTTTCGCGCCACCTAACAAAATCCCCGTCATGAAGTTGCTCGCCTCCCTGTTCATGGCTGCCGCGCTGGCAGCCCCCGCTCTTCCTGCCCTGGCGGCAGACGCTCCGGCACCGGCTGCCAAGCCCGACCTGGCCAAGGGCGAGGCCAGTTTCTCGCAGGTCTGCGTGGCCTGCCACGCGGTGGACGGCAATGCGACGATTCCCGAGAATCCCAAGCTGGCGCAGCAGCACCCCGAATACCTGGTCAAGCAGTTGCAGGATTTCAAGTCCGGCAAGCGCGCCAGCGCCGTCATGCAGGGCATGGCCTCCATGCTGTCCGACGCCGACATGAAGAACATTGCCTGGTGGTTGACCTCCAAGCCCGCCAAAGAAGGCTTCGCCAAGGACAAAGACCTGGTTGCACTGGGTGAGCGGATCTACCGCGGGGGCATTGCCGACCGCAGTATTCCGGCCTGCGCTGGCTGCCACAGCCCCAATGGGGCCGGTATTCCTTCGGGGTTCCCGCGTCTGGCGGGCCAGAACGGCAACTACACCATTGCCCAGCTCAAGGCGTTCCGCGATGGCGTGCGCACCAACAGCATTCCGATGACCGGTGTCGCTGCCAAGCTCAATGACCGCGAAATCCGCGCGGTCTCCGATTACATTGCCGGGCTGCGCTAAGCAGCCTGCGCGGCGCGGCCCGCCTGGGCGCGTGCCGGGAACCATTGGCGGGCGACTAACCCCAATGCAGGCGGGTCCATCTACAAGGTGGTCCCGCCTGTTGTCTTCTGGCGCTGCATACTCCCCCCTTCATGTCTGATACTACCCAAGGCGTTTACATCCGGAGCGCCTCACAGCCTTTGCGCCGCGCGGTCGAGCTACTGTCCTCGATGCGCTTTGCCATTGCGCTGCTGACGGTGATTTGCATTGCCTCCGTCATTGGCACGGTGCTCAAGCAGCACGAGCCGCTCGGGAACTACGTCAACCAGTTCGGGCCGTTCTGGGCCGAGGCGTTTTTCGCGCTGCAGCTTAATGCCGTCTACAGCGCCTGGTGGTTTTTGCTGATTTTGGCGTTCTTGGTCGTCAGCACTTCGCTGTGCATAGCGCGCAACACGCCCAAGATCATTGCCGACCTGCGCACCTACAAGGAAAACATCCGCGAGCAGAACCTGCGCGCGTTTCACCACAAGGCCGAGGCGCAGCTTGCAGGCGACAGTGCGGCAGAGGCGCAGCGCATTGGCAAGATGCTGGTCGGTGGCGGCTGGAAGGTCAAGCTTCAGCAGCGCGATACGGCAGCCGGGCCTGGCACTGGCTGGATGGTCGCGGCCAAGGCCGGTGCGGCCAACAAGATCGGCTATATCGCCGCCCACAGCGCCATCGTGCTGGTGTGCCTGGGGGGCTTGCTCGACGGCGACATGATCGTGCGCGCGCAGATGTGGCTAGGGGGCAAGACGCCCTACGCCGGCGGCGGCCTGATTTCCGAAGTCAGCCCGCAGCATTGGATGAGTGAGCGCAACCCCGCGTACCGGGGCAACCTGGTCGTCAGCGAGGGCACGCAGGGCAGTACGGCCATCCTGAGCCAGTCCGATGGCATTCTGCTGCAGCCGCTGCCGTTCACGCTGGAACTCAAGAAATTCGTTGTCGAGTACTACTCCACGGGCATGCCCAAGCTGTTTGCCAGCGACGTGGTCCTGCACGACCTGGCCACGGGAGAGGCGGTGCCAAAGCGCATCGAAGTGAACCACCCGGCGAGCTTCAAGGGCATTGAGATTTACCAATCGAGCTTTGACGACGGCGGTTCGCGCGTCAAGCTCTCGGCCATGCCTTTGGCGCCGGGCGGTACGCCGTTCGAGGTCGACGGCGTCATTGGCGGCAAGTCGCAGCTTGTCAAGGGCACCGGCGAGCAGGCGCTGAGCATTGAATTCACCGGCCTGCGCACGATCAATGTCGAGAACTTCGGCCGTGAGGGCGATGACGCCAGCGGTTCGGGCACTGATGTGCGCAAGGTCGATCTGCGCCGAACGCTCGATTCACATATGGGCGCCGCCAACAACACGGGGCAGACCAAGGAACTGCGCAATGTGGGGCCGAGCATCAGCTACAAGCTGCGCGACGCCGCCGGCCAGGCGCGCGAATACAACAACTACATGCTGCCGGTGGACATGGGCAAGGGCACCGTTCCGGTGTTTCTATTGGGTGCGCGCAACGACCCCGCCGCGCCCTTCCGCTATTTGCGTGTGCCGGCCGACGAAAATAGCAGCATCGACGGCTTTGTACGCCTGCGGCGCGCGCTCTCCGACCCGAAGGCGCGGGAGCAGGCGGTGGAGCGCTACGTCAAGCAAGTGGTGCCGACAGGCCGCGCCGAACTGGCAGCGCAATTGCAGCAATCGGCCGAGCGCGCGCTGACCTTGTTTGCCGGCACCGGCGAACCGGCGGACCTGGTCACGGGTGAGTTCCATGGCGGCCTGCCCGCCATCTCCAAGTTCATGAAAGACAACGTGCCAGCCGCCGAGCGCTCCCGAGCCGGAGAGGTGTTGGTGCGCATCCTCAATGGAACCTTGTTTGAATTGGCGCAGCTCACACGCGAGCGCGCCGGCCTTGCTCCACTCAAATCCGACGAGCACACCCTTGAATTCATGACGCAGGCGGTTTTGGCGCTGAGTGATGTACAGGCCTATCCGGCACCCCTGATTTTTGCCCTCAAGGATTTCACCCAGGTGCAGGCCAGCGTGTTCCAGGTGGCGCGTTCCCCTGGTAAGAAAGTGGTCTATCTGGGCTGTGCGCTGCTGATTTTGGGCGTTTTCTCGATGCTCTTCATCCGCGAGCGGCGCGTATGGGTATGGCTGGTGCCGGAGGGCAGCGGCAGCCGCGCCATGATGGCGCTCTCGACCAACCGCAAAACCATGGACGGCGACCGCGAATTCGCCAGCTTGACTGAAAAGCTTATTGGGGCACGCCCCACAGGAGGCAAAGCATGAACACGGCCACCACCGGCACTACGACGATGTCCCTCAATGAGGGGTTGTTTTCCCGGCGCAATGGATTTGACTGGCTATTTGCCGCACTGGTCGTGGGCGGCGGCCTGTTTGCCTTTCAGCGCTACGCGGCCTTCATGGACGTGTACGAAAAAGGTATTTTGCTGGCCGCCATACCCGCGCTGGTGGCGCTGGGCTGGTTCTGGCGACCGCTGCGCGTGCTGATGCTGGTGGTGGCGGGGGCGGCGCTGCTGGCCATTTCCTCCTACCAGATCGATGGCCAAGGCCAGCTGGCGCGCGCCGAATCGGTGTTCTGGCTCAAGTACTTCCTCTCCAGCCAATCGGCCATCTTGTGGATGAGCGTGCTGTTCTTTATGAGCACCGCGTTTTACTGGCTGGGCATGGCGTCGCGCGGTGAAGGCGCGGCCTTGTCGCTCATCGGCTCGCGGCTGGCCTGGGTGGCGGTGGGTATGGCGCTCACCGGCACCATGGTGCGCTGGTACGAGAGCTACCTGGTGGGCGCAGACGTGGGCCACATCCCGGTCAGCAACCTCTATGAGGTATTCGTGCTGTTCTCGTGGATTACGGCGCTGTTCTATCTGTACTTCGAAGAGCACTACAACACGCGCGCGCTGGGCGCCTTTGTGCTGATGGTGGTCAGCGCAGCGGTGGGTTTTCTGCTCTGGTACACCGTGGCGCGCGAGGCGCAGGAGATCCAACCTCTGGTGCCGGCGCTCAAGAGCTGGTGGATGAAGCTGCACGTGCCCGCCAATTTCATTGGCTATGGCACCTTCGCGCTCTCCGCCATGGTGGCGTTCGCTTACCTCATCAAAAAGCAGGCGACCGAGACGAGCTGGACCCGGCTGGCGCCGCTGGGCGCGCTGGGCTTGGTGTTGTGCTTTGAGCCGATTGTGTTTCGCACCACGGCCGGGCAGGCCAGCACTGGTTTCTGGATGGTCTATTTCGGTGTGTCCATGCTGGCAGTCGGCGGCATCCTCTATGGCCGCAAGCACATTGCCAGCAAGCTGCCACCGCTCGAACTGCTGGACGACCTGATGTACAAGGCGATTGCCGTGGGCTTCGCCTTCTTCACCATCGCCACGGTTCTGGGCGCGCTCTGGGCTGCCGAAGCCTGGGGTGGCTACTGGAGCTGGGACCCCAAGGAAACCTGGGCGCTTATTGTCTGGCTCAATTACGCCGCCTGGCTGCATATGCGCATGATGAAGGGTCTGCGCGGCACGGTGTCGGCCTGGTGGGCGCTGGTGGGCTTGGTGGTGACGACCTTTGCTTTCTTGGGCGTGAACATGTTCCTGAGCGGCCTGCACAGCTACGGCGAACTGTAGTTCTATTTTTAAATCAAACGATTGCTTTATCGGCTTCGCTTCGCCAGTACGCCTGTGCTGTCTGCGTTTCACCTTCGCGCACTCGGTTGATTGGGATACGGAATAAAACGTCAGGCGTCGCACCGCAGCGGCGCGTGTGAATCCAGCGGCCGCCCGGCGGCGTACTCCTTGTGAGCGGCTTGTCCGCGCCGCCATGCGGCACTGGCGGACGCGCTAAATTTTTCGGTTGGCTGTAACCTTGGTGGTGGGCTCGCCGAATTAGAACCACAGTGCAAGGTGCACCTGGCATTTTTCAGGTCACGCTGCCACGCAACGGAAATGCTTCGCATTTCTGGCCAGCAGGAGTTTTTATGTCCATCTTTCATCGCAACGACGGGTTTGTGCATCCGGTTCCCTCCGAGATTACGCCGCAGCGCGTGTACGAAGAACGGCGCCTGCTGCTGCGCGGCCTGGCGACAGGCGCTGCCGGCGCTACCTTGGCCGCCTGGGCCGGGCGGAGCGCACGGGCGGCCGCAGAGCATCCCGGGAAACTGGCGGCGCTGCCTGGCATGGCCTCCAAGGTGCCGGGCGCGGTCACCATGGAAAAGGCGACTTCGTATGAAGATGCCACCAGCTACAACAACTTCTATGAGTTCGGCACGGACAAATCCGACCCAGCGCGCAATGCCAGCACGCTCAAGATTGACCCTTGGAGCGTGAGCGTCGAGGGGCTGGTCAAGAAGCCGGGCAAGTTCAGCCTGGACGAACTGCTCAAGCTCTCCGCCCAGGAAGACCGTATTTACCGCCTGCGCTGTGTCGAGGGCTGGTCCATGGTGATTCCCTGGGTGGGCTACTCGCTGGCCGAGCTGATCAAACGTGTCGAACCGCTCGGCGGCGCGAAATACGTGGAATTTGTGACGCTGGCCGACAAGGTCACCATGCCGGGCGTGAATTCGCGCGTGCTGGATTGGCCGTACGCCGAAGGCCTGCGGCTGGACGAAGCCATGCACCCGCTGACGCTGCTCACTTTTGGCATGTACGGCGAAGTGCTGCCGAAGCAGAACGGCGCGCCGGTGCGCATCGTCGTACCTTGGAAATATGGGTTCAAGAGCGCCAAGAGCATTGTCAAGATTCGCTTTACCGACAAGGAGCCCGCCACGGCGTGGAACAAGGCGGCGGCCCAGGAATACGGCTTTTATTCCAACGTGAACCCCGAGGTGGACCACCCGCGCTGGAGCCAGGCGACGGAGCGGCGCATCGGCGAAGGCGGGCTGTTTGCCAAGCGCCGCAAGACCCTGATGTTCAACGGCTATGAAGCCCAGGTCGGCCAGCTTTATGCCGGCATGGATTTGAAAAAGAACTTCTGAACGGTTGCAGCGCCATGAAAAAACTGCTGATGCACCGCGCCGCCAAGCCTGTGCTCTTCACCGTCTGCCTGTTGCCGTTTGCCTGGCTGTTGTATGCGGCAGCGGCAGACCAGTTGGGCGCCAACCCGGCGGAGGCCTTGATTCGCAGCCTGGGCGACTGGACCTTGCGCTTTTTGTGTGCCGTGCTTGCCGTGACCCCTTTGCGCGTCCTGACCGGAACGCCTGCGTTGGCGCGTTTTCGGCGCATGCTGGGGTTGTTTGTTGCCTTCTACGCGCTGGCGCACCTGCTGTCTTACGCTGCCTTCGACATGGGCTTTGACGCGGGGGACATCGCCAAGGACATCGCCAAACGTCCGTTTATTCTGGTGGGCTCGTTCGCCGGCTTGCTGCTGGCGCTGATGGCGGCCACCTCGTTCAGCCGTGCCATCAAGGCGCTGGGCGCCGTGCGCTGGCGCTGGCTGCACCGCAGTGTGTACGCGGTGGCCGGGCTGGCCATTCTGCATTTTTACTGGATGCGCGCCGGCAAGCACAATTTTGCCGAAGTGGCGGTGTACGGCGCCATCCTCGCCGCCCTGCTGGGCTGGCGCGTGTGGGAGGCACTGCGAAAGCGCCAAGTGGCCCGTGCACCGCGCAGGCATGTGCGGGCGCCCATTCGTGGTAATACTACTAAAAATATAGCTACTAGCGCTTGACCCATAAGCGCTAGAGGCCAATTTCGTCTAAATTTCTTGCGACGTGGTTAGTCGAGCAAACGCTCAGCGCGCAGCATGTCGTCTGGCGTCTCGCGCACGCGGATGATGCGGGCCGTGCCGCCATCAACCAGCACCTCCGCCGCCCGGCCGCGCGTGTTGTAGTTGCTCGCCATGGACATGCAGTAGGCGCCAGCGGAGAGCACTGCAAGCTGGTCGCCCGCTTGCACATTGAGCGCGCGCTCGCGCGCCAGCCAATCGCCACTCTCGCACACGGGGCCCACCACGTCATAGGTGGCGCCGGCGCCGCCCCGCTGCTGCACTGGGACGATGGCATGGAACGCCTGGTACATCGCCGGGCGCGGCAGGTCGTTCATGGCCGCGTCAACGATGCAGAAGTTTTTCGCTTCGCCGGGTTTGAGGTACAGCACCTCGGTGATGCACAGCCCCGCGTTGCCGACCAGCGAACGGCCCGGCTCAATGATGAACTGGCGCTCGCCAAAGCCGCGCGCATCAAGCTTTGCCAGCAACTCCTGCCACAGCGCGTCGGCTGCGGGCGGTGTGTCGCCAGCGTAGTCGATGCCCAGGCCGCCGCCGAAATCCAGGTGCTTGATGGGGATGCCTGCGGCTTCGATCTGCTCCACCAGGTCGAGCAGCCGGTCGATGGCGTCCAGATAGGGCGTTGCTTCGGTGATCTGCGAGCCGATATGAAAATCGATGCCCGCCACCTGCAGCCCCGGCAGTTGGGCCGCGCGCTGGTACACCGCCAGGGTGCGTTCGTGCGCGATGCCAAACTTGTTCCCCTTGAGCCCGGTCGAAATGTAGGGGTGGGTCTTGGGGTCTACATTGGGGTTCACGCGAATGCTCACGTGCGCTTTGCGACCGCACTGGGTGGCGACTTCGCTCAAGACCTCGAGCTCGGCTTCGCTCTCGACGTTAAAGCACAGAATGCCGGCGTCAAGCGCCTGGCGCATTTCCGCGCGTGTCTTGCCGACGCCCGAAAAAATGACTTTGGCCGGATCGCCTCCAGCCGCCAGGACCCGTACCAGTTCGCCCCCCGAGACGATGTCGAAGCCGCAGCCCTGGCGGGCAAAGTATTGCAGGATCGCCAGCGAGGAATTGGCCTTCATGGCATAGCAGACCAACAACTTGCGACAGGAAAATCCACGTCGATATGCCGCCAGTGCATCGTGCATGGCCGCCGTGGAATATGCAAACAGCGGCGTGCCGTGTGCACGCGCCAAGTCGGCTACGGCGCAGTCTTCAATGTACAGGGCCTCGCCGCGGTAGGCGATTTGCGGACGGCCAGGAAGCTCAGAAGGGTTCATTGGGCAGTAGAGGCGGAGGGTGTGGGTGGAAGAGACGGGCGCGGTGGCTGCACCGCGCTGTCGCCCGGCAGCAGTGTTTGCGGCAGCGTGGCACGCTGCGCGGCGGCGGGCGCCTTGGGGAGAAACAGCGGGCCGCGCTGGCCACAGGCGGCGAGCGCAGCCACGCAGGCGGCAAGGCCAAGCGTTCTTACTAGAATTTGCGAAACATTCAACATGCGGAAATTGTAATGACCGACCTGGAATACGCTGACCGTGCCGAGCAATTGCTGCGTGCCGTCGAGCAATGCGCGGACCGCATTAACGACGCAACCGACGCTGATATCGACAGCCAGCGCAGCGGTGGCCTGATCACTTTGGTGTTCGCCAACGGCAGCCAGATCGTCATCAACCAGCAAAAGCCGCTGCATGAAATCTGGATGGCGGCGCGTTCGGGCGGCTACCACTACCGTTTTGACGGCGCCGCCTGGCAGGACACCAAGGGCGCGGGTGAGTTCTTTGCAGCGCTGAGCGCGAACGCCAGCGCGCAATCGGGCCTCTCGCTCAATTTCCAGGCCTGATCCCCGCCAACGGCGCTGCGGGGCCTTTGCCGCCCCGCAGCTTAGTTGCGAAACAAATCCAGAATTTTGTTGCGTTCTTCCGGCGCGGGAGCGTCCTGGGGCGTCAGCGGAGAATTCGGTGCGGGTTGGTCATTCAACCCAAGGCTCGCGACGCCGTTGCGCGCGTATTCGTCGTAAAACCATTCGCCGCCGACATTCACCACGCCAGGTGGCACGGTAGGTTCCATGACCGGAACGCCCTTGAGCGCACTGCCCATGAAGCTGATCCAGACCGGTAAGCTGAGTCCCCCGCCCGTTTCGCGGCTTCCCAGATTGCGCGGCGTGTCGTAGCCAATCCAGGTGATGGCGGCGAGTGTCGGCTGGAACCCGGCAAACCAGGCGTCCCAGGCATCGTTGGTCGTGCCGGTCTTGCCATACAGGTCGGGGCGCTTCAAGGTGGCCTGGGCGCGGGCGGCGGTTCCCGAGCGCGTCACCTCTTGTAGCAGACTGTCCATAATGAAGGCGTTGCGGGCGTCGATGGCGCGTGGAAATTTGTCGGTGGCTGGAGGCGTGGTCTCCGAAATGATCTGGCCCTTGAAGTCGGTCACCTTGGAAATGAGCCACGGATTGACGCGAAAACCGCCATTGGCAAATACGGAGTAGCCCACCGCCATCTGCATGGGCGTCACGGAGCCGGCGCCAAGCGCCATGGTCAGGTAGGCCGGTTGCTTGTCGGCGTCGAAACCAAAGTGGGTGGCCCATTCCTGGGCATTGCGCGGCCCTACGGCCTGGAGGATGCGAATGGATACCATGTTTTTGGACTTTGCCAGGGCCGAGCGCATGGTCATGGGTCCGTCGAACTTGCCATCGTAGTTTTTGGGCTCCCATGGTTGGCCGCCGGTAAAGGCAGAATCAAAGAACAGGGGGCCGTCGTTGATCACGGTGGCCGGCGTGAAGCCCTTTTCCAGTGCAGCGGAATAGATGAAGGGCTTGAAGCTCGACCCCGGCTGGCGCCAAGCCTGCGTCACATGGTTGAACTTGTTCTTGTTGAAGTCGAAGCCACCCACCAGGGCCTTGATGGCGCCGCTGCGTGGGTCCATTGCGACAAAGGCACCTTCCACTTCTGGAAGCTGCGTCACTTCCCATCCGTCCTTGTCGGTGCGTGCGACGCGAATCACCGCGCCCCGGCGCAATTTGATGTTGGGTGGTGCCTTGTCGCTCAAGCCGGATAGAACGGGTTTGAGCCCGTCACCGGTTACCTCAATGGTGTCGCCGTTGCTGCGCACCGCAGTCAGCTTGCGCTTGTCCACCGCAAGCACCACGGCAGAGAGCACATCGCCGTTGTCCGGGTGGTCGGCCAGTGCGTCGTCAATCGCGTCGTCGATCTCCTTGGGGTCTTTGGGCAATTCAATGAATTGCTCTGGGCCGCGATAGTGCTGGCGCCGTTCGTAGTTCATGATGCCGCGGCGCAGCGAATGGTAAGCGGCGTCCTGATCGCTGGCGCTGAGCGTGGTGTAGACGTTGAGTCCACGTGTGTAAGCCTCGGCACCGTACTGCGCAAAAATCAGCTGGCGAGCCATTTCGGCAACGTACTCGGCATGCACACGGGTGTCGTCCGGCCCAGTCCGGATGTGAACGGGTTCCTTGCGAGCTTCGACAGCCTGTGCCGCGGTAATGAAGCCGGTTTCCTCCATCCGGTCGATGACGAGCTGTTGCCGGATGCGCGCACGTTTGGGGTTGTTGATGGGGTTGTAGGTGGAGGGGGCTTTGGGCAAACCCGCAAGCATGGCGGCCTCCGCAATGGAAACCGATTTGAGAGGTTTTCCAAAATACGTCTCTGACGCTGCAGCAAAACCATAAGCGCGATTGCCCAGATAAATCTGGTTCATGTAAATCTCAAGAATCTGATTTTTGGAAAGCAGATGCTCAAGCTTGTACGTAAGTAATATTTCGTAAATCTTTCTGGTAAATGTTTTTTCTGAAGACAAATACACATTGCGTGCCACCTGCATGGTGATGGTGGATGCGCCCTGGCTTTTGACCTTCCCAAGATTGGCCATTACGGCGCGGAGCATGCCTTTGTAGTCGACGCCTCCGTGCTCGAAAAAGCGCGTGTCCTCAATGGCCAGGACTGCATCTTTCATTACCTTTGGAATGTCCCCGATCGGCGTGAGATTGCGCCGCTCCTCGCCGAACTCACCCAACAGGGCGCCCTCGGAAGAGTAGACCCGAAGTGGCAACTTGGGGCGGTAGTCGGCAAGGTCGGAGATGTCAGGAAGGTTCGGATAGGCAAATGCCAGCGCAACAGCGATCACCAAGGCGGCTGCAACCGCCCCCGCAGCCGCCAAACCACAAAGCCAGATGAGTACCCGCAGTGGCCATTTCCACCAAGGGGAGGAGGGTGCCGCACGACCTGCGGTTGAAGGGGTGGGCTTTTTCGGGGTGGAGGGCGGCATATCGCTTCGGTTTGAACTAAGCACCGAGTATAAAAAAACCGAATACGAGCTTGCGCGCTGGCTTAGGTTTTGCGTGGCGGGCGCTCTCGTTTTTGAGAGTAGGCCACCGTGCTTCTCTGTTCCGGCAGGAAACTGATTCGTCTGCTTTTGACAACGTTCTGAAGATGCTACAACGGGAAAACTCTTTGCCGGAGAAGTATCTTACTGCTAGCATTCATGTGAAATGTGAAGTTTTGTTGCTTCATATGTACAACTACAAGGGGGCATCTTGATCTCTTCGGGATCCTTGTTCGGTCGCCAGTCTCCTGCGCTGCTGGGTATCGACATCAGTTCATCCAGCGTCAAGCTGGTGGAGTTGGGGCGCGACAAATCGGGTGCGTTAATTCTTGAGCGCTGCGCGATTGAGCCATTGGAGCGCGGCTGGATCACTGACGGCAACATCGAGAAATTTGATGAAGTGGCCGAGGCAGTTCGACGCGTCGTCAAGAAAAGCGGGACGCGTACCAAATCTGTAGCACTTGCTTTGCCTCCCTCTGCCGTCATTACCAAGAAGATCTCATTGCCTGCTGGCATGACCGATCAGGAGCTTGAGGTGCAAGTCGAGTCGGAGGCCAATCAGTACATCCCTTTCTCGCTTGATGAAGTGAGTCTCGATTTTTGTGTCATCGGCCCGAGCAAGAATGCGCCAGGGGATGTTGATGTACTGATTGCGGCGTCGCGCCGCGAGAAGGTTCAGGACCGCGAAGGCTTGGCCGAGGCTGCAGGCCTCAAGGCGGTGATTCTGGATGTTGAGTCTTATGCGTCGCGCTTGGCAGCGAGTCGTCTTATCGAAGCGTTCCCGAACAAAGGGGTGGACTCTCTGGTTGCCCTCTTCGAGGTGGGGGCGATGACCACCAGCATGCAGGTCATTCGCAATGACGAGGTGCTGTACGACCGCGACCAGGCTTTCGGTGGTGCGCAACTGACACAACTGATCATGCGGCAATATGGCTTCTCTGTCGAAGAGGCGGAAAGCAAGAAGCGCAGCGGTGATCTTCCAGAAGACTATGCGAGTGTGGTCCTTCGGCCGTTTGTTGAAAGCATGGCGCAGGAGGTCGGACGCGCATTGCAGTTCTTCTTCACCAGTACGCCGCACAACCGGGTCGATCGCATCTTGCTTGCGGGGGGGTCATCTCCCCTGCAGGGTTTGTCTGATGCGGTAACGCAGCACACAGGTTTTCCGTCCGCCGTGGTCAATCCTTTTGAAGGCATGGAGATGTCGAGCTCGGTTCGGATCAAGAAGATGGTGCGTGAGGCGCCTTCCTACCTCACATCCTGTGGTCTTGCGATGCGGAGGTTCCTGCAGTGATTCTCATCAACCTGCTACCGCATCGCGAAGTGGCGCGCAAGCGTCGGCGCGAAGCATTCCAGGCAACGATGTTTGCCTCATTTTTGGTGGGCTTGCTAATCGCCGGTCTCATCTACTGGTGGTTCCAGATGATGATCGAGCAACAGCAGGCCAGAAACGCCTTCTTGCACAGCGAAATCACGGTGTTGGAAGGGCAAATCAAGGAGATCGCCGGCATTGAAGACGAAATTGCTTCGCTGCGTGCTCGCCAGAAAGCGGTAGAGAACTTGCAGGCAGATCGTAATTTGCCTGTGCACCTGCTGAGCGAACTGGTCAAGCAATTGCCTGATGGTGTTTATCTGACCAATCTGAAGCAAACCAACCAGCAGATTGCGATCAGAGGTATGGCGCAGTCCAATGAACGTGTGTCGGAGATGCTGCGAAATTTGTCCGATAACACGCCTTGGCTGTCGAAGCCGCAGTTGGTCGAAATTGTTGCGAGCAAGGTTGCATTGACGCCGCGAGATGAGAGACGCGTGTATGCCTTTAACCTCAGCTTTACGTTGAAGCGGTCCAGTGGCGAAAACAAGACAAAAGATGGCGATGTGAATACGCCAGCGGCCGGAAACTAAATCATGGCCAAAAAGCAAAAAAACTCCATAAACATGGCGGCATTGCAAAGTAAATTGCAACGCCAATTCCGAAATCTGGATACCAAGGACCCATCGCTGTGGCCTCCTCTACCGCGGTATCTGCTCTGCATATTCATTGCTGCTGCGGTTGCAGTGGTATTGTGGTTTGCAAAACTGACTGACTATCGGGATGCGCTGGACACTGAGCGCGCTACTGAGCAGACTCTGCGTCAAGACTACAAAACCAAGTTGGCCAAAGCGGTGAGCTTGGATCTTTTGAAGAAACAACGAGAGCAAATTCAACAATATGTGACTCAACTGGAGAAACAGCTTCCCAGCAAGGCAGAGATGTCGGCGCTGTTGTCTGATATTAACCAATCTGGTGTGGGGCGTAGCCTGCAGTTTGAACTTTTCCGTCCTGGGCAAGTGATTATTCGCGAATATTACGCAGAGCTCCCTATCGCTATTCGTGTGACCGGAAGATACAACGATATGGGTGCATTTGCGGCCGATATTGCCAATCTCTCTCGTATCGTGACCTTGAACGATATCGCTATCGTAGCCAGTGAAAAGGATAAGAATAGCGCCAATCTCACTATGGACGCGACGGCAAGAACCTTCCGTTATCTGGATACTGATGAAATTGAAGCCCAGCGCAAGGTTGCGAAGGGGCAGCCAAAATGAAGCAAATCCATGTTGCATTGCTAGGTGCTGTCGTTCTGGTTCTCATGGGGTGCGATTCCTCGGGTGAAGGTGAATTGCGCGAATGGATGGCACAGGAGCGTGCACAAACCCAGCCCCATGTGACGCCCCTTACCGAACCTAAGCACTTCGAGCCTCAGCCGTATGTTGCACAAAGCGATTTGGAGCCCTTTAATCCTCAGCGTCTGACGCAAGCATTGCGGCGCGATTCTACTCAAACGGCATCGAATGCAGCCTTGATTGCCCCCGAGCTGGCCCGTCGGAAAGAGCCATTGGAGGCGTTTCCATTGGATTCCATGGCCATGGTGGGAAGCTTGATGAAAGCAGGCAAACCCACTGCACTCCTCAAGGTGGACAATTTGCTTTACCAAGTCAGTGTGGGCGACTATCTCGGTCAAAACTATGGCCGTATTAAAAATATCACCGAAACTGCAGTTCAACTTCGTGAAATCGTGCAGGACGCCACGGGTGACTGGGTTGAGCGCACAGCATCGCTGGAACTGCAAGAGGGGGAGAAAAAATGAAGCGGGATAATTTCAATATGATGAACTTTGCTCGCAGCGTGGCTTTCGCGACCGCTGCTACTCTTGTCTCTTCTCTCGCTTTTGCACAGGGCGCAATCAAATCTGTGACAGGATCGCTGCAAGGTGGCTCAGAAGTACTGCGTATTGATTTCACGCAGCCACTGGCAGCGCTCCCCACTGGGTTTGCCACTCAGTCACCTGCACGCATTGCACTTGATTTTCCTGGCGCAACCAGCGCATTGGACAAGCCTGTCGTGGATATTAACCAAGGTAACCTCAAAACTGTCAATGTCGTCCAAGCCCAGGGCCGTTCACGTGTGGTGCTCAACTTGAAGCAGCCAACAGCGTACCGGACAGAGCTTCAGGGGGATGCGTTGTTGGTTGTCCTGGAGCCTGTGGCATCTGCCGGCAGCGCCTCTGCGCAGAAGACGGTATTTTCGGAGTCCGGTAATAGCGATGTGTTGCCCATCAAGGATATCGATTTTCGGCGTGGCCCTGATGGTTCCGGCAGAATTGTAGTGGCCTTGGCAAACAATCAGGTGGGCGTTGATTTGCGGCAGCAGGCCAAAACATTGACCGTCGATTTTCTTCGCTCTTCACTGGCTGAGGGATTGCGGAGAAAGCTGGATGTCACCGACTTTGGTACGCCGGTGCAGCGCATTACCACGACAGAGGACGGAGACCGCGTCCACATGGTGATTGAGCCGATCGGCGAGTGGGAGCACAGCGCCTACCAAAGCGACAACCAGTTTGTCGTTGAAGTTCGGCAGAAAAAGGTGGACCTGAGCAAGTTGACGCAAGGCCCTGGCTACAGCGGAGAAAAGCTTTCGCTGAATTTCCAGAACATTGAAGTGCGCTCCCTGCTGCAGGTGATTGCGGATTTCACCAACTTCAACATCGTGACATCCGACACTGTGACGGGCGCGCTCACGCTGCGGCTCAAGGATGTGCCTTGGGACCAAGCATTGCAGATCATCATGGACGCCAAGGGCCTGGGGATGCGCAAGACGGGCACGGTTCTGTGGATAGCGCCCAAGGACGAGATCGACGCGCGCACCAAGAAGGATTTTGAGGCGGCGCTGGAGATTCAAAAACTCGAACCACTGCGCACCCAGGCATTTCAACTCAACTACGCCAAAGCCACCGCAATGGTGGACCAGCTCACATCCGCCGGTGGCGGAGGAACGGGAGGCAATACCTCGCGCTTCCTTTCCGAGCGCGGTAGTGCCATCGCAGAGCCACGCACCAACCAGCTTTTCGTGACAGATACCGCCGCCAAAATCGAGGAGGTGCGCAAGCTCTTGCTGTCACTGGACGTCGCCGTGCGGCAAGTGTTGATCGAAGCGCGAATTGTCGAGGCCAGTGACACCTTTGGGCGCTCCCTCGGCGTACGCTTGGGAGGTACAGATCTTCGCGCCAACAATGGTGGAACTGGCGGTTATTCCTTGGGCAATAACAATAGCGTGGTGTTCGGCACCAGCTACAGCAACGCTGTCGCCAGCAGCGGCGCCGGGGGAACCACGGACACTTCTGGTAACTTCGTTAACTTGCCGGCTTCGCTTTCGAGTGGCGCCGCTGTGGGTAGTTTTGCTTTGTCTCTCTTTAATTCGGCGGCAAACCGTTTTCTGACGCTTGAGCTGTCGGCCCTTGAGGCGGACGGTAAAGGCAAAATCGTGTCCAGCCCGCACCTCATCACAGCAGACCAGACCAAGGCGATCATTGAGCAGGGGACGGAGTACCCATACTCCGTTACCGCGCCGAACGGGGCCACAACAATTGCTTTCAAGAAAGCCGTGTTGAAAATGGAAGTCACTCCCCAGATCACACCGGAAGGCAATATCATTCTTGATCTTGACGTCAACAAGGATAGCCGAGGTGAAACCACATCCCAGGGCGTTGCCATTGACACTAAGCACATCGTGACGCAGGTGCTTGTGGAAAATGGAGGCACGGTCGTCATTGGCGGTATCTTCTTGATGGAGGAAACCAGTCAAGAGAATAAGATTCCGCTCCTTGGAGATGTTCCGGTCATGGGAAATCTCTTCAAGAACAGGACCAAGGAATCCAAGAAAAATGAGCTGCTTGTTTTTATCACGCCTAAAGTGATTTCCGATCGCGGTCCCGTGCGATAAATCAAAATTTAAATTGAGGTGAACAATGAGAAAGTTATTTGGCGCTACCGCCCTGGTAATCTCTTCTGTGCTGACGGCCTGCGGGGGAGGAGGAGGAAGCCCAGGGGATACCAAACTTCCCTACACAATCACGTTGACGGCGGACAAAACTCAGTTACCTATCAATATTTCCAGCCAAGGTCCAAGCATCGGAGCCTATGCAACTTATACCACAACGTTATATGTGAATGCTCGTGAAGGTGGGGCGCCGATTCTAGGCGCAAAAGATATCTTTGCCTGCAACCTGTCCCAGGGGCTGGATTCTGGGGCTTTGTATTACCTTGATGGCGACAAGGCTCACGAGGATGATGCCGGCAACCCCCTAGCGTATCGCTCCATCACGCTAGGGTCGAACGCTGGTGGGAACTCCTTTCATTTTCATGCTGGCACCAAGTCAGGTACGGCGCGCGTGACCTGTTCGGTTACCAATCCTGCGGACAATCAGGTCTCCAGCGCAAGCGTCGATATTGTGGTCGGTGCTGCCACGGGCAAGCCGGCGAGTGTGCTTGGTACGGCGCAGGCACCAAGTTACCTCGGCACCCAAGACAATACGTTTATCGACCCCGTAACCGGACAGCGGATGCGCAACAACGTCGGTATCCAAGCCTTCGTGATGGATGACGCGAATCAGCCCATTCCCAACCCGACTGCGGCCAATGTTCAGGTCCGCATTCGCTCGTTTGGTGCTTCGGCTGGGGCGCGCTTGCTCTCAGGTTCGCAGTCCGGCAGCGTAGTCCAGGTGAGCACCATTGGTGGCTTAGGCTTGATTTCGCTGTCCAGCGGGCCAAGTGCAGGCGTGATTCTGCTCGAATTGACGACCGATCGGGCCGACAACGACGTGATCAATGGTATCCAAGACCCAGTAACGTCACTGATGGCGGTGAGTGTGCAAAACGCCCCTCCAGGTACCGTGCCGTTAACTATCACAGATACGTCCATTTCGGTTACCAATGGGATGTTCTATTCATCCGCTTTGACGGGACAAGGAGGAAGGCCTCCCTATCAGTGGTCGAGTAGTGCATTGCCCACAGGCCTCACGCTGAGTTCTGACGGCGTAATCACGGGAACACCTACTGTGAAAAACGGCGACTACACAGTGACGGTAACTGTGAAAGATGAAGCAGGTACCTCGGCGTCGACAAATCTGACGGTTACTGTGGCAGGTGAATTTGCCATCGACGGATGCACCAGTAGTGTCAGTGCTCCGTGCGCATTGACAGCAGGAAAGGTGGGCACTGTCTATGCAAACACTCTCTCCTTCTCAATTGGCGATCCTTCCGTACCCGTCGTTTGGACGATGACGGGAAGCTTGCCGGCAGGGCTCACGCTGACGTCAGACGGCATAATTTCGGGCACGCCGACTGTGGCTGGGACATACACTTTCATCGTGACAGCCACCCGAGGATCAATCGTCGTGAATCAAAGGGTGACTATTGTGGTAGCGGCTTAATTTTTCAGGCAGGCCAAAGCACGTAGCGATACAGCTACTGACCTGTCCTGACTGACAATTGGTAGCAGCCCCTTGGATAAACTCCAAGGGGCTGCTTTTTTTGGTGCCAACGGATGAGGGATGCCGAGCCCGAGGTTGATCTTGGATTTCAGTTCTATGGGGATACGCCGGTTAATTTCATGATTGCACTTGTTGGTATGCCCGGAAGTGGCAAAACGACGGTTGGGCGGCAGCTCGCGCGAAGGTTGGGATTTGCCTTCATGGACTCGGACCGACTGATCGAGGCGCGTATAGGCGGTTCTATCCGTGAGTTCTTTGATCGCGAGGGCGAGGAGGCCTTTCGGGCCATCGAAGAAGCCACGCTGGATGAACTGACGAAAGCAGGTGGCCGTACGGTGGTGTCCACGGGGGGCGGTGCAGTCGTGCGGCCCGCAACCCGCGAGCGCCTACGCCAGTCTGGGTATGTGATTTACCTGCACGCCTTGCCCGAGGATATTTACCGACGCCTGCGCCACGACACCACGCGGCCCTTGCTGCAAACCGCCAATCCCCTGGAGCGGCTGCGCAGCCTGTATGCCGAGCGTGACCCGCTGTACCGCGAAACAGCGCATTTCGTGATTGAAACCGGCCGCCCGTCGGTCGCGACCTTGGTGAACATGGTCGTGATGCAACTGGAACTGGGCAGCGTTGTGCCGCCTGGTGATAAGGCGCACCCATAACCAAAACGCTATCCCACTGCCCGCTTCGCCTCGCCGTGGCCGATTCCTTGGAAGGGCCAGCGACTGTGTCGCCTGTGCCCTCTGGAGCGGGAAGCCCCCACACACCAGCCTGGGTAAGCCGGCCCCACGACGTTCATGTCCTACACTTTGCGTGCCATGTCTTCTTCGATTCACATCCACGACGCCACGCTGTCCCGCGATCGCGCAGGCGCTGCACCTTCTGTTGGCGAGCCCGTATCCACGAACATGCAAACTGTCTTTATTGAGCTGGGCGACCGCAGTTACCCTATCGTTATCGGCCCAGGCCTTTTGGGCATGGCAAGCAGCTTTGCCACACTGCCGCCGGCAACGTCCGCGCTCATTGTCACCAACACAACGGTGGAGCCCCTGTACGCCCAAGCCTTGCGCACCAGCCTGGAGGCGAAGTATGCGAAAGTGCATGGGGTAGTCTTGCCGGATGGCGAAGAGCACAAATCATGGACCACGCTGAACCTGATTTTTGATGCCTTGCTGTCCCAGGGCTGCGACCGCAAAACCATCCTGTTCGCCTTGGGCGGCGGTGTGGTCGGAGATATGACGGGCTTCGCTGCTGCGTGCTACATGCGCGGCGTGCCGTTTGTGCAAGTGCCCACCACCTTGCTCGCGCAAGTGGATTCTTCCGTGGGCGGCAAGACGGGTATCAACCACCCGCTGGGCAAAAACATGGTGGGTGCGTTTCACCAGCCGTTGTTGGTGGTTTGTGACCTCACCACCCTCGATACCCTGCCGGCGCGCGAACTGAGTGCAGGTCTGGCCGAGGTGATCAAGTACGGGCCCATCTACGATATGGTGTTCATGGGGTGGCTTGAGGCCCACATGGATGCGCTGCGCGCACGCGATCAGGCGGCGCTTGCCCATGCGGTGCGGCGCAGTTGCGAGATCAAAGCCGAGGTGGTGGCCCAGGACGAGCGCGAATCGGGCCTGCGCGCCATTCTCAACTTTGGCCACACCTTTGGGCATGCCATTGAGTCTGGCATGGGCTACGGCGTGTGGTTGCACGGCGAGGGCGTTGGCGTCGGCATGCTGATGGCCGCCGAGCTCTCTCGCCGCCTGAATTTGCTGGATGCGGCGTTCTGCGCGCGCCTGCATGCCTTGGTCGAGCGGGCCGGCCTGCCGGTGCGGGCCCCGGTGCTGGATGCGCAGGACAACGCCGGGCGCTATCTCGAATTGATGCGGGTGGACAAGAAGGCGCAGGCAGGTGACATCCGCTTCGTGCTGATCGACGGCCCAGGCAAGGCCGTGGTGCGCGGGGCACCCGATGCCTTGGTGCGTGAGGTGATCGACCTGTGCTGCGCCACCGACTGAGGCACAAGCTTGGCAAAGCCCTTGATGCTATTGAATACATAGCTGTATGCGCATATGGAATAAGCGATAGAGGCCGATTTGACTGATATTTTTGGTTTGGCCGCCTATGCCTGCCATGCGGCGGGCACCCGCGGACGCAGGCATCCCGAAGTGCCCGCGCCCACGCGCAGCGACTACCAGCGCGACCGCGACCGCATCGTGCATTCCTCGGCCTTTCGGCGCCTGGTCTACAAGACGCAGGTGTTCCTCAACCATGAGGGAGACCTGTTTCGCACCCGGCTGACGCACTCGCTCGAAGTGGCGCAACTGGCCCGCTCGGTGGCGCGCTCGCTGCGCCTGAACGAAGACCTGGTGGAGGCCATCGCCCTGGCGCATGACCTGGGCCACACGCCTTTTGGCCACGCTGGGCAGGATGCCTTGAACCATTGCATGCGCTCGCATGGCGGTTTTGAGCACAACCTGCAGAGCCTGCGTGTGGTGGACAAGCTGGAGCTGCGCTACCCGCAGTTTGCTGGCCTCAACCTCACATTCGAGACGCGCGAAGGCATTTTGAAACATTGCTCGCGCACGAATGCCCAGGCCCTGGAGGCCGAAGAGCCTGGCGGTGTCGGCGCCCGGTTCCTGGAACATCGCCAGCCCAGCCTGGAGGCCCAGTTGGCCAATCTGGCCGACGAGATCGCCTACAACGCCCACGACATCGACGATGGCGTGCGTTCGGGGCTCATCACGCAAGAGCAACTGCAGCAGGTGCCGCTTTTTGCGCGCTACCGGGCGCAGGCGCTGGGTGAGTACCCTTCGCTCGATATGCCCGATCACCAGCGCCGCCTGCTCTACGAAACCATTCGCCGCATGCTCAGCGCGCAGGTCTACGACGTCATTGCGGCGACCCAGGCGGCACTGGCGCGCGCCACGCCGGCCGATGTGGACGGCGCCCGCCATGCCGAGCCCTTGATTTGCTTCAGCCCGGAGATGCGCAGCGAGTCGCAGGCGCTCAAGCGCTTTCTCTTCGACAACCTGTACCGGCATCCGCAGGTTGTGGCGACCACGGACAACGCCCAAGTCGTGGTGCGTGAGTTGTTCCAGGCCTATCTTTCCGACCCGAAGGCGATGAAGCCTGGTTACCTCGCCCGCGCTGCCGCAGCGCCAGGGCAATGTGAACGGGTGGTGGCGGATTTCATCGCCGGTATGACGGACCGCTTTGCCGCGGCGGAACACGAGCGGATCACGGGCCGCAGGTTGCTCGTCTGAGCAGGCTTGGTGCGTGGCTGGAGGCAGCAGCGGTCTCAGGCGTTCACTGCCTCACGGGCGAATGTGACGACATGGTCGGCCTGCACGCGCACGCCAATCCATTCGCCAATGGCATGGTCGTGGTGGCTGGGTACATGGGCCTGTAGCTGCAAGCCGCCCTGCATCTGCAAGGTGTAGAGAAACTCGGCGCCTCGAAACGCCTTGCGCAGCACGCGGGCTTTCACGGGCGATGCATCGTCGTGCACGATATCGTCGGCGCGCAGCAGCACGTCACACTTGCCATCTGCATAGTGCGAAGGCAGGGGGCAATCGGTCAGGTTCTGCAAGCTGCCCAGGGCGGTATGCACGGCAACACCCGTCTGCCCTTGCTCAAGCGAGGCCGGCACGAAGACACCGTGGCCGATGAAGTTGGCGACAAACCGGGTGGCGGGGCGGTGGTAGAGGCTGTAGGCATCGTCCCATTGCTCCAGCTTGCCAGCCTGCATGACGCCAATCAGGTCGCCAATGGCAAAAGCCTCGAGCTGGTCGTGTGTGACAAACAGCGCCGTGGCGCCTGCTGCCTTGAGAATGTCGCGCATCTCTTGCGCCAGACGCTCGCGCAAGCCCACGTCAAGGTTGGAAAAGGGCTCATCCAGCAGCATCAGTTTGGGTTTGGGGGCCAAGGCGCGCGCCAGTGCCACACGCTGCTGCTGTCCGCCTGAGAGTTCGTGGGGGTAGCTTCCCTGGCGGCCCGGAAGACCCACCAAATCCAGAACCTCGCCAATGCGCTGGGTTTGCGCGTGGCGCTCCATGCCGTGCAAGCCAAACGCAATATTGCGACCCACGTCCAGGTGAGGGAACAGCGCGTAGTCCTGAAACACCATGCCGATGTGCCTTGCCTCGGGAGGCACACCGTGGCCCGGGCAACTCACACATTCGCCAGCCAGCCGCACTTCACCGTGTTCAACGGGCGCCAGCCCGGCCACCGCGCGCAAGAGCGTGGTCTTGCCGCAGCCAGAGGGCCCGATCAGAACGCCAATGCTGCCAGCGGGCAGGCCCAGGCTGACGCCATCGACTGCCGGGGTGTTTTGATCCGGGTAGCGCACACCCAGATTCGAGAGTTGCAGGAACATTTACCCATTTTATGTTTGTAAATGCGTAAAATTCTCATTTGCATTGAACTGGCGTTGCCGCGCACCTTCCGACTTCCTATCTTGCTTACCTTCCGCGCGGTATTGCGTCACCTTCCCTTGTTGCTGATTGCCGGCGTGCTTGGTTTGCCTGTCCTCGCCTTGCTGGGCGCGTGGTTGCCGGGCACAGCGTCTACGGCGCCATTGCCTGTGCTCAGGGCCATGGCCGAGACGGTGCTGCCGGGGTACCTGTGGACGACGCTCTGGCTGGCGCTAGGCGTCGGCGTTGGGACTGCGGTCGTGGGAACCGGCGCAGCCGTCGCTGTCACCTTGTTTGATTTTCCAGGCCGGCGCAGTTTTGAATGGCTCCTCCTCCTGCCGTTGGCGATGCCCGCCTATGTCACGGCCTACGCATACACCGATTTCCTTCAATTCAGTGGGCCTTTGCAGACATGGATGCGGGCGGCCTTTGGGCTGGAAGGGCGTCTGCTGCCGGAAGTACGCAGCCTGGGCGGCGCCGTACTGGTCTTCGTGGTGTCTCTCTATCCTTATGTGTACTTGCTGGCGCGCACGGCGTTGGCCGAG
>Ga0208272_100288_pt1 | contig 23515 bp, 15 predicted proteins | sample LakWasM129_HOW14_2_FD_183939 | JGI IMG/M metagenome (GOLD analysis project Ga0208272, IMG submission 183939) | Freshwater sediment methanotrophic microbial communities from Lake Washington under simulated oxygen tension - Sediment Metagenome... | ecosystem: Environmental > Aquatic > Freshwater >... | reverse complement strand
AACCGGTTTCGACAGATCGGGTGGCTGGCCGGGTATGGTGTAAAGTTCGCGCCCCTTGGGTTGCAGCGAAGGAATCGAGCGTTGCAGCGCCTGCGTGTAAGGATGACGGGGCGAGCGAAAGAGCTGGCGCGTGCCGGCGGTCTCGACGATGCGGCCGGCATACATCACCTGCACGCGGTCACACAGGCCCGAGACGACGCCCAGGTCGTGCGTCACGAAAATGACCGCCATGTGAAACTCCTGCTGCAGGCGCTTGATCAGCTCCAAGATTTGCGCTTGCACGGTGACGTCGAGCGCGGTGGTCGGCTCGTCGGCGATGAGAATTTCGGGCCGGGTGATAAGCGCCATGGCGATCATCACGCGCTGGCGCATGCCGCCGGAAAATTCGTGCGGATAGCCGTGGATGCGCTTGGCCGCGTCATTGATGCCGACCGCTTCCAGCATGGCGAGGCCGCGGGCGAGGGCGGCGGCCTTGGTGACCTTTTCGTGGATCAGCAGCGGTTCGATGAGCTGCTCCGAGATACGCAGGTAAGGGTTGAGCGACGTCATCGGATCCTGGAAGATCATCGCGATGCGCTTGCCGCGGATGGCGCGGGCCTGCGCCGGCGGGCAATGCAGCAGGTCGATGCCGTCGAACATCGCCCGTCCGCTTTCAATCCGGCCGGGCGGCTGCGGCACGAGCCCCATCAGCGAATAGCAGGTGACCGACTTGCCCGAACCGGATTCACCGACGAGCCCGAGCGTCTCGCCCTTTTCGAGGGAGAAACTGACGCCATCGACCGCGCGGACGATCCCGCTGCGGGTATGAAAGTGGGTGCGAAGATCAGTGACTTCGAGCAGAGGCATGGCGGCTAGGCCGAGGCTGCGGGCCGGGGAAGTTGCGGCAACGTCAAACTGGAACCGCACCCGGCGCTCAACCCGGTGCGATCATCTGCCGCCAAGCGGCGGCGACGGTGTCGGGAGTGACGGAGGAAAGATCCGCCTCGGGTTCCGTCGAGTCGGGAAACAGGATTTTCACCGGCGCGGTGGTCGGTTGCGGCGCATACAGGTCGGCGGCGCGGTGCTGATGGCGGGTGAACAGCACCACGAGCGGGCAGCCCATGGTGGCCGCGCCGTGCGCCGGACCCGTGTTGACACTGATCATGCTGTGCGCGCGGCTCTGCAAGGTCAGCAGCCGGAGAATCGGCAGATCGTCGGTCGCGATCACCACGCGATCCTGACCCGCGGTGGCCAGCGCCAGGATGTCTTCGGCCAGCGGCCGTTCGGTCGGAGCGCCACAGAGAATGATCCGGGCCGCGGGCAGATGTTGGTGGATGCGTCCGATCAGGCCCGCCCAGCGGTCTTCGGGCCAGTAATCCACATTGGTGCTGCGGGTTCGGTCGCCGCCTTTCATGGTCTTCTTGTTGCCCGGCTGCAGCAGAACGAGCGGGGCATCGGTCAGACCTTTGGCGGCGAGCCACTCCGAGCAATCGCGTTGGTCCGCCTCGGTGAGCGCGGGCCGGGCATCGGGCGTGTAGCTGGGATCGTTCGCGAACTGTGCCATGCCCTGCAGCGCCAACGGAGTTTCGCGACCAAGGCGAAGCGCGTGGTGCATGATGTTTTCGCCGGGCAGGCGCGGCAGATCGCGCATGGAGCAGATCCATTCCGGCTGGATGCCGCCGCGGCGCAGCAGCCAGTGACTTTTTTCGTCCGGTTCGAAAATATAGACCGGGCCGGCGGGACGCCGGCGCAGCCAGTCGACCAGATCCCATTGACTGCGGTTGAACCAATACGGCGCGCGCCGGCTGGTCAGCAGCCGCACCGGACCGCAGGCGGGCACCCGCTGCATCAGGGGCGTCGTCCAGCGTCCCGAGGAGACAAGGTCGCACGGTCGGCCATAGCGCCGGTGCAGGACTTTGAGCAGCGGGATCAGCAGCAGCATGTCGCCAAAGGCACCGAAGCGGATGACGAGCGGGGTGGGTGAATCTTGCGCGGGCATGGCGTGGGTTTGTCAGCGACGAGAATTGAGCGCGGTCAGATGCCGGTCGACCGCCGTCTGCACCTCGTCCAGCGACAGGCGCAGCAGCGGACGTGGGCCGGTGAGATCGTCGGGCCGCAGGATGGTGTGAGCCGTGTCCCACGGATGCCAGCGCCAGGGCTCGAGCGGGCCGAACAGCGCGACGACGGGCACATGGAACGAAGCGGCGATGTGCAGCAGACCGGTGTCGATGCCGATGGCGAGATCCATGCGTCGGAAGAGCGAACCCAATTCACGGATCGAGAGCTGGCGGCTCCAGTCGATCCAGTCGCGGGCCAGCGGGGCGGGCAGGGCGGCGCGGATTTCCTCATAGTAGGACGCGTAGCCGGGTGAATCGCAGAGATGAACCTCGCAACCGCGGTCATTGACCAGCCAGGCGATCAGGCGGGCGAAGCGGTCGGGCGCCCAGTCCTTGGAGAGCACGATGGACTTCGCGCAGACGAAGACGCGCAGCCGTTGGCCGGCAGGGAGGGTCGCGTCGACCCGCTGGTCGGCGATCGGGTCGCTCCAGTTCTCGTTGTGCGTGTCGGCGACGGGGATGCCGTCGGCCCGGAGGATATCCAGGAAACACTCGACTTCGTGCTTGTCCGCGTAGGGCGTGCTGCGCTGCAACAGCCAGCCGCGACCCTCGGTGGCGAAGCCGACGCGGTGCGGTATGCCCGCGAGCAGCGGCAGGATGGCGCTGGAGAACGAGCGCCGCAGGATGTAACAGCGGTCGTAGTTTCGGTCGCGGAGAAAACCGGCGACGCCGAGTAGACTGGTGGGTATTTTCGCCTGGCGCCGTTTTTCACCGCGCAGCCGCGGGGCGTAGTAAAGGAGTTCGTCCTTGTAGGGGCAAAGCGCGAGGGTGTCCCCCGAGACCGGTTCGGCGAGCACGTCGATCTTTGCGTTCGGAAAAGCGCGGCGCAGATTCCGCAGAAAAGGGATCGCGAGCACGGTGTCACCGATGAAGCGGTAGCGGATCACGAGGATGCGCAAGGGGCGCGGATCGGGAAAGGACATGACTCAGTAGACTTCGGGATAGCCGGGGCCGCGGGCCTTGAAGCGCTTGTGCACCCAGAAATATTGCTCGGGGGCGAGGCGGACATGTTCCTCGATGAGCCGGTTGATGCGAATGGCGTCGGCGGCTGTGTCGGAGGTGGGGAAGTTTTCGAGCGCGGGCAACAGCGTGAGGGTGTAGGAATGGTCGGCTTCGCGCTTGGCGAAGAAGGGCACGATGGCGCAACCGGTCATCTCGGCGATCTTGCTGGTGGCGGTGTTGGTGATGGCCGGCACGCCGAAGAAAGGGAGAATTTCGGAGGACTTCGTGCGTTTGCCCTGGTCGGGGGCATACCAGATGGCGCTGTTGCCCCGGAGCGCGCGGACGAGGCCGCGGAGGTCGTCGAAATGCACCGCGGGTGACATGTGGCGGGAGCGCTGACCGCGCATGAGATGGGCGATCACGGGGTTGTTCGGGTCGCGGTAGAGTCCGCCCATCAGGTGCGCCTCAGACATCAACCGGCCGCAGATTTCCAGCGTGGTGAAATGGGCGGTGAGCAACAGGGCGCCGTGACCGCGGGTCAGGGCCTGCTGCAAATGCTCGAGGCCGACGACGCGGCAGGCGGGCAGATCCGCTTTGGGTGCCCACCAGCCGGCGCAGACTTCAAAGAGTCCCAGCGCCAGCGCGTCGTAATGGGCGCGGGCCAGCGCGTGGATTTCGTCGGCGGATTTTTCCGGGAAGCAAAGGCGCAGGTTCGTGAACACCACGCGGCGACGAATGCGGATGAAGTGGAAGGTCAGCCAGCCGAGGCCGCGGGCGATGAGTCGCTTTTCGGCCCACGGCAGCTTGTCCACCAGCCGGAAAATCCCGAGGCCGAGCCAGGCCGGCCAGTATTGCGGCAACCAGAGGCGGGTTTGCTCGCTGGCGCGGCTCATGCGCGGCCGGACTTCGGCGCGTTGCGGTAAAGCTGCGGGTTCAGCGCCGGGTCGTTATACATCTTGAACTGGTAATAGACCGAGAAGGTCCGGCGTTTCGTGGCGACGTCGGCGAAAAGATCGGCGAGGCAGCCGGTGAGATCGGCACGTTGCTGGCGGATGCGCGCGAGTTTCTCGGCGCACTTCTCCTTGTGCGCGGCGCTGGCCTCGGGACGCACGGTTTCCTCGTGCATGTGGAATTCCTTGAGTGCGAGGATCGACAGGCGGTCGATCATCATGCCGGGGGTTTCCGAATTGCGCGGGCAGCCGGACTCTGGCGGTTGGAGGGCGGCGACGACGGCCTTGTCCATTTCCTCCGCAAAATTGTTCCGTTCCTGGTTGTAGCGGTCGATGTTGCGCTTGGCCCGGTAGACGGCCTCGAAGCCGAGGTCGTCGCGCCGCGCGATGTCCTCTTCGTGCCAGAGGGCGAAATTGCGAAGGTGGTTTTCCTCGAGCAGCCGGAAAAAACCCTCGCCCGCGGCGGCGGGGGTGACTTCGTGCCAGCGGGCGGTGAGGGCGGTCTGGTGGGCGGCGATTTCCTGGGCGTCAAATTTCATGCGGTGGCAAGGGAATGGAGTTGAAGAAAAGCGGGCCGGACACAAGCCTGCGGATTCTGCGCGATGCAAAGTCTTCTGGTCATCAAACCTTCTTCATTGGGCGACATCGTGCACGCGCTGCAGGTGGTGCAGACCTTCGCCCGGGAGCGGCCGGAATGCCGGATCAGCTGGGTGGTGCGGGAGCGCTTCGCCGGGTTGGTGCAGGCGGCGCCGTTTGTGCACGAGACGATCATCTTCCGTCGACGGGACGGCTGGGGGGCATACCTGCGGTTGCTGCGGCAACTGCGACAACGGCGCTTTGACGCCGTGTGGGACATGCAGGGTTTGCTGCGCTCGGGGCTCATGACGGCCGCCGTCCGATCGCCGCAGAAATGGGGCCGGCAGGACGCCCGGGAAGGCGCGGGATTCTTCTACAACCGGCGGGTCGACCTGCCCGAGGGGGCGGGGCCGCACCACGCTTTGGACATTCTGCAGCAGTTCCTGCGGGCCGACGATGTGAAGCCCCGGCTGGAGTATCCGCTCCACTTGAAATCCGGCCCGGAAATGCCCTGGCAGGGGTTCTTTGCCGGCGATCCGCGCAACCGTTTTGTGATGTTCACCGACAGCCGCGGGGCGGAGAAACAGTGGCCGCGGTTCAATGAGCTGACCGCCCTGATCTTCCAATCCATCCCGGACAGCCGGATCGCTTGGTGCGCCGGGCAGCCGGCCAAGCCCGAAGTGGCGGTGCCGGCGGATCGTTTCCTGAACCTGACCGGCTGCCCGATGGATGAGATGATCGCCTTGGTCAGACAGCCGGCGATCTTCATCGGCAACGACAGCGGGCCGATGCACCTCTCGGCCGCCTCGGGCAACCGCGTGCTGGCGATCTTCGGCCCCAGTTCGCCCCAACGCTTCGGCCCGTATCCCACCAAGGCGCCCAAGCACCGGATGGTGCAGGCGCCGGGCGGCCTGCTCGAGAAATTGCACCCGGCCGTCGTGCTGACGGTCCTGCAGGATCTGCGTTCACGCGTGGGCTGAGGTCCGGTTGAAACCGGCGTAAATCCGGGGGAAAATCTCCCGGACACTCGCTTCCCATTTGCATTTCGGCGCGTCCGGCCAATGTTGGGAACGCCGCGCCGACCACACGGTCCCAGCATCCCGCCATGCCTGAAATGCTCATCATCAAGCCCTCCGCACTCCGTGACATCGTGCACGGATTGCAGGTCGCGACGTCGATCAAGGCGCAGCGGCCCGAGTGGCGCATTTCGTGGATCGTGCGGGATATCTTCTCGCCGTTGGTGCGTGCCTGCGACGCTGTGGACCAGGTGTATGTCTTCCGGCGCAACGAGGGCGCGCGCGGTTTCCTGCAGTTGATGCGCGAGGTGCGCCGGAAGGACTTCGACCTCGTGCTGGATTTTCAAGGACTGCTGCGCACCGGACTCATGACCAAGTGGAGCCGCGGTAAGCGCAAGGCCGGCCGGGCCGACGCCCGCGAAGGCGCGGGGATGTTCTACCAGGAAAAGATTCCGCTGCCCCCCGGGGGCAGCCAGAGCCACGTCCTCGATATCCTCCTGCAGTTCTGCACGCTTGTCGGCGCGGAGCCGAGGCTCACGGGGCCGCTGCATTTTCGCGACATGGAGCGGCTCCACCTGAGCTTCATGGAGCCGCGCAAAGGCGTGCGGCCGGTGTTGATGTTTCCCGACAGCGGCCAGAGCAACAAGAAGTGGAACGGTTTTGCGCAGCTCACGGCGCACCTGATCCGCGAGGGCGGGCGCAAGGTCGTGTGGGCCGGCAACAATTACCTGCCGTGCAAGGAATCGTTTCCCGAGGGCACCTTTCTCAATCTCACGGGCAACACCAGCCTGACGTCGCTGCCGGCGCTGCTCGCCAAGGCGGATTGGGTGATCTCGAACGACAGCGGCCCGATGCACCTGTCGGCGGCGATGGGCCTGAAGACCATCGGCCTGTTCGGTCCGACCGATCCACGCCAATACGGGCCTTATCCGTTAAAAAGTCCCAAGAATTACGCCATCCAGGCCCCGGTGGGCGACCTACGGCTGCTGTCCGCCAAGGAAGTGTTCTACCTTTTCAAGCGCATCGAGGCGTCACTGGAGCGGGCCTTGGCCCGGGCAGAGGTCACAGCCGATCATTGAGGCCCGATTTTTCGGTGCGGCGGGCGGCTGGGACGGATAAAAGGGTTGTTCAGGGTCAGGTAATCCCTTCAACCTAGTCCGTCATGCTCGATCCCAAACTCATTCGTGAATCGCTCGATCTGGTCCGCGCGGCCATCGCCAAGAAACACCTGACCGTCGATCTCGACGAGGTGCTCGCCCTCGACACCGCCTGGCGGGCCGCCCTGACCGAGGTGGAAGTGCTGCGCTCGAAGCAAAAGTCGGCCAACAACGAGATGGCGGCCATGAAGAAGGGCACACCGGAATTCCTCGCCAAGGTGCAGGAGATGAAGGCGGTTTCCACCGAGATCAAATCCCGGGAGGAAGGCCTCAAGCAAACCGAGGAGAAATGGCACGCGGCGATGCTCACGCTGCCCAACCTGCCGCACGCCACCGTGCCCGAGGGCCGGACTCCCGAGGAAAACAAGGTGCACGCGACGCACGGCTCGCCCGAATCGGCTTCCGCCCACGCGTTGCCGCACTGGGAGATTTCCGGTTTCGCCAATCTGATCGACTTCGCCCGCGGCGCCAAGGTGACCGGCGCCGGGTTTCCCTTCCTGATCGGCGACGGCGCGAAGCTGTCCCGCGCGCTACTCCAGTTCTTCTTGGACGAGGATGTGAAGGCCGGCTACACCGAGGTCAGCCCGCCGATCTTCGTCAACGCCGCCAGCGCGACCGCCACCGGCCAGCTGCCGGACAAGGAAGGGCAGATGTATGAAACCACGCCCGACAAACTTTACGCCGTGCCCACGGCGGAAGTGCCGCTGACGAATTTCTTTCGCGACGAGATTCTCGACGAGGACGCGCTGCCCGTCTGTCGCTGCGCCTACACGCCTTGCTTCCGCCGCGAGGCGGGCAGTTACGGCAAGGACGTGCGGGGCCTCAATCGCGTGCACCAGTTCGACAAGGTCGAATTGCTCAAATGGGTGCATCCGTCGACGAGCTACGACGAATTGGAAAAGCTCCGGACCGATGCGGAAAGGCTCCTGCAGAAGCTGGAGCTGCCTTACCGGGTGCTGCTGATGTGCGGCGGCGATCTCGGATTCTCCCAGTCGAAGAAATACGACCTGGAAGTCTGGGCCGCGGGGCAGAAGCGCTGGCTCGAGGTGTCGAGCTGCTCAAACTTCGAGGCCTTCCAGGCGCGCCGGGCGCAAATCCGTTTCCGTGCCAAGACGACGGGCAAGCCCGAGTTGGTGCACACACTCAACGGTTCCGGCCTGGCCGTGCCGCGCGTGCTGGCCGCGTTGCTTGAAAACAACCTGCAGGCGGACGGTCGCGTGAAGATCCCCGCGGCGCTCGTGCCGTATTTCGGCAAGGAGTATCTGAGTTTCAAGTGAAGCTGACGGCACAGGCCGGCCAGGTCGGGGAGTTCATCCCGGTCGCCCGGCTGCATCCTGCCGTGCGGGCGTGGGCGACGAAGCGGCGCAAGACCGAGACCTGGTGCGTGGCCTTTTCCGGCGGGGCGGATTCGCTTGCGCTGTTGCTCCTGCTTTGGGCGCACTGGTCCGAGCGACGCGAGAAACTGGTCGCCTTGCATTTCAACCACCGGCTGCGCGGGCGGGAGTCCGAGGCGGACGAGAAGTTCTGCCGGCGGGTCTGTGCGGCGCTGGGCATCAGGCTGCGGGTGGGACAATGGCGTGGGCGGCGACCGCGTCCGAGCGAGGCCGAGGCGCGCCTGGCGCGCCATGGATTCTTTGCCCGGGAAATGGAAAAGCTGTCTTGCCGGGCTCTGTGGCTGGCGCAGCAGCAGGACGACATCGCGGAGAGCATGTTGATGCGGCTGGCGCGGGGCAGCGGCGCGGGCGGATTGGCCGCGCCGCGTCCGGTGCAGGCCGTCGGCGATGGGCGCGTGCATCTGCGCCCGTTACTGACGTTGAAGAAAGCCGAATTGACGGCGGTCCTGCGCAAAGCCGGGGTGACTTGGCGCGAGGATTCGTCGAATGCGCGCGAGGATTATTTTCGCAACCGGGTGCGGCGCGGCGTGCTGCCCGCTTGGAGCAAAGCGGCGGGGCGTGACGCGCTGGCCGGCGCGGCGCTGGCGCGCGAGCGGCTCGAAGAAGACGATGTGGCACTGGAAGCGTGGGTGGATGAGCTGGCCCCGCTTGATCGCAGCCGCCGGTTGAATCTCGAGGTGCTGGCGGGCAAGCCGCGGGCGGTTGTCCGCCGTGCCTTGCATCGCTGGCTGCTGGCCGGGCGCTGGCCGACGGACTTGTCGCGGCAGGGCTTTGATGTCCTGTTGGCGGCCGTGGAGAGCGGCAGGCAGACCCGATTCAGTCTCGGTTCCGACGGTTTTGCCGTCATCCGGCAGGGCAAATTGCTATTCCAGAAAGGCTAGCCGGTTCCGAATCCGGAATCGCGGCCGGTGACGAAATATCGGGCGCGTTTTGGAAATTGCGGTGGAAATTCAACCCCCGGGCGTTTGACTTATCCGGGCGGAACCTACACCTTGCCCAACCACTCTAACTCCCACATGTCCGACAACGAAGACAACAAGAAGCGCCGCCCTCTCAAAAGCATCCCCCCGGAAGGATTTCCGATCAAAATGATCCTGTTCTGGGTGGTGGGCATCGCGGTGCTCGTCGCCTTGCTTTATTTCAATGACAGTCGCACGGCGCAGCCGACCCGCTTGAAAATCCAGCAGGTGGTGGAGCTGGCCGAGTTGGGCCAGGTATCGGACGGCACGATCCGGCCGGATGCCACCGGCGGCCGCGACTGGTCGGAAGTCACCGGCAACATCATTCCGAATTCGCCGAAAAACGAAACGACCGCACCCAAGCCGTTCATCGCTTCGGGCCGGTTGACGGACACCAGTCTCGAGCGCCTGCAGAAGACCGAGGCTTTCACGGAAAAGCCTGCCACCACCGTTTTGACGAATCTGATGATCAACATCCTGCCGTTCGTCATCGTGATCGGCCTGCTCTATTTTCTGTTCGTCCGGCAGCTTCGTCAGGCCGGGAAGGGCGCGCTCAGTTTCGGCAAGAGCCGCGCCAAGATGCTCACGCGTGAGAAGGACCGGATCAATTTCACCGACGTGGCCGGCTGCGACGAGGCCAAGGAGGAAGTCAGCGAGGTGGTGGACTTCCTGAAGGACCCGAAGAAGTTCCAGAAAATCGGCGGCCGCATCCCCAAGGGCATTTTGATGGTCGGGCCTCCGGGCACGGGCAAAACCCTCCTCGCCAAGGCCATCGCCGGCGAGGCCGACGTGCCGTTCTTCTCCATCAGCGGTTCCGACTTCGTGGAGATGTTCGTCGGTGTCGGCGCCAGCCGCGTGCGCGACATGTTTGAACAGGGCCGCAAGAACGCGCCCTGCCTGATCTTCATCGACGAAATCGACGCCGTGGGCCGCCAGCGCGGCGCCGGCCTCGGTGGCGGCAACGACGAACGCGAACAGACGCTCAACTCGCTGCTCGTCGAGATGGACGGTTTCGACACCCAGGAAGGCGTGATCATCATCGCGGCGACCAACCGGCCGGATGTCCTCGACAGCGCCTTGCTGCGGCCGGGCCGCTTTGACCGCCAGGTCTACATCGACCTGCCCGACATCATCGGTCGCGAACAGATCCTGCGCGTGCATGCCCGTAAGATTTCCCTTTCAGAAAACGTCGAACTCGGCGTCATCGCCCGCGGCACGCCCGGTTTGTCCGGTGCCGAGCTGGCCAACCTGCTGAACGAATCCGCGTTGCTCGCCGCTCGTCGGGGCAAGAAGAAGGTCGAGATGACCGACATCGACGAGGCGCGCGACAAGGTGCTGTGGGGCCGCGAACGCCGCCGCGTGATGGACGACGCCGAGAAACGGCTCGTCGCCTGGCACGAGGCCGGCCACGCGATCGTGCAGGCGGTGCTCGATGACGGCACGATGCCGGTGCACAAAGTCACCATCATTCCGCGCGGACAAAGCCTGGGCAGCACGACCTATTTGCCGACCAAGGACGTCCTCACGCAGCCGAAAAAGAAGCTGCTCAACCAGATTGCGATGGCCATGGGCGGTCGCATCGCCGAGGAACTGGTCACCGGCGACTTCAGCAACGGGGTTTATGGGGATCTCAAGCAAGCCACCCGGATCGCCCGCGCCATGGTGTGCGACTACGGCATGAGCGAACTCGGCCCGGTGGCGATGGGCGATAACCAGGACACCGTGTTTCTCGGACGGGACATTACCCGTTCCCAGCACGTCAGCGAGGATACCGCCCGCAAAATCGACGAGGCGATTTCCACGATCCTGCACACCCAATATCAGCGCGCCCAGCAGATCATCACCGATCACCGGGAGGCGCTCGACAAGATCGCCTCTGCCTTGCTCGAGCACGAAACTGTCGAAGGGCGTCATGTGCTGGAAATCCTGAAGGACGGGAAGATCAGCTCGCCCATCATCAACGTCAAACCGCCGAAGCTGGTGGCCGAGGCGGGCAAGGCATCCGACAAGCCGGCGACCAAGGAATCATCCGGACCTGCGGGAACGCCCGCACCGAGCCCTGCCTGACCGGACAAAATCATCCTTGGATTAATTCCCAGAGGCCGGCATTCTGCCGGCCTCTTTCATTATGAACATCTGCTGCATCGGCGCCGGTTACGTTGGCGGGCCCACCATGGCCATGATCGCCCTGAAATGTCCCGACATCACCGTGACGGTGGTGGACATGAACGCCGCACGCATCGCGGCCTGGAACACCGGCAACCTGCCCATTTTCGAGCCGGGACTCGACGAGGTCGTGAAGCAGGCACGGGGCCGCAATCTGTTCTTCTCCACCGATGTGGCCGGGCAGATCAAGCAGGCCGACATCATCTTTGTCGCGGTCAACACGCCGACCAAGACCTATGGCGTGGGCGCCGGCCGGGCGGCCGACCTGCGTTTCATCGAATCCGTGGCCCGCACCATTGCCGAGCACGCGGAGAGCGGGAAAATAATCGTGGAGAAGTCCACCATTCCGGTGAAGACGGCCGATACCATCGCCACCATCCTCGCGTCCAACACCCGCGGATTGAAGTTCCAGGTCCTGTCGAATCCCGAATTTCTGGCGGAGGGCACCGCGGTCCAGGATCTGACTTCACCGGATCGCGTGTTGATCGGCGGCGAGCGCACGCCCGAGGGCGACAAGGCGGTGGAGACACTCGCGAGCGTCTATGCCCGTTGGGTGCCGCGCGAGCGGATCATCACGACAAATCTCTGGTCGTCCGAGCTGTCGAAGCTCGTGGCCAACGCTTTCCTGGCGCAGCGCATTTCCTCCATCAATTCCATCTCGGCGCTCTGCGAGGCGACCGGCGCGGACGTGGACGAGGTGGCCAACGCCATCGGCAAGGACAGCCGCATCGGCCCGAAATTCCTGAAAGCCTCCGTCGGATTCGGCGGCTCGTGTTTCCAGAAGGACATCCTCAACCTGACCTATCTGTGCGAGAGCTTCGGATTGCAGGATGTCGCGGACTATTGGAACAGCGTGGTGGCGATGAACGACTCGCAGAAGCGCCGGTTTTCCGGGCGCATCGTGAAGGAGTTGTTCAACACGGTCGCCGACAAGAAAATCGCGGTGCTGGGGTTTGCCTTCAAGAAGGACACGAACGACACCCGCGAGTCCGCCGCGATCAACGTCTGCCGCGACCTGCTCACCGAGCATGCCAAAGTATGCGTCTACGACCCCAAGGTGCCGGTCGACGAAATCCGGCGCGATGTGCTCAACGGCGGCGCGGAGAATGCCCGCCTGACCACGGCCAAGGATGCCTACGAGGCCTGTGCCGGCGCGCACGCCATCGCGGTGCTGACCGAATGGGACGAGTTCAAGAGGCTCGATTTCGCCCGGATCTTTGCAGGTATGCCGAAACCGGCTTTTGTGTTCGACGGCCGGAACATTCTTGATCTCGCGGCGCTGCGGAAGATTGGATTCCGGGCGGCGGGGATCGGAAAGCCGTGACGCCGGCCGGGGAGGCGAGCACAACGCAGATTCCGAGCCGTGCCTGGCGGGCGATTTATGCGGACTTAACCGTCCCGCGCCGGAAACGCCGGTAGCCGAGGAGCGCGCCCGTGGCCGCAAGCAGCATGGCGCCGTAGGTCGAAGGCTCCGGCACCGGGGTGATCTGGTTGTCGTAGCTCTGCCACTTGGTGTTGTTGCCGACCCAGGTGGGCGGGTCGAAGACGACTTGGTTCATCGGGGCGGAGCCGGTGAGATCGACGACGGCGCCAGTCCAGTTGGTGGCAAAGAAGTAATCGGCGGCGTCGGTCCAGTTGATGATGTTCAGCGTGACGCCGGCGGCGATGCTGAGGTTGGTGACGTTGAGGATGGAGGTGCCGGAGAAGTCGAGGGTGATGGTGCCGGCGCCGGTGAAGTTGAGGTTGGCGACGTCGACGGTGGCGTTGGTGAGCTTGAGGGTGGTGCCGGCGGAGATGTTGACGGTGCCGGTGAAGGCGTTGCTGACGTTGAGGGCGAGGGCACCGCCGGTGACGTTGAGGGTGCCGGCGAAGTCGCCGGGGGTGGCGTTGAGGTTCGAGTTGATTGTCAGGGTGCCGGAACCGGCCTTGGTGAAGATGCTGGAGGAGGCGCCGGCGAGGGTGCCGGCGTAGGCGGTGTTGTTGGTGTCGCCGGCGATCAACTGGCCGGTGCCGAGGAGAATCTGGCCGGCGCCGGCGATGGAGCCGATGGTCTCGGACTTGGAGTTGACGTTGAGGAGGCCGTCGGTGCCGAGGGAGACGGCGGCGGTGTCGGCGATCTGGTTGCTTTGCTGGAGGAGGACGGTGGCGGAAGCGGCGGCGCCGGTGCCGTCGCCGATGGTGACCGTGGCGCCGGCGGCGGTGAGGCCGTTGGTCAGGTTCAGGGCGAGGGTGCCGTCCTTGACCGTGGTGGTGGCGTTGGCGGAGTATTGGCCGGCGAGGGTGAGGGTGCCGGTGCCGTCCTTGACGAGGGTGCCGATGTTAGAGCCGATGACGGTGTTGACCGTGGTGTCGCCGCCGCCGCCGACGGTGAGGGTGCGGCCGGCGGCGGTGCCGTTGATGAGGGTGGCGCCGGAGCCGGCGGTGGCGCCGAAGGTGAGGGTGGAGCCGGTGTCGGCGTTGATGCGGGAATTGCCGCCGAGGCTGACGAAGCCGTTGTAGGCGTTGTTGCCGGCGACGTTGCGGAGATCGCCCGCGGTGGAGGTGCCGTTGCCGTTGAGGGTGAGGGTCTCGCTGGCGATGGTGAGGTTGCCACCGCTGCCGTCGAGCTGGAGCTGGGCGCCGGCGGCGACGACGGTGCCGTTGTTCAGGTCGCCACTGTAGGTGCCGGACTGGCCGAGGGCGGAGTTGTTCTGGACGACGAGGGTGCCGGCCTGGATGTCGGTGACGCCCTTGTAGGTATTGGCGCCGGTGAGGGTGGCGGTGCCGGTGCCGGTCTTGGCGAGGCTGGTGGAGGTGTTGGAATTGGTGAAGCCGACGTCGTTGACCACGATGGAGTCGACGCGCAGGTCGGTGGCGGCGGCGCCGTCGGCAACGTTCAGGGCGAAGGCATTGGAGGACATGCCGAGTTTCCAAGTGTCGATGACGGCAGTCGAGGAGGAGGCGTTGGTCGTGATGGCGCCGGTGACGCCAAGGATGGAGGAGAAGGACGAAGGGGGACTGGAATTGAGGTAGGAATCGCCCACATGGCCGCCCTCGAGGGTGAGGTTGACGAGGGCGTTGCCGCCGCCGTTCATGTCGAAGAAGCCGTCGGAGTAGACGGTCATGCTGGTGGAGGCCGTGCCGGTGGCGGTGTTCGAATTGCCGATCATGTTGCTGACCGAGGGCGGGCTGGCTGCCTGGCCCATCCGCAGGACGACGGAGTTGGCGGAGCCGGGGCCGACCGCGTTGCCGACGGTGACGGAGCTGCTGGAAATGACCGGGGCGTTGCCCGGGCCGTCGATGATCAGGGTGCCGCCGGTGATGACGGTGGGGCCGCTGTAGGAATTGGCGGTGCCGGAGTTGACCAGATTCAGGGTGCCGGCGCCGGTCTTGGTGATGCCGCCGGTGCCGCTGATGGTGGAGTTGACCAGGATGTTGGTCGAATCCATCAGGTAGCTCGGGAAGCTCAGGTATTCGGGGGTGACGCCGGTGGCGGAGGTGGTGTTGAAGGTGAGGGTGTTGGCGCCGAGGTTGATCGTGTTGTTGTAGTAGTTGAGGGCGGTGGCGTTGCCGAGGATGAGGAGGTTGTCGGCCGCGCTGATCGTGGCGTTGCCGGAGAGGGTGATGTTGCCGAGCCACTGGCTGGTCTGGCCGCTGGAGCCGGCGGCGTGCAGGGCGCCGGTCGAGGCGGTGGCGCCGGAACCGCTGAGATCGAGCGTGCCGGACTTGGTGATCGTCTGCGCGTTGGTCGGGCTGCCGGAGGTGACCGCGGCCCCGCCGGCCAGCGCGAGCGTGCCGGCCGTGACCGTGACGTTGCCGCTCGCCGCGCCCAACGAAGATGAGCCGTCGGCCATGAGTGTCCCGGCGTTCACCGTCGTCGTGCCGCTGTAGAGGTTCGTGCCGCTCATCGTCAGAGTGCCGGTGCCCGCTTTGGTGAGGCCGCCGGTGGTGGAGGTGCTGGAGCCCGATAGGGTCAGGTTGGTGGCGGCGGATGAGACGTCGATCGTGCTGGTCGTCCCGGAGGTGAGGGTGAAGTTGCGATTGGTGCTGGCGGTGCTGCCGGTATATTGCAGGGTGCCGCCGCCCAGCACCAGGTTGCTGGCCGCATTGGTGGCCTGGCCAAGATTGCCTGCCACGCCGCCATCGCCGATGGTGCCGACGGACAGTGTGCCGGCGTTGATCGTGGTCGCGCCAGTATAGGTGTTGGTGCCGGAGAGGGTGACGGTGCCGGTGCCGGTCTTGGTGAGGCCGCCGGTGCCGCTGATGACCCCGGTGCCGAAGGTGATGTTGGCAGTGCCGTCGGCGTTCAGGGTGGCGGATTTATTCAGGGCAATGTTGCCGGTGAAGCTGCCTGTGCCGGAAGCGATGTTGCCGCCAAGGGTGGAGGTGCCGGAGCCGGCATTGGCGACCGTGATCGCGCGGCCCACGGTCACGCCACTGGTGCCGATCAGTAGGGCGGTGTTGTTCGAACCGGTGTTGCTATCATTGATCGTGACCGCGGATGAGGCGTTGCCCAAAGTGCCGCCGGAGCCGCTCGGGGCATTGGCATTCAATTGGAGCGTGCCTTGACTGACGGCGGTTGTGCCGGTGTAGAGGCTGGTGCCGGAAAGGGCGAGGGTGCCGGCTCCGGATTTGATGAGGCTGCCCGTCGTCGCGGTGCTGGCGCCGGTCATCGTCAATGTATTGGCGGCGTTGGAGACATCGATTGTGCTGGTGGTGCCGGCCGTCAGGGTGAAGTTGCGATTGGTGCTGGCGGTGCTGCCGGTGTATTGGAGGGTGCCGCCGCCGAGCACCAGCCGGTTCGCGGCATTGGAAGCCGCCCCAAGGTTACCCGCCACGCCGCCGTTGCCGATGGTGGCTACAGAAAGGGTGCCGGCGTTGATGGTGGTGGCGCCCGTGTATTGGTTGGTGCCGCTCATCGTGAGGGTGCCGGCGCCGGTCTTGGTGTAGCCGCCAGTGGTGGCTGCGCTGGATCCGGAAATGGTCAGGTTGGTGGCGGCATTGCTTATGTCGATCGAACTGGTGGTGCCGGCGGTCAGGGTAAAACTGCGATTGGTGCTGGCGGTGCTGCCGGTATATTGGAGGGTGCCGCCACCGAGAACCAACCGGTTGGCGGCGTTGGAGGCCTTGCCGAGGTTGCCCGCCACGCCGCCGTTGCCGATGGTGGCGACGGAGAGGGTGCCGGCGTTGATGGTGGTGACACCGGTGTATTGGTTGGTGCCGCTCATCGTGAGGGTGCCGGCGCCGGTCTTGGTATAACCGCCGGTAGTTGCGGTGCTGGCTCCGGATATGGTGAGATTGGCCGCCGCGTCGGTGATCTCGATCGTGCTGGTGGTGCCGGTGTTCAGGGTGAAATTGCGATTGGTGCTGGCGGTGCTGCCGGTATAGCGGAGGGTGCCGCCGCCCAACACCAGCCGGTTGGCGGCGTTGGTGGAGGCGCCGAGACCGCTGGCAACGCCGCCGTTTGCAATCGTGCTCACACTCAACACGCCGGCACTGATCGTGGTGGCCCCAGTGTAAGTATTGGCACCGGACAGGACCCACGTGCCAACACCAGTCTTGGTGATGCCGCCGGAACCGTTGCCAATCACACCGGCGATGGTGCCGGTTTTTCCGGATGCGGCTGACAGGGTGAGCAGACGCGTGCTGTTTGCGACGTTGCCATTAAAAGTCAGGTTGCCGGAAGTAGCACTCCATGTTTGGTTGGCTCCCAGCGCCATGGCATTGTTGAAAGTCTGGGTGTCGTTGTCGCTGTTGGTTATCGCGCCGTTGCTCGTGATCGTGAATCCAGCGTTGAAAGTAAACCCTTGGGTCGCGGTTCCGCTGCTGAAGGTGATGCCGGCCACGGTTCTGTTGGCACCCAGTGAAATGGTATACTGCCCGCTGGCCAGATCGGTATCAAAATTCGCGGTGTTGGTTGAACTCCACGCGGAATTGTTGCTCCAGTTATTGTTGTCACCCCAATTGCCGGTGCCCGCACCACCGTCCCAAGTGATGGTTGCGGCCCGAGCAATTGGAACAAAGCCATGCATGCTGAGCAGGACAGCAATGACCCTCACCAGTAGCTTTCTGGTGGCTTGGTTCATTGCTGTGATGCGAGCGTTCACGTTGTTATCCAACCGAAAGGGGTAGGCGGATTTTGATGGGTCGTAGATTCTTTCTGCGCAGAATAAATGTAATGGGAATCCGGGCTATGATTGAACCGAGCGAAGTCATCGGCGGGCAGTTTTCGTGGTGCAATTCAGCCTTATTCAATGAATGGGTATAAACACCTATAGTCAAACCGGAAGTGCTGCGCGGGCACGTAAAAATTGAAGAGGTGAACTACCTGTGGATCAGAAAGGTTAGCCTCAATTGTTTCGTCTTGGTATATGTTTAGCTATAGTATTGTTAATATCACAATGATAACAGATAATGAAACTTTATAATTCGGAAAATCGGAGATGTCGCCCCGCACAGGCCCGCATGGGTGTATTCAATGTTGGGTAGAAGTCTGAGAAAACTAGGTGGTTTTACCTAATAATATTTGACCTACGCGGTCTCGCCGCTTTTATCGCAAACAATTTCCCCGAATCGCACCCCGAAATTTTGCGCAGCCCATGAAATATTTCACTCCACGCACAACAAACCTGATCATGGCGTGTCTCGCATTTGCGACGTTATCCTTCGCCGCGCCATCCGGCAATGTTTCGTATTACCCGCCCACAAATATCGTGCAGGGCAACCAGCCGCTCACGGATAGTTATGTGCTGAAGATTACCAGTCCGTCGACTCTCATTGCCGGTGATACGGTAAATATAAACTTGGGGCTGTCTGTTCTTTCCAAGCCGGCCACTGGAGTATCGGATGCGGAGGCGCTCGCCTTCATCTCCGTGAGCCCGGCGACACTTACTTTCACCGGACCGAATCAGCAGTTGCAGACAACGGTTCACATCGAGGTGCCATTGGGGAATTTTGCCGGCGATTATGCCTATCGTATATTACCCTCGGGCTGGCCTGCTGCCGCTCATGCCATCGACTCTGGAGCCACGGTCAACGCACTTGTCAGTCCACCCGCTTCGACGGATACCTCGCCGCCTTCGGTTACTCTGCAAAATCCGCCGGACGGCACCGTCTACACTTACAGTCCGGCGAGTGGAAGTCCCGTCACCGTTCCGGTAGATTTCTCCGCTTCAGTCGGGGCCAATGGATCGCCCATCGGAACTATGCTGGCGTCAATTCACACACCGACCGGAATGGATCTTCCCATCAGCCTGACGACGAGTGCGCTTCCCGCGCTATCTGCGACCGCGAACGGCTCGGTCCAATTGACGTCGCCTGGCAGTTATACGGTGACGGTCTCTGCGGGAAACTCGAATGGAACCAGTTTTGCCAGTTCCAATATCAGCGTGGTGGTCAATGCTCCGCCGCCAACCATTGCGGTCTCATCTCCGACCGCCAGTTCGTCTTTCAGCTACACTTTGGGCGGGGCCGGTGCCTCCGTCCCCGTTGCTTTCACCGCCACGAGCATCTACGGAAACATCTCCAGCCTCGCCGCCACGTTGGACGGCAGTCCTGTCACGCTCGTCACGAGCGGAGTCGGAACGTCGACCGTTGCGACCGGCAGCGCGACCCTGATGGTCAGCGCAACCGGGAGCCACTCGCTGGTTTTCAGCGCTGCCAATGACTATGGCTCGGCGGCTCCGGTAACCATTCCATTTACAGTGACGGGGACGGTTCCGGTTCCGACCGTTGCGATCAATTCTCCGGCGAACGGTTCGAGCTACACGCGCGCCGCGGGCGATCCGCCCACGGTTGTGAGTTATGATTTTCAGGGCAGCACCACCTACGGGACGATTTCCTCGGTCGTCGTCAGTCTCGATGGAGTTCCGGTCGCGGTCGCACCGACGGTGGTTGGCCTCAACACCGCGAGCATCACGGGCAGCGGTTCCGTTAATTTCAGTGGTGGAGGTTCGCACTCGCTCAATGTCAAAGTGACCAATAGCGGCGGGGCGATGGCGTCGGCCTCCACTTCGTTCACGATCAATGAATCCCAGCCTCAGATCTGCGAGGATCTCACTTGGTTGCCGCCGATCTCACTTAACAAGACCGTCGAGGGCGGTTCCAAGATGCCGATCAAATTCACCTTGGAGTGCCACAACCAGTTTGTCCGGGATACGTCGGTCCTGATCGCGATTTATGAAGTGTTTCGCGATGGCTCGACCTCCGCCCCGGTCCTTTATCCCTATGGCACGGGCAGCCCCAATCCGCCGGATTACGCCATCGAGGGAAAGCAATACCACCTGAACTTCACGACGGCCAAGGGCACCCACAGTTATCAGATTGAGGTTTATTCCTCGGTCTCGGGCACCACCCGGCTGCTCGGCACCAAGGAACTGAACACCAAGGGTGCCAGGCGGGGCGATGATCACGGAGATGACGACCATGATCATGGCGGTGATGACCATAGCGATGATGACGGAAGTGGCGACTGTGGTGACCACGGCGACCATCAGTGATTCATAATCAGGCTACTTTTGCCCAATCAACGCCCGGCGGAACTGCCGGGCGTTTTGTTATGCCACAAGTTCCGCGTCTCATCCCGGGTGGAATTGAACACCTGGCCTTACCGCCGCCCCGGTTGGGTGCGGGCTAGATTCCGAGCGCAGTCAGATATAACCTCGGCACGCGTTTGGTCACGGAGCAGAGCGTTTCCCATGGGATGGTGTCCGACCATGTGCTGAATTCCGTGATGGTGATCTCACCTTCCTGCTGGCGGCCGACCAGCACGACGGGATCACCACAGCGGACCTTCCCGTTGATCGCGGTGATATCCACAATGGTTTGATCCATAGTCACACGGCCGAGCACGGGACAGCGCTGTCCGTTGATGAGCACTTGCGCCCGGTTGCTGCAGGCGCGGGCGATGCCATCGCCGTAGCCCGCAGTGAGGATCGCGACGGTGGAGTCCCGGGTTAACCGATGGGTCTGCCCATAACTGATACCGGTGCCTGTCGGCAGGGATTTCACCAACCCGACGCGGGTATGGAAGCTGAACACGGGCTCGGTGTGCACACGAGCGAGCATCGAATGCGGGTGGGGGAGGATACCGAACTGCAGGAGGCCGACACGAACGGCGTTGAAGTCACTCCGGCCCGGAGTGGTCTCCAGTCCTGCGCTGTTGTCCGCATGGATGAGCAACGTTTCGCGGTTGAGTCCGGGGAATTGCGCGAGGCGCTCGAGAAACCGCCGGCGTTGCACGGCGGTGAATGCCTGGTCCTCGTCGGCGCTCGCGAAATGCGTGAATACGCCGGCGAGCCGGATGCCCGGAGCCGCGCGTATCGCTTCATACAACGCCAGAGCCTCCTCATGCCACACCCCGAGGCGGCCCATGCCGGTGTCGATTTTCAGATGCACGGCCACGGGTTTTGCGGCGGCCCGACCAATCGCATCGAAGCGGGCAACCTCGTCGATGGAGGAGACGGTCGCCGCCAATTCATATTCCGCCAGGTAACGGTCTTCATCCGGTAGCACAGGACTCAACAGGAGTATCGGCCAATCACCGCTGAGCTCCCGCAGCGCCATCGCCTCGGCGATGTTGGCCACGGCGAACAGATCGGCGCCGGCATGCATCAGGCGGGCGGCGACCTGGTGCAGGCCGTGGCCGTAGGCGTCGGCTTTCACCACCGCGACAAACTTGATGTGCGGCGGCAGGGAGGCCCGAATGAGTTTCAGGTTGCGCTCGAGTGCGGCGAGATCGATCTCGACCCAGCAGCGGCGGGGCAATTGTCCGAAAGAGGTCATTTTTGATCCGCGGTCATGACGCTGTGGATTTGCGCCGACCATTTTTTGTAGGTGGGCGACTCGTGCTGGAACGTGTCCGGCGCATCAACCTGGACAAAGAGGTCAACATCCGCGATCGCGGGGAGGATTTTTGCGAGATCATAACGGCAGACCGCGACGGCGCGGGGGGGCGGAGCCCACGAGCGGAATTTTTCCGGTGTTACGAGTTCACCCGCAGGCAACGCGGAGGCCGGGATCCGTTGCAACGCCGGCATCCGGCCGCTGGCTTCGACTTGCTGGCAGTGCCAGGTGTCGCGCCGCGCATCAGCGACGACGGTGAAACTTCGTGGTGCGCACGTGGTCCACTCAAACCGGCCAGCGACGGCTAGACTTTGATAGGCGTAGGCCGGGCGGGGCAGCAGCACCTGCCAGGTGCGGAGCGCGGCGGCGATGGTGCGGGTTCCGAGCATCGACCCCGGGCCTTCGCAATAGACGAAGGCCCCGATGTCGCCGATCTGCAGTGCGGCATCACTCAGCAAAGCCTGCGCGCAGGTGAAAATGGCCGTGCCTGCTTCCTCCTCCGTCAGTTGCCAGCTGCTCGGCGCGTGGTCGCGAAGGAGTCCCACCTGCACCTCTTGGGAGGCGGCATCGAGGACGAGCAGGCGGTGATGTCTGGTCAAAAGCTGTGAAAGCGAAGGCATTACGCGTGGGGCAGCTTGGACCTGGCGGACAAAATGTCCATGTTGGTTTCAAGTATGCGCAAGAGTGGAATCTGGCATTGACCGGCTGGTTGGCGCTCACCTACTTTGACCGGTTTCCTGACTCGCATCCGCCCAATTTAAACACCGTGAACGTTCAAATAACCGATATCAACGAGACCCGCAAAACCCTGACCGTCACTCTGGACAAGAGTGAGGTGGATGGTGAATACAATGCCATCCTGGTCGACTTTACCCGTCAGGCCAGTCTGCCCGGGTTTCGTCCGGGCAAGGCGCCCGCCGCCATGGTGGCCAAGCGTTTTGGCAAGGAGATGAAGGACGAGTTCAAGCACAAGGTCATCGGCAAGGCCTACCGCGATGGCCTGGAACAGTCGAAGCTCGAGGTGCTCAACCTAGTGGACGTTGAAGAGGGCACGATCGAGCCCGGATTGTCCGCCGCCATCAAGCTCACGGTAGATGTCCGCCCGGAGTTCAAGCTTCCGGAATACAACGGTCTCACCACCGAGGTTCTTCCCACCGAACCGACGGCCGAGGAAATCGACAAAGTCATCGAAGGCCTCCGCTCGGAGCGCGCCGATTTCAAAGTGGCCGAGCGGGCCGCGGCCAAGGGTGACTACGTGCGCTTTGGCTACACGGGCACGCTGGAGGGGAAAGCCCTGACCGAACTCGTGGGCGACAAGACCATCTATGCCAGCGCCCCGCAGACCTGGGAAGAGGTCGAAGGTGCCAACGACGGCCTGCTGCCCGGCATGTCCGCGCAAATCGCCGGCTTGAAGGCCGGTGACAAGAAGAGCGCTGCCATCACCTTCCCGGCAGACTTCGCCGCCGTGCCCGCGCTGGCGGGCAAGCAGGTTGATTACGCGATCGAGATCCAAGAAGTGCGGGAGCGGGTGCTGCCGCCCATGGACGAGGCGTTCTTCAAACAAAACCAGGTCGACGATCTCGAGGGCCTCAAGACGCAGGTCCGGGCCAACCTGGCCATGCGCAAGGACTATGAGAATCGCGCCGCGCAGCGCCGTCAGGTCACCGATGCCTTGGTGGCCCAGGCGAACTTCCCGGTGCCCGACAGCTTGATCGCTTCCGAGCGTGACAGCGTTCTCCGCCAGTTTATCGAGGAGAACATGCGCCGGGGTATTCCCCAGGAGCAATTCGAGCAGAACAAGAAGGAGCTTTACGAGAGTGCGACGAAGGCCGCCACCTCGCGGGTCAAGGTCCAGCTCATGCTCGCCAAGATTGCCGAGACGGAAAAGCTCAAGATCGAGGAGAAGGATTTCAGCAACTGGATCATGCGCGAAGCCATGCGCAGCGGCCAGAAACCCGACAAGCTGGCCAAGGATTTGGGCAAGGATCGCGACCAGGTTCGCGCGGTCCAGCAGCAGTTGCTGTTCGACAAGACCCTTGATTTTCTCGTCTCCAAGGCTACCGTCAAGACGGCATCAGCCAAAGCATGAGCTACTACGTTCCCATCGTCCTCGAAAACACCGGCCGCGGCGAGCGGTCGATGGATATCTACAGCCGCCTCTTGAAGGATCGCATCATCTTCATCGGCACGCCGATCGACGACAATGTGGCCAACGTGGTGATCGCGCAGATGCTGTTCTTGCAGATGGAGGATCCCAAGAAGGACATCCACGTCTACATCAACTCGCCCGGCGGCGTCGTGACCGGTGGCATGGCCATCTACGACACGATGAATTTCCTGCAGTGCGACATTGTCACCTATTGCATCGGCATGGCGGCGAGCATGAGCACTGTGTTGCTGGCGGCCGGCACCAAGGGCAAGCGCTTCGCGCTGCCGA
>Ga0208272_100281_pt1 | contig 23987 bp, 20 predicted proteins | sample LakWasM129_HOW14_2_FD_183939 | JGI IMG/M metagenome (GOLD analysis project Ga0208272, IMG submission 183939) | Freshwater sediment methanotrophic microbial communities from Lake Washington under simulated oxygen tension - Sediment Metagenome... | ecosystem: Environmental > Aquatic > Freshwater >... | reverse complement strand
TGAGCGTATTGCACCAGTACTTTGGCGCCCAGGGGGTCGGTGCGGGTGGTGAGTTGGCTGCATCCGTCGATTTGGTGGCGACAGCGGGGCTGTCTTGAGCGAGAACGGGCGAGGCTTGTCACGGCAGGGAAATTACTACTAAATTTGTAGCTGTTAGCGCAGGTGGATCAAGCGTTATAGGGCTGTTTTGCTTGAAGTTTTTGGTGTTTAAGCATGCTGCGTTTTTGGGGAAAGGCAAGACCTCATCCAGTGCCCTACTCTGACCGTTCCCTCGCTGCTTCACTTTCTCTCTCGTTGCTTCGACAAAACCTTCAACTTTAAAAACCGTCCGGGAATCATTGCAATCAGCATTGCAACTATGGCGCCAAGTACGCCTCCTGTGACTGCACCGCCAACTCCACTCTTGACACCCAGAAGAAATAGGGTCCAGAACGCCAGTAGCCCGAGAACTTGCGCAACGGCATTCTTCCAATACGATATCTCCACGCGAAGTTTCGCACCGCAGTTTCTGCAACGTGTGTAAAACGGCCAAACTGCAAAAGACTTCCTCCACGAAGAAATACACTTATTTTTACATTGGGGCAATTTTCACTCATGGTCATTTCATTCACATTTTAGATATCAAAAACGCGCAGATCTCATAAAAATTATTGCGCGGATCTCATGCAAAATTCTGAGCCCCGTCACCGATGAGACTGCGTCTCTCAAATATCAAGCGAAAATCGACAGTAACGATTTGGAACGAGTGCCCACCCAGCCTCACTAGAATATATTTTCACGAAACTCATATCTATATACCCATAAGGATTCCAATCAAAAAATTCTACAAATTTAAAATTCTGTAAATCATTCGCATTGACGGAACTTGTTTGTTGCCAAATCATGTTACCGACTTGATCTTTTGTGCCGAATTGAACTGGTATTTCTCGCAAACCAACTTCGGGCTTGATAATTATAGGAAGTGGTATTTTTCGATAATTTTCTACCAAATGAGCAGCATCGAATGGCAGCAATACTATTACACAAAGCAATTCAGACTCGATAAGTGCAAATGAATTCTGAATATCAGGTAACATGACATGCGCCGAGCCGAGCAAATAGGTGTTCCATACGTGTCGCGTCGCTTCTTTGAAGCGCAGCATGTTCTCAGTAATGTCTTTCATTATTAAAGCCCTTGTAAACCTTGACTGGGACGATCTGGCCAACACATACACGTCTCCGGATCCTGATTGTAGTTAATAACGTGCCAATAGCCATTTTCATGTCCATGCCCAGGCTTGTTTACAAACCATCTCGCGCCAGGCGGGCAAGGGTTGCACTTGCCAGTGCAATCATCGCGACCCGGATTTACTGGCGGCAACCTAACGGGATCTCCCTTGCCGCTATTATTTCTCGACTCCATACCACCACCGGCACTCGCGCCACCGCTTGAGCCTGAACCGCCGCTCGAACTAGACCCACCGCCAGACGGCGGCCCATAATTTGAACCAGAACCTGAGCCTTGATTATGGCCGGAATTTACTATCATACCTCCAACTATAATTCCGACAACTCCTATAAAAGTGGGATTTAGAAGAAATGCCCACTCTCCAGTCGAATCAAAATTCGACAAGGCATTTTGCCTCGCGTATGAAAACAGATTCCCGCCATCACCGATTCCGATTGGATCTGACTGCACATACCTCCCAAGAGCAGGTTTGTAATCACGAAGGTAGTTGTAATGCACCCCAGATTCCTCATCGAAATACTGCCCCGGCAACCGCAGATTTATCGAAGAGGTACTCCCGGCAAGGGTGCCAGTTGTACCAAATGACTCCGCCACTGATTTCCAACTAGCGACGCCATTATTTGTAATCGCCAGCATGGGCGCAGCCATGTGATCCGTCTGCAAATACTGGTATTCAGTCGCTGTACCCGTCAGACTGCCATTGCTGGCTGTTGCCTGCCAAACAGGTTCGGTACTCCACAACCCCTGCTGCTGCGCAACCGGATGGAAACCATAGGCTTTGGTCAAGACTCCCTGCTCATTGAATTCCCCAAGCAGTGCACTGTCTCCATTTGCGAAGTACGTCGCCTTGGTGCTTGCCCCCTCCTTCACCGCTTTGCTGATCCGCCGCCCAAACGGGTCGTACCGGTAGTTGGCTTCTATTTGTGCGTTCGCTTGTCCTGCGAGCGTGCTGGTGAAGTTTGTGAGCCGCTCAGCCGCGTTGTAGCCGTATGTCCTCTCGCTCTGGCTGTTGGTTTCTGTCTTGGTGTGCCCCTGCGCCGTATACGTCACCTGCGTCTCCACCGCCGGCGCCCCCGCTTCAAACGGCTTGACGCTGGGGTACTGCGTGAGCTGGTTGTCCGCGTTATAGCTCCAGGGCCCCGGCTGGTGCGCGCTGCTGGTGCGGTTGTGCACCGGGTCGTAGCCGTATTGCTCCACGGGCAGCCCCAGGCTTTGCAGGTTCTGGTCCGGGGCCGCCTGGGTCAATCTGTCCAGGCCGTCGTAGCCGTATTTGGTTTCCCCCAGGTCGCTGGTGATCTGGGTGATGTTGCCGGCTTTGTCGTATTGGTAGTTTCGGCTGGCCAGTAGTTGTTGGCTGGTGCTGTTCTTGACCGCAATGCTGATGGGGCGCTGCAAGGCGTCTAGCGTGAGTGTCTTGACGGCCCCAGGGCTCTGGATGCTGGTGGGCACCATCCATTGGTAGTTCTGGTAGGTAACTTGGCTGTTGTTGGGCAGCGTGATTTGACTCAGCTGGGCGTATCGCTGAATGTCGTTAACCGCTCTGCCGCGTTGTACCCGTACTCGCCGTCCCACAGGGTGGAGGCGACGGTTTTGCCGTTGAAGCTGCGCGCGAGTTGGTTGCCTTACAGGTCGTAGGTGGTAACGAGGGTGTCGCCCCTGCGGTCGGTGAGGGTAACTTCAAATTGGCGTTTCTCGCGCAGATACCAACCCAGCGGGCCGACTTTGTGCAACAAAGCCCCCTGATTCGCAAGAGTCAGGGGCTTTTCTTTTGATCCTGCGTGTAGGCAGGTTTGAGCATGCTGAACGAACGCAGCCGCTCACCGGTGAGCGGCATGGATCAATAGCTTTGTCCAAAGCGCATGAAGGCCCCTCAACTTCCCGCCACCTTCATCCGGTTCACCAGCACAGACCCAATCGTTTTCGCGCCGTAGTTGTACGCGTCCGCGCCCACCGCCTCGATGCCCTTGAGCATGGCGGCCATGTTGCCGGCGATCGTGATTTCGTGCACTGGGTAGGCGATTTCACCGTCCTCCACCCAGAAGCCGCTGGCGCCGCGCGAATAGTCGCCGGTGACGTAGTTCACGCCCTGGCCCATCAGCTCGATGACGAACAGGCCCGTGCCGAGTTTTTTCAGCATCGCGTCCAGGTCGTCGCCTTTTTTCGTGCGGCGCGAACTCAGGATGAGATTGTGCGAACCGCCGGCATTGCCCGTGGTTTTCATGCCGAGCTTGCGCGCCGAATAGCTGCTGAGGAAGTACCCCTGCACACAACCGGCGTCCACCACCTTGCGCGGCGCTACGCGCACGCCCTCTTCGTCAAAAGGCGAACTGCCTTTGCCGCGCGCGATGAACGGGTCTTCCAGAATATCAATGTGCTTGGGGAAAACCTGCTTGCCCAGCGAGTCGAGCAAAAAACTGCTTTTTCGGTACAACGCGCCACCGCTCACCGCCTGTACAAAGGCGCCGAGCAGGCCCGCCGCCAAAGGTGACTCGAACAGCACCGGGCATTGTGTCGTGGGGAGCTTGCGGCTGCCCAGGCGCGCGAGCGCACGCTCGGCGGCGTAGCGGCCCACGTCAGCGGGTGCGGCCAGCTCCTGCGCATCGCGCATGGAGCTGTACCAGGCGTCGCGCTGCATGTCGCCGCGCTTGCCGGGGCTTTTGGCGATGGGGGCACAAGAGAGGCTGTGGCGCGAGGTGGCGTAGCCGCCGCGAAAACCGCGCGTGTGGGCGGTGAAAAAATGGCTTTGCTGGGCCGACACGCCAGCGCCCTCGCTGTTGGTGATGCGCCGGCTGGTGGCAAAGGCTGCGGCCTCGCATTCGAGCGCGATGCGCGCTGCCTCTTCGCTGGTCAGGGCCCAGGGGTGGAACAGCTCCAGATCGGTGCGGTGCGTCTCGGGCAGGGCGATATCGCCTTCATCGGGCAGACCCGCCATGGGGTCGGCGGCGGTAAAGCGGGCAATGTCGTAGGCCGCCTGCACGGTCTGCTCGATGGCGGCACGCGAAAAATCCGAGGTGCTGGCGTTACCGCGGCGCTGGCCGACATAGACCGTGACGCCGAGTGACTTGTCGCGGTTGCGCTCCACAGTCTCGAGCTCGCCCTTGCGAACGCCTACCGACAGGCCGCTGCCCTCGGAGGCTTCGGCGGCGGCATCGCTCGCGCCGAGTTTTTTGGCGTGTTGCAACGCCTGGTCCACCAGTTCTTCAAAAAACGGGCGGGAATAGCTGAAGCCGGTGTCGGCGCGGGATTCGGTTGGGTTCATGGCGAGGGCTATGATACTTGCGGCTTCTCCATCAGGAGAGCGCCCCGGGCAGCCCGTGCTGCCCCAACCCCCATTTCACATGTCACGCAAACCCAAAAAAGGCTATTACGTGCGCGGTCAGTTCGTTGCCGAAGGCAGCGAACTGGACCTCGAACTCAAAGCCGAGCTCAAAGGTACAGCCGATTCGAGCCGCACCGACCTCAAGCGCGAGAGCGATGCGCTGCAGGACCTGGGCAAAGATCTGCTCACGCTGCGGGCCGATTTGCTGGCCGGCCTGAAACTGCCCGATAAGTTGGTGGATGCGCTCGCCGAAGCCCGCCGTATCACCAATTTCGAGGGCAAACGCCGGCAGATGCAGTTTGTCGGCAAGCTCATGCGCAAGCTCGACGAGGCCACGGTGGAAGCTGCCCGCGCCGCGCTGGATGTGCAGCACAGCGGCTCGGCACAAGAGAAGATGGCGCTGCACCAGGCGGAGCAGTGGCGCGACCGGCTGATCAGCGAAGATGCGGCGCAGGCCGAATGGATTGCCCACCACCCCGACACCGATATCCAGCAACTGCGCGCGCTGATCCGCCAGGCACGCAAGGACGCGCAGAGCGCCCACGACGCCAAGATTGCCGAATCCACAGGCCTGGCCCCGCGCAAGGGCCGCGCCTACCGCGAACTGTTTGCGCTGGTGCGTACCGCCCTTGGCGGCGCAAGCGAAGCCGACGACGCAACAGAGGCCCCTGACGAAGACGAGCCCAATGACTGACCCCAGCCTGCCCCCACCCGAGCCGGTGAAAATCGGCATCGTTTCCATCAGCGACCGCGCCAGCAGCGGCGTTTACGAAGACAAGGGCCTGCCCGCGCTGCAGGACTGGCTGGCGCGCGCGCTGCACAACCCCATCGAGTTTCTGCCGCGCCTGATTGCCGACGAACAGCAGACCATCAGCGACACTTTGGTGGCCCTGGTGGACGCCGGCTGCAGCCTGGTGCTGACCACGGGCGGCACCGGCCCCGCCCCGCGCGACGTGACGCCCGAGGCCACACTGGCCATTGCGCACAAAGAAATGCCGGGTTTTGGCGAACAGATGCGCAGTATCAGCCTGCGCTTCGTACCCACAGCCGTCCTGTCGCGCCAGGTGGCGGTGATTCGCAACCAAAGCCTGATCGTCAACCTGCCCGGCCAGCCCAAGGCCATTGCCGAAACGCTGGAAGGCGCCCGCGCTGCAGACGGCAGCCTGATCCAGGCCGGCATCTTTGCCGCCGTGCCCTATTGCATCGACCTGATCGGCGGGCCGTACCTGGAGACCCACGAGGCCGTGTGCAAGGCGTTCAGGCCCAAGACGGCGCAGCGGCCCGCGCGAAGTTGAGCGCACGCGCCACACCGTCGAAAAATATCATGAAAACTGGCTATAGCGCTTACACACTAAGCGCTTTCAGCTCTCAATAAAAGAGCACACAAGCGCGCTGCTATTTACCGATCAGGTCGTTGAGCTTGCCCGCCTCGAACTGCTCTTTCAGCGCCGCGTCGCCCGGTACGCAGCCCTGGGTATGCTGGCCGGCCGAGAGCTTTTCAATGGCTTGCCAGAGCAGCGCGATCTGGTGCTCTTGCGAGCCGGCGCTCTCCACCAGGCCACGCATGGCCTGCGAGAGGGGGTCGTCCTCCTGCGTGATGCCGTAGGCCGTGAACTTGGGGGCCTGTGGCTCGGTCACGTCGGCGCTCTGGCCTTCCTTCGAGGGGATGATGCGCGCCGGAATGCCCACCGCCGTGGCACCTGCGGGCACGGGCTTGATCACCACGGCGTTGCTGCCTATTTTTGCGCCATCGCCAATCTCGAAGCCGCCCAGCACCTTGGCGCCGGCGCTGACGACCACATCCTTGCCCAGCGTCGGGTGGCGCTTGACCCCCTTGTAGAGCGAAGTGCCGCCTAGCGTCACGCCTTGGTAGATGGTGCAGCCGTCGCCGATCTCGGCGGTTTCGCCGACCACCACGCCCATGGCATGGTCGAAGAACACGCGCTCGCCGATCTTGGCGCCGGGGTGGATTTCAATGCCGGTGAACCCGCGTGCGAAGTGCGAGATGAAGCGCCCCAGCCATTTAAGGCCATGCGTCCAGCACCAGTGGGCGCGCCGGTGCAGCCACAGGGCGTGCAGGCCGGGGTAGCAGGTCAGTACCTCGAACGAGCTGCGCGCGGCCGGGTCGCGCTCCAGGATGCATTGGATATCGGAGCGCAGGCGGGAGAACATGGGAACGAGAGAATGAAGCAGGCAGGCAGCCAGTTTAGTGCTTTGCCTGGGCTGCGGTCTGCAGCATGGCCTTGGCGACACCGCGCAGGATGTGGATTTCCTCCTGTGTCGGCTGCGCGCGGTTGAACATCTGGTTCAGGCGCGGCATCAGTTTTTTGGGTGCTGCCGGGTCCAGGAAACCAATGGCGGCCAGCGCCTCCTCCCAGTGCGCCAGCATGCCGGCCACCTGCTGGGCATCGGCCTGCTGCGACGCAGGCACGCTGCTGTGCACGGGAAAACCGCCCAATGCCTGGCGCCATTCGTAAGCGATGAGCTGCACCGCAGCACCGAGGTTGAGCGAGCTGAACTTGGGGTTGGTGGGGATCGAGAGCGCGACGTGGCAGCGGTACACGTCTTCGTTGCGCATGCCAAAGCGTTCCGAGCCAAACAGGAAGGCGATGCCTGCCTCAGCGCTCTGCGCGCCCGGAGCAGAAGCAGAAGCAGGCGACTCCACCACCAGGTTTGAAGTGTTTTCAGCCTCCAGCGCTTGTCCCATCTGCGCAAGCAGCTCTTCTTCCAATAGCAATTCAAAATGCGCACGCGGCGCCCGCGTGGGCGGGCCGAAGTCGCGCGGCGTCATGGCGGTGGCGCACAGGTGGCCCATGCCATCCAGCGCCTCGTCGAGCGTAGCAACGATGCGCGCGTTCTCCAGCACGTCGAGGGCGCCGCTGGCGCGCTGGATGGTTTCCTCGCGCCGCAGCACGTTGGGCCAGCGGGGGGCGACCAGCACCAGGTCGCCAAAGCCCATGGTTTTCATGGCGCGCGCGGTGGCGCCCACATTGCCGGCGTGGCTGGTGTTGATCAGGATGAAGCGGGTTTTCATAGGACGGTCGCGGGCGCCTCAAGAGCCAGACGCGTAAAATCGGAGGCTTATTGTCGCTGCCCGCATCGCCGGTCAGCGATTTTCCGTTCTTGCACCTTGTGCGCCGCGCCGCTCTGGCGCGCCGCCCTCCCGCTTAAAAATTCCATGTCGTCCCCCAACCTGCACCCCATGCTCAACGTGGCCATCAAGGCCGCCCGCGCCGCCGGCGCCATCATCAACCGCGCGGCGCTTGACGTGGAATCGGTGCGCATCTCGCAAAAGCAGATCAACGACTTCGTCACCGAAGTCGACCACGCCAGCGAGCGCGCCATCATCGAAACGCTGCTAACGGCCTACCCAGGCCACGGGATCGTTGCGGAAGAGTCGGGCAGCGAGCATGGGGCGAAAGATTCGGAATACGTCTGGATCATTGACCCGCTGGACGGCACCACCAACTTCATTCACGGCTTCCCGGTGTACTGCGTCAGCATTGCGCTGGCGGTGCGCGGCAAGGTCGAGCAGGCCGTCATTTACGACCCCAGCCGCAACGACCTGTTCACGGCCACCAAGGGGCGCGGCGCCTTCCTGAACGAGCGGCGCATCCGCGTCTCCAAGCGCACGCAGCTCAAGGAGTCGCTGCTGTCCACGGGTTTCCCGTTCCGCCCGGGCGACAACTTCAAGAGCTACCTGAACATGATGGGCGACGTCATGCAGCGCACCGCCGGCCTGCGCCGGCCCGGCGCTGCCGCACTGGATCTGGCCTACGTGGCCGCCGGCTACACCGAAGGTTTTTTTGAGACCGGCCTGTCCATCTGGGACGTGGCAGCGGGCTCACTGCTGGTGACCGAGGCCGGCGGCCTGATCGGCAACTTCACCGGTGAATCCGATTTTCTGGAGCAACGCGAATGCCTGGCCGGCACGCCCCGCATCTACGGCCAGTTGGTGCAGATTCTGGGCAAATACAGCAAGTTCGCCGGTGCCGGTGACAAAGCCGCCGTGCGCCAGGCGGCGCAGGAGCTGTCGGAAGCTGCTTCTGCGAGCGAGACGCCGAGCAATGTCCCCAGCAAGCTGGAAGACGACGCGGAGATCTAAGCCAGCCGTTCAATCCGGATAGTTCAGCGCAATGGTGTGGAACTCTTCGGCGATGTCGATAAAGGCATCGACAACATCCGGATCGAACTGCGTCCCCCGGCCTTTCACGATGGCGATGCCAGCCTGCTCGTGCGTGCCAGCGGTTTTGTACACCCGCTCACTGATGATCGCGTCGTAGACGTCGGCCACCGCCATCAGCCGTGCCGGCACGGGAATGGCGTCGCCGGCCAGGCCGTCAGGGTAGCCTGTGCCGTCCCAGCGCTCGTGGTGGCTGCGGGCCATTTCCTTGGCCACGCTCAAAAACCGCACCCGCATGCCAAGCTGCCGTTCGGCGCTCTCGATGGCCTTGCTTCCCAGTCGCGCATGCGCCTTGGTCAATTCAAACTCCTCGTCGGTGAGCTTGCCGGGCTTGAGCAACACCAGGTCGGAAACACCAATCTTGCCAATGTCGTGCAGTGGCGCCGATTTGTAGAGCAGATCGATCATGTAGCGGCTTAGCACCGGCTCGAAGCGCGGGTGCGTGCGCAGTCTCTCGGCCAAGGCCTTCACATACAGCTGCGTGCGCCGGATGTGGTTGCCGGTTTCATCGTTGCGCGTCTCGGCCAGCGAGGCCAGCGCCATCATGGCAACGTCCTGGATCGCCTGCACTTCCAGCGTGCGCAAGGCCACTTCGCGCTCCAGGTAGGCGCTTTTGTCGCGCAGAAAATCCGCCGTGGCCTTGAGCGCCAGATGCGTCTGCACGCGCGCGAGCAAGATGGGCGGGCTCACAGGTTTGGTAACGTAATCCACCGCGCCCAATGCAAAACCCTTGCGCTCGGCCTCGGTGTCGGCAAGCGCCGTCAAAAAAATAACCGGAATGTCGCGCGTGGCGGCTGTGGCTTTAAGCTGCCTGCACACTTCATAGCCGTCCAGGTCCGGCATCATGATGTCGAGCAGGACGAGGTCGGGAACAGGCTCGGCCTGGGCGGCCTTGAGTGCGCGGGCACCGCTACTCGCGACCTTCACACGGTAGTGTTCCCCCAGCAGCTCGGACATGAATGCCAGGTTGTCCGGCGTGTCGTCCACCACCAGCACGGTGGGCAAGTGCCGGTCGCGCCATTCAACCGAGGCGGTCAGGCCATTTTCACGTTGCATGGGAACTCCCTTTGCGGCGGTGCCTTGGCGGGTAGCCGGGCGTTTGTGCCAACGCCACGCGCTGCCCGTCCAAGAGCCGCAACGCGTTTTCGTAGTCAAACTGTTCAAGGTGGGCCTGGAGCGCGGGCAGTGCCGAACCCAAGGCCTGCTGCAGCAGCGCGGCATGGCGCTGCACAAAGACGACCGCTGCCGGGTCGTCGCGCTGCAACAGCTCGTGCAATTGCTGCAGCGCGGTGTTGATTGCCTCGCGCGAAGCAGGGTCCTGCCGGGCCGATCCACCCGTTGCCAGACTTGCTGCAGTCGCCCCGGGCAAGGCACCACCAGCAGGCCCCTGCACCCGCCCGCACCAGGGCTGCAGTGATTGCACCAATTGGTCCACATTCGCCTTCAGCGCCTCCAGCAAAGGCCGCATGGCTTCATCATCTTGGGGGCCGTTGCGAAGCGCCTCTTCAAGCCGCTCAGCACCGTCTTGTACTGCCGTGGCCCCGACCATGCCCGCAAGGCCGCGCAAGGTGTGGGCCTCGCGCAGCGCAATTTCGCCATGGCCCGCGGCCAATGCTTCGCCGATGCGTACCGGCGCATGCTCCTGGCTCCCGAGAAAGCGCCGCAGTGTCTCGGCGTAGAGCGCGCGCCGGCCCATGGTGCTGCGCAAACCCTGCACCAGATTCAAGCCCGGAACCGCTGGCAGCACGGTGTCGTCCAAAGCCGCACCCGCTCCGGGCCTGTCGACGGTAGCGGGCGTATCCGCAGCACCCCGGGCGGCTGGCGCGAGCCAGCGCTGCAGGGTCTTCCACAGGCTTTCCGCGGCCATGGGTTTGGCCAGATGGTCGTTCATGCCGGCATCCAGGCAACGCTCGCGATCGGCCTCCAGCGCATTGGCGGTCATGGCGATCACAGGCAGCGCCGCCAAGCGGGGTTCGGCACGCAGCTTGCGCGTGGCCTCCAGCCCATCCATCACCGGCATTTGCATGTCCATCAGGATCAGGTCAAAGGGCCGCGCGCTCGCCATGGCCACGCCCTCCTCGCCGTTGCTGGCGACCTCCACCACCACGCCCACCTCTTCCAGCATTTCACGCGCCACCTGCTGGTTGAGTTCGTTGTCTTCGACCACCAACACACGCGCACCGCGCAAGGCAGCGAACTGCGGACTGCCACAGGCTGGCGACAGTGGCGCCGCTGCGACAGAGCCCGTCGCAAGCTCGCCGTGGTCACCCAGGACGGCCATCAGCGTGTCGAACATGACGGAGGCACTCACTGGTTTGATGAGCACCTCTTCAATCCCCTGGCGCCGCGCGGAGCCCAGCACGTCTTCACGGCCAAAGCCGGTCACCATGACGCGCCGCGGCAGCCGTGGCAGGCGCAGCTCACCAATGCGCCGCGCGAGCTCCAGGCCATCCATCCCTGGCATCTGCCAGTCGAGTACGACCAAGTCAAAGGCCTGCCCCTGCGGCGTGGCGCGTTGCAAGGCCCGCAGCGCCTCGGCGCCCGAATGGGCCTGCTCGACTTCAAAGCTCATGGATTGCAGCATCTCGGCGATCACCGTGGCGGCATGCGCGTTGTCGTCCACCACCAGCACCCGCAGGCCGCGCAAATCAGGGGCCGGTAGCAGAGGCCGTGCCGGTGCGCCGCGTTGCACCGGCACGGTAAACCAGAAGATGGAGCCCTGCCCCGGCAGGCTGCGCACGCCCACCTCGCCGCCCATGAGTTCGGCCAGACTTTTGCTGATGGCCAACCCCAGGCCCGTGCCACCATAGCGGCGCGTGGTGGAGGTGTCGGCCTGCTGGAAACTCTGGAACAGGCGCTCAATCTGCTCTGGGGCGAGACCAATTCCGGTGTCCCGCACCTCGAAACGCAGCAGGACCCGCTCGCCCTGCCGCTGCTGCACGCGCACCACAATGCCCACCTCGCCGCGCTCGGTGAACTTGATGGCGTTGTTGGTGTAGTTGATGAGAATCTGCCCGATGCGCAGGGCGTCCCCCACGAGATTGGGCGGCACGTCGGGCGCCACATCGCAGATCAGCTCCAAGCCCTGTGCACTGGCCTTGTGGCTCACCACATCGACGACACCACCCAGCACCTGGTCGAGCACGAAAGGCTGTGCTTCGATGCGCAGCTTGCCCGCCTCAATGCGCGAAAAATCAAGAATATCGTTGATCACCCCCATCAGGTGCTGGCTGGCCTGGCCGATCTTGCTGACGTAATCGTGCTGTCGCTGGTTCAACCCCGACCTGAGCGCCAGGTGCGACATTCCGATGATGGCGTTCATGGGCGTACGGATTTCGTGGCTCATGTTGGCGAGGAAGTTGGATTTGAGCGCCGTGGCTTCTTCGGCAAGCTCCTTGGCATGGCGCAGCTCCTGTTGCACGCGTTCGCGGTCGCTGATGTCCACAAAGACACCAATCACCCCGCCCGGCGCACCATCAGGCCGGCGAAAACCCTGCAACCAGAACAGCATGTGGTGCGGCTGCCCGTCTGCCTGGGGCATGACGATCTCGCGGTGCACGGCCGTGCCCCCCTGCAGCGCCGCCTGCGCATCGTCCTCGAAGCGGTCGCGTGCATCCTGCGACAAATACACCAGGCTTTGCACCGTCCGGCCCAGGAAGTCCTCGCGCCGAATTCCAAATGCTTGCTCATAGGCCCGGTTGAATCCCAGATAACGGCCCTGGTCGTCCTTATAAAAAATGGGCACCGGGATCGTGTCCATCAGCACCTGCTGGAACTGGACCTGGGCCGCCACCTGCTCTTCGAGCTTCTTGTAGGCGTCGATATCCACGATAACGCCGACGATGCGCTCGGCCTTGCCCTCGCCGTCGCGCTGGATATGGGCGGTGCAGGCGTACCAGCGCACTCCCTCTTCAAGACGCTGCAGGCGCCAGGCATCGTGGAAACTGCAGGTATCGCCCTGCAGCGCTGCGTCTATGCGCGCCATGGCAGCGGCGCTGTCCGCTGGCCACAGACGGTCAAGCCAGATGGCACGCCAGTCGTCAAATACCCGCTCGGCGATGCCCTCTACCCCTTCGATCTTCTCGCGCCAGAGACAGCGCCCGATGCGCAGGTCCACATCGAAAACGGCCGTTTTCCCCGCCTCTTGCACCAACTCCAGGCGCTCGCTCGTCTCGCGCATGGTGCGTTCAGCGCGGTGCACCTCGGTCACATCCTCAATGACCCACAAGGCGGCATTGGGGTACCCATCCAGATGCACGGCGCGCCCCGACATGCGAACGTCTATCACACGGCCGTCCAGCCGCTGCACGGCCCAGTTCTCGCGCACCGGCAGGCCCTGCTCCAGTTGCGGCGCCACGTGTGCGGCAAACGCGGCATGCTGTTCCGGGCTGCCAAACAATATGCTTACGCGCTGGTCCTGCAACTGCTCGGGGGTGCCGCCCAGCAAGGCCACGAAAGCCGGATTGAACAGGTGCATGGCACCGTCACATGTCAGCAGCACGGGCGGCGCATTGTCAAAAATGGCGTTCTGTTGCTCCAGCAACTCCTTCAGCCTGCGCTCGCTGCGCCGCAATTTTTCCTGCTCGCGCATGCGCTGCGAGACCTCTTGGTGCAGGCCCACCATGCCGACGCAGACCCCACGCGCATCGCGCACGGGCGAGAGCGTTGCCTCCTCGTGGTATTCGGTGCCATCTTTGCGGCGGTTGATGAAATGCCCCTTCCACGCATGCCCGGTCATGACAGCGGCCCACATACCGTTGAAGGTCTGCATGGGTGTCTTGCCGCTGGCCAGCAGTGAGGGCTTGTGGCCCCGTACCTCATCGAGGCAATAGCCGGTATTGCGCTCGAATTCAGGATTGACCCATTCGATCACCCCCTGGGCATCGGTCACCACCACGCCCAGAGGACTGTTCTCCAGCGCCGCGCCCAGCACGAACAGGCGCTGCTGCGTGGCCGCGATACGGGCGCGGTTGCGCAGCAATTCGAGCACCAACAGGCCCAGCAAAGCCAAGAACACAAAAGCCATGCCCCCGTAGCGCAGGCGCACCGGCCATGGCATGACCTGTGATATATCTTCCAGTACCACCATGGACCAGGGGCCTCCAGGGTCGCCCCAGTCCATCTCCTGGTGCTCCACAGCCTGCGGGACTCCGTCGATCAGAACCTTCGACAAGCCCAATGAAAAGGGCAGCTCCGAGGCCACCCCGTTATCGAAATAGTGGCCCAACTGACCCAGGCGCGCAATGGCATCAATGCGGCTCTGCGTCAGTGGTGGGGTCAGCGCGTACAACCATTCAGGGCGGCTGGAGGCCATCACCACCCCCTGTGGCGAAAGCAGCAGCGCCGTCAGGCCAGTACCAGCAAGCGCAGCGTCCACGACAGCAAACGGCAGCTTGAACATCACCGCACCCAAGATGGGCGTCTGCACCGTGCTGCCCGCATACAGCGGCGCGGCAATGTAGAGACCACGGGTGTTCGTCTTGGAGCCAATGGCCGCGTAGATGCCGATCTGGCCCCGCATGGCCTGTTGAAAATACGGACGAAAACCGACATCGAGACCTGTGGAGCTGGCACCTGCCGTCTGATGCGCCACGACGATTCCGTGGGCATTGATCACGTACGCACCGTCGAGTCCAAAGCGTTCGCGTGCGGCGGCGAGCGCTCCCAGGGCAGCAGGGGCATCGGGCGCTCGCACCCCTAGCGCCACGGCTTTCAGCAAGGGTTCGTTCAGACCCATGAGCGCCACAGCGCCCACCACAGCACTGTGGGTAGAGTGCTCGGCCAGTACATTGCTGGCGCGTGAGAGCACTTTTTGTCGCAGCACCTGTCGCTCGGCCAAGCGCTGCTCGTGCAACGCCAGCACCGCGAGCCAAGCGCCCACAAGCGAAAACAACAGCACGGCCACAACCCCCCTGAACCAGGGCACGCGCTGCTCCGCAGGAGCGCCCATCAGCATGGCAGGCGCTTCCCGCCGCCGGAGCCATGCTTCGGTGCTTCAAACCTCACCATGGGCCTGTGCCTCGATATCTGCGGCAGGTCCTGGGCGACCAAACAGGAAACCCTGGAACTTCTCGCAACCGTGCAGGCGCAAAAAGCCCAGTTGCCCAGCCGTCTCGACCCCTTCTGCCACGACCTCCAGGTCGAGGCTTTGCGCCAGCGCCAGGATGCTGCGCACAATGGCGGCATCGTTCGGGTCGGTCAGCACATCGCGCACAAAACCCCGGTCAATCTTCACCTGGTCCAAAGGCAAACGCTTCAAGTAACTCAGGCTGGAGTAGCCTGTGCCAAAGTCGTCCAAAGCAAAGCCTACGCCTTCGCGCTTGAGCTGCACCATGCGCTGTATCGCCTCCTCGATATCGCCGAGCAGCAGGCTCTCGGTCAGTTCGAGCGTGAGCCTGAACGGGTTCGCGCCCGTCTCCTGGAGGATTTGCATCACCTGGGCAGCAAAATCGGCTTGGCGAAACTGCCGGGCGCTGACGTTGACGGCAATGCTCAGGTGCGCCGTGTGTGAATGTTTGGCCCACTGCACCAGTTGCTCGCAGGCGCTGCGCATCACCTGCTTGCCCAAGGGCAGGATCAGGCCGGTCTGCTCAGCCAGGGGAATGAACTCCAGCGGGCTGATGGCGCCGCGCACCGGGTGGCTCCAGCGGGCCAGCGCCTCTGCACCCATGACACGACCCTTGTGATCGACCACCGGCTGGTAGTGCACAAAGAGCTCGCCGCCCGCCAGGCCCTGGCGCAGATCGGCCTCCAGGCTGGAGCGCTCGTGCAGCGCCTGCTGCATGCCTGGGTCAAAGAAGCGGTGGGTGTTGCGGCCTGCAGCCTTGGCTTCGTACATCGCCAGGTCGGCTCGCTTGAGGAGCTCTTCCACGCTCAGCCGCTCCTGGCCGAACAGCGTCAGACCAATACTGGGCGTGCTGTAGTGCTTCTGGCCCGCCAGTTCGAAGGACTGGTTCAGCGCCGAGAGCAATTTTCGTGCAATGGCCTCGGTCTGCCGCGCGGCCTCGTCCATGTCACGGTGAAGGCCGTCGAGCAGGATCACGAATTCATCGCCACCAAAGCGCGCCACGGTGTCGCATTCGCGCACGCTGCCCAAGAGGCGCTGGGCAACCTGAATCAGCAGTTGATCGCCCATGTCATGGCCCAGCGTGTCGTTCAGGTCCTTGAAGTTGTCCAGGTCGATGAACAACAAGGCCCCGTGCTGGTGGCTGCGCTGGCTGCCGAGTACCAAGCGGTCGAGCCGATCGAGCAGCAAGCGGCGATTGGGCAGCTGGGTGAGCGGGTCGTAGAAAGCCAGGCGCTCGATCTCCTGGGCGGCATGCTTGCGGTCGGTAATGTCCTGCGTGTAGCCATGCATCAAGACCGAGCCGTCGGATTCCGCCTGCAAGGCCGCGCTGGTCATGTGCCAGCGCACCGAGCCATCTGGTGCCTGCACGCGGTACTCGCAATGCCACGGCTCAAGCGTGCGCACGGCACGCCTCACCACACGGCGCAGCATGGGAATATCGCCTTTGACGACGTTGCGCTCCAGCGCATGGTGGTCCTGGCGCACGAGTGTGTTGGACACGCCCATCATTTCATTGACCGCCTCGCTCACGTACGGCAAGCTGTGGCTGCCATCCCGGTGGACGCGGCATTGGTAAATGAACCCCGGGACACGGCTGGCAATGCTCTGAATGAAATCCAGTTGATCGCGCATGCGTTCTGCCGATCGGTGCTCGTCGGTCACGTCCTGCACCACGCCCATTTCCACCAGCACACCGTCCTGCTGCGCAGGCAGGCGCACGCGCGCGCGCATCCAGCGTACCTGCCCATCGGGCCGGCGCCAGCGGTATTCGATATCGCTGTCGCAGCCGGCTCCGTGCGCCGATTCGAACACCTGTCGATCTTCTGGCAGCACGCCACTGAGCGCACGCTCGGTGCTGATCCATTCCTGCCGATCCAGCCCCGCGATGTCGCACAGGCCGGGCGACCACAGCAGCACCGATTCGCCCTCATCGCGTATGCGCCGCCAATAGCCCGAGCGCCCCATGCTCTCCATGGTCCCAAACACCTCGGTTTGTTCACGCAGTTCGCGCTGGGTTTCGGCCAGCGTGCTTTGGGCGTGCAACAGACTGCCCGCCAAGGCCTCGGATTCAGCGATGTCCTGCACCGTCACCAGAACGTGGTTTTTCTGTGTGCACTCTGCATGAATTTTCCAGGCCAGACGCAACTGCCCCTGGTCACGCAGCACATGCTGGCAATCGAGCGGTACCCCCGAGTGCGCCACAGCGTGCAACTGCTCAAGCAAGTGCGTGCCCACGAGCAACACAAACACCTTGGCAGCCGACACCGCAGGCGTGCGCACGGCCCGCAGGCCATGCAGGCGGTGTGCCGCAGCATTGGCAAACTGCAAGCGCAACTCAGCGCCTTCCATTTGAAAATGGAGGAGCGCCACTGGCACTGCATCGAGCATGGCGGGCACGCTCGCCAGCGCAGCCGGCCACGCCGTATGAGCAGCAGGCACCGCCGAGTCGGATAGGCGCACTGACGGGTTCACGGTCACACAAAACCCTCCCGCGTGATTAGTAGCAGGCCATGCAATGCCCCGATCAGCAATAGCCGGAGCCAAGCCTGCCGCGGCATGGTATTACAAAAAGTAACCATCATGAAAACCTTGTGTATCAGACAGCTTATGGCACGGACCTCACCGCACGCACAAGCGACTTCGTCATGGACAATGGATCTTTCGATGGATTGCACTCACCAGCACCGAGAGCGTCCCCACCACCATGACCGGAGTCCCCAAGTGCACTGCGCCACCGGCCTTTCCGCTCACACGCCCATGGTGCAGCACGGCCTTTAAAGCTTGGTGTTGACTGTTGGCAGGCCGGCTTTCGATGCTCCAGTCAAAGCACTCTGCAATATTTCAATAATAGTTGTATAGTTGCTAAATGAAAGAAATCGACGTTGTCAAATCCCTTGCTGCTCTTGCCCAAGAAGTGCGCCTGCGAGTCTTTCGCGCGTTGGTCATGGCAGGCGACGCTGGGCTCACTCCCGGAATCCTCGCCGACCAACTGGATGTCGCGCCCAACACGCTGTCTTTCCACCTCAAAGAGCTCGCCCACTCAGGGCTCATCAGCCAAGAGCGCCAAGGGCGCAACCTGATCTATCGCGCGTCGTTCGCCACCATGAACGAGCTGCTGAGCTACCTCACCGAAAACTGCTGCCAAGGAGCCGCTTGCCTGAGCCCTGCGGCAACGGCTTGCAACTGCTAACCCCACCAAGGCAAACCCCATGAAACGATTCCATGTCCATGTGCATGTTGACACGCTCGCCAAATGGATGCTTGACGATCCTTCCAAAGGCGACGCGCCCGATGACCAGAAGTTTGAAGCCTTCCGCAAGACCGTTCACCTGATCAAGTGCCGGTTTGACCTTTTGATCAAGCTGCCGTCTGGCAAGCTGGACAAGGCTTTGCTTCAAACAACCGCCCGCGAACTCGCAAAGGAATGACATGAGCGTCCAATGTGCGGCAACAGCAAAACGGGCGACCAGCGCCCCCATGGGCGTGTTCGAGCGGTATCTGACCGTATGGGTGTTCCTATGCATCATCGCTGGCATCGCGCTGGGACAACTCCTGCCCAGCGTGTTTCAAGCGGTCGGCCGCATGGAGATCGCGAAGGTCAACCTGCCGGTGGGCCTGCTGATCTGGGTGATGATCATCCCGATGCTGGTCAAGGTGGACTTCTCCGCTCTGGGCGAAGTGCGCAAGCACGTCAAGGGCATTGGCGTAACGCTGTTTGTGAACTGGCTGGTCAAGCCGTTCTCGATGGCGTTTCTCGGCTGGCTATTTATTCGCCACTGGTTCGCTCCACTTTTGCCACCTGACCAGCTCGACAGCTACATTGCCGGACTGATTTTGCTGGCTGCCGCGCCGTGCACAGCCATGGTTTTCGTGTGGAGCCGACTCACTGGCGGTGATCCCCTGTTCACGCTCTCGCAAGTCGCGCTCAACGACAGCATCATGGTGATCGCCTTCGCGCCGCTGGTGGCGTTTCTGTTGGGCCTGTCCGCCATCACGGTGCCATGGAACACCCTGCTGACCTCGGTCGCCCTCTACATCGTGATTCCGGTGATCCTGGCGCAGTTGCTGCGCAAATTTCTGCTGTCCAAGGGGCAATCGGCATTCGACGCCACAATGGCCAAAATCGGACCGTGGTCGATCACGGCCCTGCTCGCCACGCTCGTGCTGCTGTTCGCCTTCCAGGGCGAGGCGATCCTAAAGCAGCCTCTCGTGATTGGCCTTCTGGCGGTGCCGATCCTGATTCAGGTGTTTTTCAATTCCGCGCTGGCCTATTGGCTCAATCGCGTGGCAGGAGAAAAGCACAACATTGCATGCCCATCCGCATTGATCGGTGCCTCCAATTTTTTCGAATTGGCGGTGGCCGCTGCAATCAGTCTTTTCGGCTTCAACTCCGGGGCGGCGCTGGCGACCGTGGTGGGCGTGTTGATCGAAGTGCCCGCCATGTTGCTGGTGGTGAGCATCGCCAACAACAGCAAAGGGTGGTATGAGCGTTCAGAGGTCCAATCGGCATGATCGAGATCGGCATCTATCACAACCCCAAGTGCGGCACACCAACGCTTTAAAGACGAAGTAGCGCTCTTTGCTACTTCATATCGCCGTGGTTGGCGTGACCTTCCATGGCATCCTTGCCGTGGTCGGCAAGCTGTGCGTCAAACCATGTGTGCAGGGCCGCCACCAGGGAGGCATCCGCCGTCCTGTAAGTCAACTGGCCGCCGCCCTTGATGTCTTGGTAGTCGATCGAGATCTGGCCCACCTTTGCCTCTTTGAGCTCGGCGAGACCGGGCATATCCTGGCCGTGAATGTGCGATGGCCCTGAAAAATCCCCCTTCAAAAACTGCTCGCGAATCTCTTGCAGATGGCCACGCGCCAAGTGGACTTGCGCCGCATCGGTGGCTCTCTTGGCCACCACCTGTTGCACACCGCCCTCGGCAGTCTTGCTGAAGACGTGCGTGGTCGCCGCAAGGCTGAATGGCATCACATCCTTGCCGCGCTCGGCGACAGCGGCCTGGCGCTGAGTTTGTTCCATCATCGTAATATGGGCGGCATCGTCCATGTTTGAATGGTCCATGGCCGTGGAACCCCTCATTTGGGCTTGTGCTCCCGATGCGAGAGTGGCCAGGGCACATGAGGTGATGAGGGTTTTGAACATGGTGTTTCTCTGATAGTGACGCTGCCCCATCCTATGGTTCCATAGCCCTATAAAGTTATGATCCAAATCATATGCAATCCGCCATCGAAAAGCTGGACTGGCCTTCCCTCATTGAGGCCCAACCCGCCGCAGGCTTGATCCCGATCGGCCTGCGCCAACAAGCCAAACGCCTTGATGCACAGGCACACGAGCCACTCTTTCACATTGGTGATCCCGTCCGTTGCGTCTATTTGGTGGTCTCAGGGGAGGCACGTTTGATTCGATTGGCCCGCAACGGCAGCGAGGTGATATTGCAGCGCTCGCGGGGCGGCTTCCTTGCCGAGGCGAGTCTTGAAGCCCGCTCTTACCACTGCGATGCAATCACGACCAAGCCCACGACCATCCTGATGCTTCCCGTCGCCGCGTTTCGCGCCGCCTTGGAAGAGGACCCCATATTTCGCAGCGCTTGGCAATCGCAGTTGACCAAAGAGATCCGAAAACTTCGGGCGCAATGCGAGCGCCTGAGCCTCAACAGCGCGGCCGACCGCATCAGCCATTACATTGAATCCGAAGGGGCCGACGGTATTTTGACTCTCAACCAATCCCGCAAGTCGTGGGCAGCCGAGCTTGGGCTGTCTCACGAAGCGCTTTACAGAACGCTGAGACGAATGCAAAGCGAGGGGGTGCTTGATGTTGACGGAGTCCGACTTGCAACAAAGTAATGGGCAGGTGCCCATTCACGCCAACCCCACGCGAATGGTGGCGATGGTAGGCCTATGCCGCACGAATGGCTCCATTAAAATATCGTAACTTATTGATTTAAAACGGACTTTCAAATTGACATCGCAAGAAAAGGAGCCCATCCCTCACACCCCCATGATGCAGCAGTATCTCGCCCTCAAGGCCGGGTATCCCGACACGCTGCTGCTCTACCGCATGGGCGATTTCTACGAGGTCTTTTTTGCCGATGCCGAAAAGGCCGCCCGCCTGCTCGACATCACGCTCACCCAGCGCGGCCAGTCGGCCGGCCAGCCCGTGGTGATGGCGGGCGTGCCCTTTCACGCGCTTGAGAACTACCTGGCACGCCTCATCCGCATGGGCGAATCGGTGGCCATTGCCGAGCAGGTGGGCGACGTGGCCACGGCCAAGGGGCCGGTGGAGCGCAAGGTGGTGCGCGTGGTGACCCCCGGCACGCTGACCGACACCGAGCTGCTGTCCGACAAAGTCGAATCCACCCTGCTCGCGGTGCACGCCGGCAAGCGCGCACGCTGCGGCCTGGCGTGGCTGAGCGTGACGCAGGGCTGCGTGCTGCTGGCCGAGTGCGCGCTGGACGAACTGCCCGCCTGGCTGGCCCGCATTGCGCCCAGCGAGCTGATCTACAGCGCCGGCGCCACCGAGCGCTTTGAGCACCACCTCAAAACCCTGCGCCAGCAAGGCGTTTTTGGCTGCCCGCTGGCACCGCGCCCGGACTGGCAGTTCGACGCCGCACTGGGCGAGCGCACCCTGCTCGCGCACCTGCAAGTGGCGACGCTGCAGGCCTTTGGCGCGCACGAGCTGCACGAGGCCCACGCGGCGGCCGCTTCGCTCCTGCACTACGCCGAGCACACCCAGGGCCGGCCGCTCACGCACATCCACAGCCTGCGCGTGCAGCGGGGCAGCGAGCTGATCGACCTGCCCGCCAGCACCCGGCGCAACCTCGAACTCGTCAAGACGCTGCGCGGCGACGACGCGCCCACGCTCTTTTCCTTGCTCGACACCTGCATGACCGGCATGGGCAGCCGCCTGCTGCGCCGCTGGCTGCTGGAGCCCGAGCGCGACCGCGCCCCGGCTCGCGCACGCCTCTCGGCCACCACTGCGCTGCGCAACGACGGCAGCTGGACGCGCCTGCGCGCCGCGCTCAAGGGCGTGTGCGATGTGGAACGCATCACCGCCCGCGTAGCCCTCGGCCAGGTGCGCCCGCGCGAATTGCTGGCGCTGGGCCAGACACTACAAAAAACAGAGCTGCTAGCGCAAGCAGAGTATGCGCTAGAGCCCTATTTGACCCATATTTCTTCTGCGCTGACACCGCCCAGTGACTGCACCGCCCTGCTGGCGCGCGCCATCGCCCCCGAGCCCGCCGCGCTGGTGCGCGACGGCGGTGTCATCGCCAGCGGCTACGACGCCGAGCTCGATGACCTGCGCGCCATCCAGACCAACTGCGACGCCTTCCTGCTCGACCTGGAAACGCGCGAGCGCGAACGCAGCGGCATCGCCAACCTGCGCGTGCAGTTCAACAAGGTGCACGGCTTCTATATCGAAGTCACCAGCAGCCAGCTCGCCAAGGTGCCCGAGGATTACCGCCGCCGCCAGACTTTAAAGAACGCCGAGCGCTTCATCACCCCCGAACTCAAGGCATTTGAAGACAAGGCGCTGTCGGCCTCCGAGCGGGCGCTTGCGCGCGAAAAGTGGCTCTACGACCAGGTGCTGGCACAGCTCCAGCCCCACGTGCCGGCGCTCACCCGCCTGGCCGAGGCGCTGGCCACGCTGGACGTGCTGTGCTGCCTGGCCGAGCGCTCGCTCACGCTGAACTGGTGCGCGCCGCAGTTTGTGGGCGAGCCCTGCATCGAGATCGAAGCCGGCCGCCACCCGGTGGTGGAAGCGCGCCTGGCGGAAACGTCGAGCGGCGCCTTCATCGCCAACAGCACGCGGCTCAACGCCAACACACGCATGCAGGTCATCACCGGCCCGAACATGGGCGGCAAATCGACCTACATGCGCCAGGTGGCGCTGATCGTGCTGCTGGCCAGCATCGGCAGCCACGTGCCGGCCGCCAGTTGCCGCCTGGGACCCATCGACGCCATCCACACCCGCATTGGCGCGGCGGATGATTTGGCCAACGCGCAATCGACCTTCATGCTGGAGATGCTGGAGGCCGCGCAAATCCTGCACGCCGCCACGCCGCACAGCCTGGTGCTGATGGACGAAATCGGCCGCGGCACCAGCACCTTCGACGGCCTGGCGCTGGCCGGCAGCATCGCCACCCAACTGCACGACAAAACCCGCGCCTTCACGCTGTTTGCCACGCACTACTTCGAGCTGACCGAACTGCCCGCCAAAGCGCGCCACGCGGTCAACATGCATGTCAGCGCGGCCGAATCGGGCAGCGACATCGTCTTCCTGCACGAAATTGCCCCCGGCCCGGCCAGCCGCAGCTACGGCATTCAGGTGGCGAAACTTGCCGGCATGCCCACCGCCGTGCTCAACCATGCGCGCCACGCGCTGGAAGCCCTGGAGGCGCGGGCCGGCGAAGGCAAGCTGCAAGTGGACCTGTTCGCCCCACCGCCGGCGCCCGAAATGCTGGCGCCCAGCCGCGTGGAAGCCGCCTTGGCCACCATCGACCCCGACAAGCTCAGCCCACGCGAGGCGCTCGACGCGCTGTACCAGCTCAAGGCAGCGATGCCTAGGGCGATGCTGAATAAGTCACCATGATGATGCGCGCCGTACATCGGGATGGGATGCAAGGCGCAAGCCACAGCCATAGCCGCAGCTATGGCGAGGATTTGCAACGCCGCAGACCGCCCGAGGTGCGGATGCGCGGCGCGTGAGGGACTTGTTCAGCATTGCCCTAGAGATTGACCCGTGAAATTTCATGCCGCATGATGGCATGACACGCACCAGGAGCCATGCCATGTTGAAAGAAGTGGGCGCCAGCGGCCAGATCTCGCTGGGCAAGAGGTACGCCGGACAGTTGTTCCAAGTCGAGACCCTGGCGGACGGCAGCATCGTGATGCACCCCGTCAAAGTGGTGCCGGCCACCCCCTCGGTGCAAGAAGAGCCGGCTCGCTATGGCACGCAGCCTGCAACCACCGCGCCAACCGCGCAATGGGCAGAGCAGCATGCCGAGCAAATTGCGCAATACAACGCGTGGGCGACTGAGCGCGAACCCTACTCGCAGCGCGTGCGCCGCTGGCGCAGCGAAGGCGTTTAAGCCGTGGCGCGATTCGACATCTACCCCAACCCCATAGAGCCAGACCGGGCCGACTTCCCCTTTGTGCTGGAAATCCAGAGCGACCTGCTCTACCA
>Ga0208272_100280_pt1 | contig 24004 bp, 20 predicted proteins | sample LakWasM129_HOW14_2_FD_183939 | JGI IMG/M metagenome (GOLD analysis project Ga0208272, IMG submission 183939) | Freshwater sediment methanotrophic microbial communities from Lake Washington under simulated oxygen tension - Sediment Metagenome... | ecosystem: Environmental > Aquatic > Freshwater >... | reverse complement strand
CTGCAAACCCCTGATTGCAGCGCGGAGGTGCTGCCCGCCAGTTGCCAGTTCACCTAAAGATGCATATCATGTACATCTAATAAAACAAGCGATCACCACGATGCCCGTTACTGCCAAAACTGTTTTGTCCTGCTCCCCAACGTCCGAGGTTTGCCATGGGCGCGTCTGAACAAGCAGCGCCTCTGGCGCAGGCGCTTGAGCGCCCCTACCGCCACGGTTTCACCACCGATGTCGAATCTGACTCGCTACCGCCAGGCCTCGACGAAGGCACTATTCGCGCCATCTCGCTGCGCAAGCGCGAGCCCGAGTTTTTGCTGAAATGGCGCCTAGCCGCTTACGAACGCTGGCTGACCATGCCCACGCCCGAGTGGGCGCACGTGCGCATGGAGCCGGTGGATCTGCAGGCGCTGTGCTACTACTCGGCCCCCAAATCGCTCAAGGACGGACCCAAGAGCCTGGCCGATGTGGACCCCAAACTGCTCGAAACCTACGAGAAGCTCGGCGTGCCGCTGCACGAACGCGCGCGTCTGGCAGGCGTGGCGGTGGATGCGGTGTTCGACTCAGTCTCCGTCGGCACCACCTTCCGCGAGCAATTGCACAAAGTCGGCGTCGTCTTCTGCTCGTTCTCGCACGCGGTGGAGCACTACCCCGAACTCATCGAGCGCTACATGGGCAGCGTGGTGCCGGTGGCCGACAACTACTACGCGGCGCTCAATTCGGCGGTGTTTTCCGACGGCTCTTTTGTCTACATTCCCAAGGGCGTGCGCTGCCCGATGGAGCTGTCGTCGTACTTCCGCATCAACGCCAAGGGCACGGGGCAGTTCGAGCGCACGCTCATCATTGCCGAGGAAGGCAGCCATGTGAGCTACCTCGAAGGCTGCACGGCGCCCCAGCGCGACGAGAACCAGCTGCACGCCGCCGTGGTGGAGCTGGTGGCGCACGACGACGCCTACATCAAGTATTCGACGGTGCAGAACTGGTATCCGGGCGACGAGAACGGCCTGGGCGGCATCTACAACTTCGTCACCAAGCGGGGTTTGTGCGCCGGCAAGCGCTCGCACATCGCCTGGACGCAGATTGAAACCGGCTCGGCCATCACCTGGAAGTACCCCAGCGTGGTGCTGCGCGGCGACGATTCGCGCGGCGAGTTCCATTCGATTGCCGTGTCGAACCACTTCCAGCAGGCGGATACCGGCACCAAGATGATCCACCTGGGCAAGAACACCAGCAGCCGCATCGTCTCCAAGGGCATCAGCGCCGGCAACGCGCAAAACAGCTACCGTGGCCTGGTGCGCATATCCCCCGGTGCGGCCAATGCACGCAACCACACGCAGTGCGATTCGCTCTTGATTGGCCCCAAGTGCGGCGCCCACACCTTCCCCTACATCGACACCACACGCAGCGACGCCGTCGTAGAGCACGAAGCCACCACCACGCGCATCTCGCAGGACCGCTTGTTCTACTGCCAGCAGCGCGGCATTGCCCCCGACGACGCAACAGCGCTCATCGTCGGTGGTTTCTGCCAGTCGGTGCTCGAAGAGCTGCCGATGGAATTCGCGCTCGAAGCCAAGGCCCTGCTCGCGGTCTCGCTCGAAGGCTCGGTTGGCTGAGCCAGAACATTCTTAGAAAAGTCGGAACACCCCATGACCACCTCTACCACCCCCCTGCTGCAACTGGACGCCCTGCGCGTTGCCATTGGCGAAAAAACCATCCTGCAATCCATCAGCCTGGATGTCGCCCCCGGCGAACTCGTGGTGCTGATGGGCGCCAACGGCAGCGGCAAAAGCACGCTGGGCCTGGCGCTCGCAGGCCATCCGGCCTACCACGCTACCAACGGCACGGCGCGCTTTGGCGGCGCTGATCTGCTGGCCATGGAACCCCAGGACCGCGCCCGCGCCGGGCTGTTCCTGTCGTTCCAGGCGCCCCCCGAAATTCCGGGCGTCAAGAACAACCTGTTCATCCGTACCGCCATGAATGCCGTGCGCGCCGCGCGTGGCGAAGACCCGCAGGACGCGTACGACTTTCTCGGCAGCGCCAAGGCCGCCGCCACGACACTCGGCCTGCCAGAAAACATGCTCAACCGCCCGGTGAATGATGGCTTTTCGGGCGGTGAGAGGAAGCGCAACGAGCTGCTGCAACTTTCCTTGTTGCGTCCGCGCCTGGCGGTGCTCGACGAAATCGACTCGGGCATGGACGTGGACGGCGTGCGCGCTGTCGTCGAGCTGGTGCAGCGCCTGCGCAGCGAAGGCACGGCCTTCATCGTCGTCTCGCACTACCTGCAGTTGATTGAGTCGCTGCAACCCGACACCGTGCTGCGCCTCGCGGACGGCCAGATCGCCGAGCGCGGCGACATCACCCTGGCGCAGCGCATTGCACGCACCGGTTTTGTGCAGGCGCCCGAATTGGCAGAGGCTTGAGACCATGAACATCCGCCCCATCACCGCACACGAGGCCATGTTGATGGCCCGTGAGCACCTGGCTGCCACCGGCTGGGTGGCACCAAAGAACGAATCCTTCCGCCACCTGCCGCCGCCACCGGCTGCACTCTGGCTGGAGCAGGGTGAAGCAGCCCCCTCAGGGAACAGCAGTGGCTGGACCCTCACCACGCTTGCCGGCGGCACACCCACCGGCACCACGGCACGCACGCTGGCCGCCACCGACACCGCGCAGCGCGCCGATCTGTTTGCGGGCCTGGATTTGCCGGGCGACGATGATGCCGCGCCGTTTGCATGGGCGCACCGCGCCCTGTGCACTGCGGGCCTGCGCCTGCGGGTAGAGGCGGGCACAGTGCAGCAACCCACGCAGCTTGAACTGCGCCACCAGCCCACGGGCCAGGTGGAGGCACCCTTGTTGGTGCTCGACATTGCCGAAGGGGCGCACTGTGTCCTGCGCGAGCTCCACCTCGCGGGCGACACGGCAGCCTCTGGCGGGAAGGTACAAAACCTGCAACTACATGTGCGCCTCGCCCGGGGTGCCAGCCTGCAGCACCTGCGCGTCGTCGCACCGCATGCGGACGACCGCTGCGCGCACATCGTTCACGCCCAGGTAGGTGAGGACGCCCGCTACGTCCAGGCTTTTGTCGCCGGCGGCAGCCGCTACCACCTGCAGCGCAGCCAGGTGCTGCTCAGCGGCGCGGGCTCATCGGCCCATATTGCAGGACTGACCTGCGCGGCCGGCACGCAGTTTGAGCAGCAGGTCTTCATGCGCCATACCGCAGCGCGGACCACCAGCCACAGCGAGGCCCTGGTGCTGGCAAGCGGCAAGGCGCACACGGTGGCCAACGCCAACACGCACATTGCGCCCGGCTCGGACGAAGCCGACGTGCACCAGCGCCTGGCAGGCATTCCGCTGGGAGGCCAGCCCCGGCTGGTGCTGCGCCCACACCTGGAGATTTACCACGACAACGTGCAGGCGGCCCATGGCGCCACTTGGGGCGCCTTGCCCGAAGATGCGTTGTTCTACGCGCGCCAGCGCGGGTTGGACGCGAGCGCCGCACGCTCGCTCATCATCGAAGGCATGGCCAACGCCTTGCTGTCGCGCTGCTTCACCGACACCACCACGTTCGATATCCTGACGCAAGGTGATGCCCTTCAAGGCGTGCTGCGCCAAGTGCTGGAGACAAGCCATGGGTGACATGCTCCCCGCTCGCTGGCTTAGCGCATCCGGCGCGGCGCCCACCAGTCCGTCCGGCGTTACCGGGCTGCGGGCCCTGTTTCCGGTGCTCTCCCAGCATATTCAGGGCCACCCGCTCGCTTATCTGGACAACGCGGCCACCACGCAAATGCCCCAGCCGGTGCTCGACGCGCTCCAGCATTTCGAGCGCCACGACCGCGCCAATATCCACCGCGGCGTGCACGCGCTCAGCCAGCGTGCCACCGACGCCTACGACGCCGCGCGCGCCGAACTCAAGCGCTTTGTCGGTGCGGGGGCTGAGCACGAACTGGTGTTCACCTCGGGCACGACCGAATCGCTCAACCTTGTGGCGCATGGGCTGTCTGCACATGCTGGTGGAGGCAAGCCTCTGCAGCAGGGTGATGAAATCATCGTGAGCGGCCTGGAGCACCACGCCAACCTGCTGCCCTGGCAGCGCACGGCGCGCGAGAGTGGCGCGGTGCTGCGCATCCTGCTGCCCGACGCCGAAGGCCATTTGCACGCCGACGACCTGGCACGCCTGCTGACGCCGCGCACACGCGTGTTTGCCGTCACCGCCTGCGCCAACGCCACTGGCGAGCGCCCGCCCGTGGCCGAGCTGCTGGCATTGGCACGCCAAGCCGGCGCACTGACGGTGTTGGACGCGGCGCAAGTGGCCGCCCATGCCGTTCCCGATATCTCCGCCCTGCCCTGCGATTTCCTCGTTTTCTCGGGGCACAAGATGTACGGCCCCATGGGCACCGGCGCCCTCGTGGGTACGCGCAACGCGCTTGAACAGCTCGCCCCGCTGCGGTTGGGTGGCGACATGGTGGAGTGGGTGAGCTTCACCGACGCCAGCTTTGCCGCGCTACCCGCCCGGCTGGAGGCTGGCACGCCCAATGTGGGCGGCGCCATTGGCATGGCGGCAGCGGCCAAATTCATAGACGCCGTAGGCCGCAGCGCCATCGACCAGCATTTGCATGCGCTTCGCCACCAAGCGGTACAAGGCCTCGCCGCCCTGCCCGGCCTGCGTGTGCTGTCACCCGATACCCAGGACACGGCTATCGTCTCCTTCGTGACCGAAGGCGTTCACCCACACGACATCGGCACGCTGCTTGACGGCCAGGGCGTCGCCGTGCGCACCGGCCACCACTGTGCCCAGCCATTGCTGGAGCATCTAGGCTGTGGGCCGACGACGCGTGCGTCGTTCGCGCTCTACAACACGCCAGAAGAAGTCGAGCGCCTGGTCGCCGGCGTGGCCAAAGCGCTGGAGCTGTTGCGATGAGCAGTGCCGAAACCGACCTCTACCAGGAACTGGTGCTGGAGCACAAACGTGCGCCGCGCAACTTCGGCCATTTGCCCGCGCCCACGCACCAGGCACGTGGCACCAACCCGTCTTGTGGCGACGACCTTTCCGTAGAACTGAATATTGCGGATGGGCGCCTCGCGGACATCCGCTTTCACGGCCAGGGTTGCGCCATCTGCATGGCCTCCGCCTCGATGATGAGCGAGGCCGTGAAGGGCCAGGAGATTGCCACCGCGCAGGCGCTGCAACAGCACTTTCGCGCCGTACTGACCGGGGAGGAAAGTGCCGACGTCGCCCCGCTCGGCAAGCTTGTGAGCCTGGCCGGCGTCAGCCGCTACCCCAGCCGCATCAAATGCGCGCTACTAGGCTGGCATGCACTGATGCATGCCATTGCCAGCAACCCGGCCGCGCCCGCAGCCCCGGTATCCACGGAAGGAGAAACACCATGATGAAACGCATGCGCGAAGACGTGCTGATTAATCGGCCTGTGACGGTCGAGCGCATCCCTGATGGCACACCCATGGATTTGCCCAGCGGGCTCTGGGCCCAGGTGACCCAGGCGCTGGGCTCCAACTTCACCCTGGTCGTCGAGGGCCAGTTGGTGCGCCTCAAAGGGAGTGATGCCGACGCCATTGGCAAGGAGCCGCCCGCCGAAGTCGAACACCCCGAGAACGTTGAAATTGACGATGTCAGCGGCCTGATCTGGAACACCCTCAAGACCTGCTACGACCCGGAGATTCCGGTCAACATCGTGGACTTGGGCCTGGTCTACCGCTGTGACCTGGAACCCATGGAAGGCGGCGATGTGCGCGCGCTCATCGACATGACGCTCACCGCGCCCGGCTGTGGCATGGGCGAAGCGATTGCCGATGAGGTGTGCGACAAGGTGCTGGCGATCCCGCGCGTCGGCGAGATCACCGTCAACATGGTGTTCGACCCGCCCTGGGACCGCTCGCGCATGTCGGAAGCAGCCATGTTGTCCATGGGCATGTAAACACAGACAGTCCCCAATAAAAAAGGCGCCTCAGGGGCGCCTTTTTTATTCCTGAAACTCTTCTCAGCCGCCGCAAGCGCCGCCCGAGCAGCATGAGTGCTCTTCCGCATCTTCCGGCATCTCCAGCTTGCTGATCAGCACGCGCCACTGGTCGGGTCCAGATTGAAGGTAGGCCCACTGAAACTGGCCTGGCGTGCGCGAATCGAACTGGTGGCGCAGCGGGCGCGGGTCGTGGTCGCTGATGATTTGTACGGCTTCGCCAGGCAGCAACTCGTCAAAACGGCCAAAAATGGTCGAGTGGCGCTGCGGCGGGGGAATTTCACGAACATCAATCACGGGCGATTGGGTAGGAAGCATGGGAGCCTTTCTTCAGGGTTTCAACAAGAGAATAAGGAACAGGATTTACGCAAAATCGCCCCAGCAGCGTTGCTCTTCCTTGCCGTGCGCTTGCACTGTCTGCGTCAGAGCGCCTTGCTGGAACAATTTTGCGCAAGTCCTAAGGAAAAGAAAAACAAGCCGATCAGCCGTCCTTGCCATCGAGCCGGGTGTTCGTCAGCCAGGGAACGTACATCACGAGGTAAATCACAAACGCGGTCGTCCAGGCCGTGGCCGCACACACCAGCGCATGCGTGTACCACTGCGGTGCCACCAGCGGCACCAGCACGCGCAGCACGGCAGCCGCCATGACCAGCACATAGGCCAGCACCTCGGCGCGCGATGCCTGCAATGGCCGGCCCGTGTGCCCACGCGCAGTGCGCGTCACCATGCCAATGATGAGACCACCCGTGGCGCCCACCGCCAGCGCATGCACACCAAGCGACACCAACACCCAGCCTGGCTGGGCCAGCGCCAGCAAGGCCAGGCCCAACGGAATCCATGCGTATGCGGCATGCAGAATCCAGAGAATCGGCCGCGTGCGCGTCGCCAGTGTCTGCCAGTGGAGCATGCGCGCCAACTGCAAGGCAGCGGCGGCGGCCAGCACGGCAAAGGTGAGCCAGCCTGCCGGCGCAAACACCCACAGCGCCAGTCCCACGGCCGTGCAGGCCAATGCGCTGCGTTCCAGCCATTTCGGCACGGTGATTTTCAACCCTGGGTTCACGCTCATCGTGAATGCCGGAATCACCCGGCCCGCCATCACGCATTCGACCATCACGATCAGCCCAAGCGCCGCATACAGCGCGCTGGAGGGCTGAAACGGCACCAGGCCCATGACCGAAAGGTGAAACGCCAGATTCGCCAGGGACAACAGAATCAAAATGCCCGCCAATGGCAGGTTGCGCTTGTTGCCAGCGCGCAGCAACACCCGCACCATGATGATGGCCACGATCGGCAGCAGCACCACATCAAGCGCGGCATACACCGGGTACGGAGCAACCCAGGCGGCGACCCGCGCTGCCAGCCAGAGCAGCACCAGGGCGCCCAGTGGCGCACCACGAGGCGTTTGCAGCCCGGTCCAGGCTTTCACCGCCGTCAGCAGGAAGCCCATGATGACGCCGGTCGCAAAACCCAGCAGCATTTCATGCGCATGCCACAGCATCGGCGGCACCGCGAGGTGCAGTGTGACGGCACCCAGCATGGCCGCCACCCACAGCGGTACTGCGACGCAGGCCAGGGCTGCCGCAACGATGTAAAAAGGGCGAAAACCCAGGCGCAGCACCGGCCAGCCGTACAAGGCTTTTTTGGTGGGCGCCTTGGCACCAGCGCCGACCAAGGGAGGAAGGGTAGTTTTCATGGGTTCAGTATTGACTAGATGCTCTTGCGTTGCAGCGGTCTCGGTTATAAGATGCATTTTATATGTATCTTACGGTGCATGGCGATTTTTATCAACTGCCTGTGCCTTTCAGCCCACCATGCGTCTTGCCAGCTATACCGATTACACCTTGCGCGTACTGATGTACTGCGCACAGCACCGAGAAAGACGCGTGACCATCGCCGAGCTGGCGAAAAGCCATACGCTGTCGAAAAACCATCTGATGAAGATCGTCAACGACTTGGCGCGCCATGGCCTGCTTGAAACCACCCGCGGCCGTGGCGGTGGTGTACGCCTGCTGCTCGAACCCTCTGCGATCGGCATAGGCGCAGTCGTGCGCTGGTGCGAAAGTGACTTTCGCATGGTCGAATGCTTCGACGAAAACTCCAACACCTGCCGCCTGAGCCCCGCCTGCCGTTTGAAAAAACTCTTTCAGCGCGCGCTGGCCTCATACCTGAGCGAACTCGATGGCGCCACGCTCGCCGACCTGGTCTCAGAAGACGCTGCGCAGCCCATAGGCGCACCCACCATCATCAGCCTGTCGCGGCGTACGCCTGCAGCAGCCGTTCCGGCACGCGGTTAACGGCGCAGAGCAACCCTCTATTCTGCTATTTATTCAATAGCTGTAGTCGCATACCTGAAAAGCGCTAGAAGCACTTTTCAGGCAGAAAACGCCTAGAACGACTCCCATTCATCGTCCGCCTCCGCTGCGCCTTTGGCGGGCTTTGCAGGCTTGGGCGCTGGCGCCGCGACAGAGGTCCGTGCCACCGGTTTGGCAGGAATGCGTGTCTGAGCTTTGGGCTGGGGCGCTGTGACGGCCGGTGTGGCCTTGCGCACTGGCGGGGCCATCGGCGCACGGGCAACGGTGCTACCGGCCGCAAGCCGAAACACCGCCACGGACTGCACCAAGTCGTCCGCCTGCCCCTTGAGGCTGCTGGCCGCAGCAGCCATCTGTTCGACCAGCGCGGCATTCTGCTGGGTGGCCTGGTCCATTTGCGTGACCGCCTCGCCGACTTGCGAGACACCGGAGCTCTGCTCGCTGCTGGCAGCGCTGATCTCTCCAACGATATCGGTCACGCGGCGGATCGCGGCCACGACCTCGTTCATCGTGGCACCGGCCTTGCCGACCTGTTCGTTACCTTGCTCGACACGCTCGACGCTGGCGGAAATCAGCGCCTTGATTTCCTTGGCCGCGTCCGCGCTGCGGCCTGCCAGGCTGCGCACTTCGCTGGCCACCACGGCAAAGCCGCGGCCTTGCTCGCCGGCCCGGGCGGCCTCGACCGCCGCGTTCAGCGCCAAGATGTTGGTCTGGAAGGCAATGCCATCAATGACACCAATGATGTCGGCAATCTTGCGGCTGCTGTCGTTGATGCCCTTCATGGTTTCAACCACCTGAGCGACCGTCTCACCGCCCTGCTGCGCGACGCCGGATGCGCTCACGGCCAGTTGGTTGGCCTGGCGGGCGTTGTCGGCATTCTGGCGCACGGTGCTTCCGAGCTCTTCCATGGAAGCCGCCGTTTCTTCGAGTGCGCTGGCCTGCTGCTCCGTCCGCGCTGACAAATCGTGGTTGCCCTGGGCGATTTCAGCGCTTGCGATTGCCACGCTCTCCGAGCCCTCGCGCACCCGTGTCACGATGCGCACCACGCTGCCTCGCATGGCTTCTATGCCATGCAGGACGCTGCGTTCATCGGCAGGAGGAATCTCCACCGCCAGGTCACCCTCGGAGATGCGTTTGGTAATGGAATTGAGCAACTCGGGCTCACCCCCCAATTGCGTCAGGATGCTACGCGTGGCCCACCAACCGATCAGCCCCAGAACCAAGGCCAGGGCCAAGGCAATCGCCGCGGCCTCGCGCACACGGCCCATGAACGTCACCTGCACCGTGTCCACATAGACCCCGGAGCCCACAATCCAGCCCCAAGGTGCAAAACCTTTCACAAAAGAAACCTTTGCCACTGGGTCAGTGCTCCCCGGCTTGGGCCACATATAGTTGACAAAGCCGGAGCCGTTTTGCTTCACCGTATTGACAAATTCCACAAAAAGAAACTTGCCCGTGGGATCCTTGTTGCCACTGAGATCTTGCCCCTCCAACTTGGTGCTGATCGGGTGCATCAGCATGGTTGGATGCATGTCGTTGATCCAAAAATATTCGGTGCCGCTGTAGCGCAGCGCGCGCACCGCGTCCTTGGCACGCTGTTTGGCCTCATCTTCCGTCATGGCTCCCTTGCTCGCCTGCTCCTGAAAGTGGGCAATCACGCCATAGGCGGTTTCCACCGCCTGGCGCACGCTGTTCTCACGCTCGTGCATGATCAGGCTGCGCTCGGACACCATGAGGACCCCAGCGAGCACCAGCATGGCCAGCAAGGCAAATACCACGAGTCCTGTGAGGCGCCGTGAAATACTGAGCTGTTTGAATACGGTCATGGTGAGCCCCTTGTAGTTCGGCTTGAATGGACGCTGTGATCCTACCTCTTGGCGGCAACGCTTGCTGGCTTTAGAACGTGTTCACGTGTCAAGCTGACGACCCTGTCGCGGCACTTTCTTTGTAGAACACAGCGAGTGCCGGCCGGGAGCGCCATACCCGGCAAGCCCGTGAAAGCGGACTTCGAATCGGGTGCCTGGAGAACAGACGCCTGCACTTCGGGGGCCCAAGTCCGTGGCTTGCGCCGCAACCGCCGCAACCGTGTACAGCACCGATCCACCGAATAGCGCTATAACAAGTATAGCTATAAATCTAATACAGAAAAGCGCAATCGAAGAATTTCAACAAAAACTCCAGCGCGTCAGAAAGATTCCCACTCGCTGCTCGATGCTCCCGCGATGCGGGCGGTCGGGATCGGCGCAAGCACAGCCTTGGCCTTTTGAGAAGGCGGCGGCGATTCTTCGGTACGCCCTGGCCCCTTGGGCCGAGCTGCCTGGAGAAACGGCGTGGCGACAGGTGCTTTGCCGCCTTGCCCCCCAGGCGCGAGTTGAAACACCGCCACGGCCTGTACCAGCTCGCCGGCCTGTGCTTTGAGGCTGCTGGCGGCAGCGGCCATCTGCTCGACCAAAGCAGCGTTTTGCTGCGTCGCCTGGTCCATTTGCGTGACGGCCTCACCGACCTGCGAGACGCCCTCGCTTTGTTCGCTGCTGGCGGCAGTGATCTCGCCGACGATATCGGTCACGCGCCGGATGGCGTCCACCACGCCCGTCATGGCGGTGCCGGCCTTGTCGGCCCATTGCCTGCCTTGCTCCACTTGTTCGCTGCTGGCGCCGATCAAGGCCTTGATCTCCTTGGCAGCATCGGCGCTGCGGCCCGCCAGGCTGCGCACCTCGCTCGCCACCACGGCAAACCCTCGGCCTTGCTCGCCCGCACGGGCGGCTTCCACGGCGGCATTGAGTGCCAGGATATTGGTCTGAAACGCAATACCGTCAATGACGCCGATGATGTCGCCAATCTTGGCGCTGCTGCTGTTGATGCCTTGCATGGCTTGCACCACCTGGGCGACCACTTCACCGCCCTGTACAGCCGTCTGCGATGCGCTCTGCGCCAGCTGGTTGGCCTGCCGCGCGCTGTCGGCATTCTGCCGCACGGTCGAGCCAAGCTCTTCCATGGAAGCCGAGGTTTCTTCCAGGGCGCTGGCCTGCTGCTCCGTTCTGGCGGACAGATCGTGGTTGCCCGAGGCGATCTGAGAGCTTGCCGCAGCCACTCCCTCCGACCCGCTGCGCACACTGGCCACGACACGCGCAAGATTGGCGCGCATTTCTGTCAGCGCAGCGAGCAGCTGACCCATTTCGTCTTTGCCTCCTGCCGGGATCGCTTCCGCCAGATTCCCCGCTGCCATGGCGCGCGCCGCCGCCACCGCCTGCGCTGCGGGGCGCGAGACACTGCGAGCGATGAGCACGGCGAACACCACGGCCAGCACGACGCAAAGACCCAGGGCCACGGCAACCGCCACCCGCGCATTCGTGAACACCAATCCGGCGCGCAACTGCGCTGCATCCGCCGAGGCGGCGGCGACATTCGACAGTCGGCCAAGCGCTTCATCTGCAGCCGCAAAGCTCTTGGCCGATTCGCCCGCGTACTTGTCTTCCAGCGCGCGCGACGTCATCTCGACCATCTCGGCCGTCGTGAAATCGATGCCCTTGGCAATATCGAGCAGATCGGCTTGCACTTTCAGGTAGGCTGCCATTTGCTCGGCGTATTGGCCAAAAGCAGTGACTTCCTGGGGGCTCGACATCAGCACCTGGAGCCGCTTGTCGAGCTTGCCCATGTCACTGGCTCGCGCACCAATCTGCTGCACCAGGGCCGTCACCTCGTCGGTATTGCGCGCTGTGATCAAGCCAGCTTCCGCACGCCGCATACGGTTGATAAGCACGCGCAATTGGCCTGCCTGGTCTACGCTGGGCATCAGGCGATTGGCAAGCTCCTGTGTCTGAGCCTGCATGCGCGCGAGCTGCACCAGTGACACCGCGCCAAGTGCCAATGTCAGCAATACGACCACGAAAAAGCCCGCGGCAAGCTTGGTTCCGATGCGCAGGTTGGAAAAGCGAAGGAAGGTCATGGAAGCAAAGCCCTGTCCGCTTGCATGCGCTGGTCTCGCAAGTTCGCCGGGCCCGAAGTGGTAACAATTTGTCCAGTCTAGCCCCGCCCTACCCGAAGCTGCATCGGGTAATCCATCAAAAAAGCACGCGCACCATGCGGTGGGCGTGCTTTTGCAGGCGTGCCGTCAGGCGCCTGTCAAGAATCGGGCGATCTCAGCCGTGGGCCTTGGCATAGTTGGCCAGGCCTTCGATGATTTCCTTGTGTGCCGATTCAATACCTTCCCAGCCCAGCACCTTGACCCATTTGCCTTCTTCCAGATCTTTGTAGTGCTCAAAGAAGTGGCTCAGGGCCTTGAGGCGCGCGGGGTTCACATCCTCGATATTTTTCCAGGCCGAATACATCGCCAATACCTTGTTGGTGGGCACGGCCAGCACCTTGCCGTCAATGCCGGCTTCGTCTTCCATCTTCAAGATGCCCAACGCACGGCAGGGCACGACAACGCCGGGGTGCAGCGGGTACGGCGTGATGACCAGCACGTCTACCGGATCGCCGTCGCCGCTGAGGGTCTGGGGCACATAGCCGTAGTTCGATGGGTAGTACATGGCCGTCGTCATGAAACGGTCAACAAAGATCGCTCCCGATTCCTTGTCCACTTCGTACTTGATGGGGTCGGAATCCATGGGAATCTCGATGACCACGTTGAAGGATTCAGGAACATTCTTGCCGGGTGTGACGCTATTGAGGGACATGGTTGTTTTTCAGTTGGAAGACTAGTGACTAACCCTGATTTTACCAACCGACCCCTTGCACCCGGCTTTCACGCCGTGTTTTGGGAGTAAATTGTCGAAGTTGGCCAATCGTCTCCAGGAGAGGAGCACGAGGAAGCAACGCAGCGGAGACCCTCCCCATGCGTTGAGTCTCCTTCCGTGCGAAACAACACCCTGGAGCAATAAGAATGGCTGGAACCACAGCGTCGAATTTCCCCCTCATCCTTGCCCTCATCTGTGGCCTGATTGCCGTAGCCTACGGCTTCTGGGCCCGCAGCTGGATTCTGGGCAAAGACCCCGGCAACCCCCGTATGCAGGAGATTGCCGCCGCCATTCAGGCCGGCGCCGCCGCCTACCTGGCACGTCAGTACAAGACCATTGCCATCGTCGGCGTGGTACTCGCCATTCTCATTGGCGTTTTCCTTGACGGCAAAACGGCCGTTGGCTTTGTCATTGGCGCCGTGCTCTCGGGCGCCTGCGGCTTCATCGGCATGAACGTGTCGGTGCGCGCCAACGTGCGCACGGCGCAGGCTGCCACGCAGGGCATTGGCGCGGCGCTCGACGTCGCTTTCCGCGGCGGTGCCATCACTGGCATGCTGGTGGTGGGCCTGGGGCTGCTGGGCGTCACCGGCTTTTACTGGTTCCTGGTGGGCAGCAACCCAGTGGCCGACAAGTCGCTCTCCGGCCTGCTCAACCCGCTGATCGGTTTTGCCTTTGGCTCATCGCTGATCTCCATCTTCGCCCGACTGGGCGGCGGCATCTTCACCAAGGGTGCTGACGTCGGCGCCGACCTGGTGGGCAAGGTCGAGGCGGGCATCCCCGAAGACGACCCACGCAACCCGGCCGTGATTGCCGACAACGTGGGCGACAACGTGGGCGACTGCGCCGGCATGGCCGCCGACCTGTTTGAAACCTACGCCGTGACCTTGATCGCCACCATGGTGCTGGGCGCGCTGATGCTGACGGCCGCTCCGGTCAACGCCGTGATGTACCCGCTGGCGCTGGGCGCCGTGTCCATCGTGGCCTCCATCATCGGCTGCTTCTTCGTCAAGGCCTCGCCTGGCATGAAGAACGTAATGCCGGCGCTGTACAAGGGCTTGGCCATTGCCGGCGTGCTCTCGCTCATCGCCTTCTACTTCGTCACCACCTGGATCATTCCGGACAACGCCCTGGGCGGCACGGGTGCGCAGATGAAGCTCTTTGGCGCCTGCGCCACCGGCCTGGTGCTGACCGCGGCCCTGGTCTGGATTACCGAGTACTACACCGGCACGCAGTACAAGCCGGTGCAGCACATCGCGCAGGCATCCACCACCGGCCACGGCACCAACATCATTGCCGGCCTGGGCGTGTCGATGCGTTCCACCGCGTGGCCGGTGATCTTTGTCTGCGCCGCCATCCTGGTGTCGTACTCGCTCGCCGGGCTGTTCGGCATTGCCGTGGCGGCCACGTCGATGCTCAGCATGGCCGGTATCGTGGTCGCGCTCGACGCCTACGGGCCGATTACCGACAACGCCGGCGGCATTGCCGAAATGGCCGAGATGCCCAGCAGCGTGCGCGACATTACCGACCCGCTGGACGCAGTCGGCAACACCACCAAGGCCGTGACCAAGGGCTACGCCATCGGTTCGGCTGGCCTTGCCGCGCTGGTGCTGTTTGCCGACTACACCCACAAGCTTGCAAGCTACGGGCAGACGATCGACTTCAACCTGAGCGATCCGATGGTCATCATCGGCCTGTTCATCGGCGGCCTGATTCCCTACCTGTTCGGCGCCATGGCGATGGAAGCGGTGGGCCGCGCCGCCGGCGCCGTGGTGGTGGAAGTGCGCCGCCAGTTCCGCGACATCAAGGGCATCATGGAAGGCACGGCCAAGCCCGAGTACGGCAAGGCCGTCGACATGCTCACGACAGCCGCCATCAAGGAAATGGTCGTCCCCAGCCTGCTGCCCGTGGTGGTGCCGATTCTGGTCGGCCTGCTGCTCGGCCCCAAAGCGCTTGGCGGCCTGCTGATGGGCACGATCGTGACCGGCCTGTTCGTCGCCATTTCCATGTGCACCGGGGGCGGTGCCTGGGACAATGCCAAGAAGTACATTGAAGACGGCCACCACGGCGGCAAGGGCTCTGAGGCGCACAAGGCCGCTGTGACCGGCGACACTGTGGGCGACCCCTACAAAGACACCGCTGGTCCGGCCGTGAACCCGCTGATCAAGATCATCAACATCGTGGCGCTGCTCATCGTGCCGCTGGTGGTGAAGTTCCACGCAGGTTGAAGCACACAGGCTGCCCGGCCGCTAAAACCGGTTTTTGACACAAAGGGGCTTCGGCCCCTTTTTCGATGCACCGGGCGAGCAAGATTGAAGAAAGATACCCCCATGAAACGCGCCTCACCTCCCGCCGGCCCCGATGTCGAGGTCTACACCGTACTCGTGCGCACCGCGCTGGCGCAGTCCGGGCATCTGCTGGAGCGCGCCATCGAATCCACCCGCAGGGCCTTGCAAGCGCGCGAAGACCAGGCGCGCACTCCCGGTGAGAGCCACAGCGCGATGCACGCGCGGCAACACTTGGCACGCGTCAGCTTTGTCATGTGCGAGCGTTTTCCCAACGCTCTGGAGCAGGCGATTGCCAAAGGCGCCGACCGGCAACAAGCGGCGACACGCTCGCTTTTCTCGGTGCAGTTTGACGAACTGGAACTGATGGACGAATCGCAACTGAGCGAGAGCGTGGAACGTGCGCGGGCAAGGCAACTGCTCACCGAAGCCGTGGCCACGCCGTTGACCGAGCTCAATGCGCTCATGAGTGCTGCGCAAGGGCAATCGAGCGTGGACCCTGGGCACAATCCCCTGCAACCCGAGCTTTTTTTGCAGGCCTTGCAAACCATCGTCGGGCAGATGCAGCCGTCCGACACAGTGCGGCGGGACTGGATGACCCACATGGCCGAGGCCATGGGCGCCGAGCTTCGGGCCTTGTACCTCCAACTGATCGCGCAGATGCAGGAAAGCGGCATCAAGCCTGCCGGGTATGCGGTGCGCCAGCAAGGCGGCAACTACGTTTACATCAAGCCCATAGGCGAAGAAGGCCACGCACCGGGGTTTGGCCCCGAAACCGCGCCATGGCGCATGGGCAGTGCACAGCCCACGGCAGAGGCTGCCCCCACGGCCGGCCCTGACTCCACCCGGCTCACGCTGCACCAATTGCGCCGTTTGCTGACGGGTGAGCTGGCCGATGGTCCAGCGCCTGAAATGCCATTTTCTGAACGGTTCTCGCGCGAGTTCGAGAGCTCACCGTCCAACATGGCTGCGCCCCCGCCAGACTTCGACATCACGGTGCCCGCCGCCTTTGAGGCGCTCCAGGAGATGCAGCAGGTGGACCACATGATGAAACGCCTGGGCAGTCGGGGCCCGCTGAGCACCCCGGCCGCGACGGCCATCGCACCGCGCAGCGCCAAAGCGGCGCTCGGCCAAGCCTTGAGCATGGAAGTGGTGGCCCTCATGCTCGACAACATCGCGCGCGATGGCCGCCTGCTCTGGCCGGTCCAGCAGCTCGTGAAACAACTGGAGCCTGCCCTACTGAAACTGGCGGTAGCCGACCCACGATTTTTCAGTGACAAAGATCACCCCGCTCGCCGCCTGCTGCAGGAAATGACGGACCGCAGCCTGGCCTTTGACAGCCTCGAAGCCCAAGGTTTCGAGAGCTTCATGCAGCCGCTGATCGACGTGGTAGGCCCATTGACCCACTCGCCCATTGAAGACCAGGAGCCTTTTGCGCACGCCCTGGGGCAATTGCTGGACGCCTGGGCCACGCGCGAGAAAAAGCGCGAAAACGAACGGCTGCGCGCCATCGAGGCCCTGCGCCACGCCGAGCAGCGCAACCTGCTGGCCGCCAGGATGTCGCAGGAGATGCGGTTACTGCCCCAAATCGATGCGATCCCGGCCGAGATTGCGCGCTTCCTCCTAGGCCCCTGGACCCAGGTGATGGCCCAGGCGCGGCTGAGCGACCAGAGTAGCAGCAACGACCCGGGGCGCTACCGCGAAGCGGTCGATGCGCTGCTCTGGAGTGCGCAACCCAAGCTCACCCGCATCAACGTGGGCCGCCTCGGCCGCCTCGTGCCCAAGCTGCTGTCCAGACTGCATGCCGGCCTTGCCGCCATCGACTATCCAGCCGCCGAGACCCATAAGTTCTTCGAGTTGCTGATGCAGTTGCACCAGCAGGCTTTTGTGCCCGGCCGCACGGAAGAAGCCGCGTCCAACGCGCCCACGCCCCCCAAGCGCAGCAATGCCTCCACCTTGGAAACAGACGAACCCTGGATTGCGCCATCCGAAGCTGCCGAATCCGGTTTCATGGGCGAGCCCTCGGGCCACCAGCCCACAAGCCCTGAAGACGATGAAGCCCGCCGTCCAGCCACACCTTCGGCGCCCACGCTGGCGATGGACGTTGGAACCTGGGTCACCCTGCTGGTGCATGACAAATGGGAGCGCACACAGCTGTCGTGGATTGGATCGCACGGCAACCTGTTCCTGTTCACCAACGCCTATGGCCACACCCAATCGATGACCCGGCGGTTGCTCGACAAGCTGATCGCCCGAGGCACTCTGCGGGTCATTTCCGGGCAGACAGTGGTGGCTGGTGCACTCGACGCCGTGGCGCAAACCGCCCTGCGCAACAGCCTGGAGACAGGCGACGGAATCTAAGAACGTTCACGATCTAAAACTCCGATGAAATCGCCGCCCGCAGCAAAGCGCTGGCCGGTGCCACCAGCGTATGCAGCTCATGAACGCGCCCCTGCTCGATGGCCTGCAGCACCAGTTCATGGATGCCGCCCACCACCGCCAGCGCCATGGTGGGCTGCAATGGCGATTTGCGCAGGCGGGCGCCGGGGCGTTGGTTGACCACTTCGAGCATCAGAGCCGCCAGTTGCTGGTGCACCCGGCTGCGCACCGCCAGGCCGCTGGCGCCCAGGCCCAGGATGTCGATGAACAAAGTGCGCAGCAGCACCGGGTTGCGGGCCAGCGCCGCCAGGTAGGCTGCCATGGCCTGCTCCACCTGCGACTGCCAGTTGCTACTGGGGTTGATGGCAGCGCGCAGTGCAGCGGTCGCCTCATCGGTGGCGGCCACGTACAAAGCCATCAGGCACTCGGCCTTGTCGCCGAAATGTTCGTAGAAGGTGCGGCGCGAGACGCCGGCCTGGCGCACGATGTCGGCAATGGTCGTTTCTGCATAGCCTTTTTCGGCGACGCTGCGCGCCATGCCATCGAGCAGGCGGGCGCGGTGCGTATTGGCATCGTTGCCGTGTTCGTTCATTTTTTCCCCTTACGAAACGATTGGTACTTGACAGTACCACATATTTCCCAGATCATTCGCACCCACTTGGTACGACAAAGTACCAATTCTTGCCACTACACCGTACGCCCACATGAAACCGCATCTGGCGCCCACCGCGCGCTTCACCACCAGCCTTGCCACGCTGTGTCTGCTGGCCGGACCGGCCTTTGCACAGCCCATGGACTTTTCCACCGCCTTGCAGCACATGGTGGATGCCTCCGACCGGCTGGCCGCCTCGCACCTGGCGGTGGACAGTGCCGCGCAGCAGCGCCGCGCGATCGAGCGCCTGGGCGGCCCCAGCGTGAGCCTGACCGGCGCCACCTACGCCTACAACGCCAACCTGAACCTGGATCTGAACCCGCTGGGCCAGGCGCTGCCAGGCATCCTCGCGCAACTGCCGCCGCAACTGGGCGGCATGGTGGCGCAGCTGCCCCACCTGCCGGCCAGCTACACGCTCAACCGCCACCAAACGGACACCACGGCCTCGGTCAACGCCGTCTGGCCGATCTACCTCGGCGGCGCAACGCAGGCCGCACGCGGCGTGGCCGACGCCCGTACCCAAGAAGCGCAAGCCGACAGCACACGCGTGAGCGACGAACTGGCCACACTGCTGGTGCAGCGCTACTTTGGCGCCCAACTGGCCAACCGCGCGGCCACGCTGCGCGAAGCGGCCCTCCACAGCATCGAGCAGCACGATGCCGCTGCGCAAAAGATGCTGGACGCCGGCGTGATCGCCAAAGTCGAGCGCCTGCAAGCCCGCTCAGCCCTGGAAGACGCCCGCAAGAACGCGCAAAAGGCCCGCGACGACGCCGACCTGGCCGCCACCGCGCTCACCCGAACAGCCCGTGCCGATGAGCGCCTGGAGCCCACCAGCCCGCTGTTTGTCATCAGCCAGCCGGTCGAGCCGCTGCCCTACTTCATAGACGCCGCCCTTGCGCACCACCCAGGCCTGGCCAAAGTCGCCGCCAAGAAGGCGCAGGCCAGTGAACTGCACAAGGCCGAAGAAGCGCTGCGCCGCCCGCAGGTGTTTGCCTTTGGCCAGCGCGAAATCAAAAGCGGCAACGCCGACTGGGTCGCCGGCATTGCCGTGCGCTGGACGTTGTGGGATTCCATCGACCGCAACGCCCTGGAGGCCTCCTCCCAGGCGCAGATCGACCAGGCCGAGCGCACCGGCGCCCAGGCCCGCAGCGACATCGCGCTGCTGGTCGAAAAGAACTGGCTGGCGCTGGAGCAAGCCCGGCGCCAGTATTTCGCCCAGCAGGCCGGTGTGGACCTGGCCGCCGAAGTTCTGCGCCTGCGCGAGGCCGGCCTGCGCGAGGGCACCAGCACCACGCTGGACCTGATCGACGCCCAATTGAACAACGCCAAGGTGCAAACCGAACGCGCCCAGGCCGCGCACGACTATGTGCTGGCGCTGGCCGCGCTGCTCGAGAGCAGCGGCCTGTCCGATGAATTTGCAAATTACATGGCGCGAGCCGACGTCAAGGTGAACTAAAAAATGAACGCAAAAACAAAAACCGCTGCCGCCGTCACCCTCGGCCTGGCCGTCGCTGCCTTCACCGGCTATGGCCTGTGGCGTGCATCGCAGCCCGCGCCCGAAGTGTTCCAGGGCCAGATGGAAGCGCGCGAAGCCGATATCGCCCCCAAGCTCAGCGCCCGCATTGCACAGGTGCTGGTGAAAGAAGGCGACCAGATCACCGTCGGCACGCCGCTGGTGCGGCTCGACAGCCCCGAAGTCGCCGCCAAGATGGCCCAGGCCACGGCCGCCCAGGCGGCGGCGCAGGCCGTGGCCAGCAAGGCCGAACACGGCGCACGCCCGCAAGAGATTGAAATGGCGCGCCTGACCTGGCAGCGCGCCCAAACCGCCGCCGACCTGGCCGACAGCTCGTTTCGCCGCGTCGAAGGCCTGGCCCGCGAAGGCCTGATCGCCACGCAAAAGCGCGACGAGGCCGACGCCAACCGCAAGGCCAGCCGCGACCAGGCGCTCGCCGCCAAGGCGCAGTACGACATGGCGCGCGCCGGCGCCCGCCCCGAAGACCAGGCCGCCGCCGCCGCCCAGGCCCGTCAGGTGGCCGGCGTGGTGGCCGAAGTGCAGGCCGCCCAGGCCGAAACCGAACTCAAAAGCCCCGTGGCGGGCGAAGTCGCCAAGGTGCTGGCGCACGTAGGCGAGCTCTCGCCCCAGGGCGTGGCCGTGGTGTCGGTGGTCGATCTGTCGGACCAGTGGGTGGTGCTCAACGTGCGCGAAGACCGGCTCAAGCGCTTTGCCGTGGGCAGCGAGTTCGACGCCACCCTGCCCGCCCTGGGGTCGCAGACCGTGCGCTTCAAGGTCTATGCCAACAGTGTGTTGCCCGACTTCGCCACCTGGCGCGCCACGCGTGCCGGCCAGGGCTTTGACGTGCGCACCTTCGAAGTCCGCGCCCGCCCCCTCACCGCCGTGCCCGGCGCCCGCCCCGGCATGAGCGTGCTGGTGAAAAATACCTAATAAATAGGCCTCTAGCGCAATACCCATATGCGCTAACAGCTATGAATTCAATAGTACACAGTGCCCGGCGTGAGGCCCAGCGCCTGGCGCGCAGCCCCTGGGACCTGGCCATGATCACCTGGGTGCCACTGCTGGCCGTGGCGCTGATGTGGTGGATCTTTTCTGCCGGCGTGCCGCACGGCCTGCCCATTGGCGTGCAGGACGAAGACCATTCCGCCCTCTCGCGCCAGCTCACGCGCATGCTGGACGCCACACCCGGCCTGCACGTGGCGCGCCCCGTGAACGGCAGCCTGGAGGCGCAGGCGGCCCTGCGCAGCATGGACATTGACGCCGTGGTGGTGGTGCCGCGCGGCTTCTCACGCGACATCAAGCAAGGCCGCGTTGGCACTGTCACGCTGCTGCACAACGCGCAACTGGGCACGCATTCGGGCCTGATCCAGCGCGATGTGCGCATGGCCGTGGGCACGCTCTCGGCCGGCGTGGAACTCGCAGCGCGCGCCAAACGGGGCGAATCGGCCCTGGCTGCGCGGGTCAGCATGGAGCCCATCCACACGCAGCTCGTCGGCCTGTTCAACGTGGCTGGCAACTACGAGCTGTTTCTGGCATCGGCCCTGATTCCCGCCTTGCTGCACATCCTGGCCATGACGGCCGGCGCCTGGACGGTAGGCCGTGAACTGCGCGAGTGCAGCCTGGGCGACTGGCTCGGGCACAGCACCTGCGCCGCCCGCACCGCCGGCGCGCTGCTGGGCAAGCTGCTTTGGCCCTGGATCAGTCTGACGCTGGTCGGTCTGCTCTCGCTGGTGTGGCTGACCTGGGGCCGGGGCTGGCACGCGGCTGGCAGCCTCCCCTGGGTTGCCGCCGGCATGGCACTGCTGGTGGGGCTGTCCATCGCGCTGGGTGCGCTGCTGGCGGCGGCCACGCGCTCGCTGCGCATGGCGCTGTCGGGCACGGGCTTTTTCTCGGCACCGGCCTTTGCCTTCAGCGGCGTGGCCTACCCGCTGCTGGCCATGTCGCCCAGCGCCCGCGCCTGGGCGCTGGCCATGCCCTTCACCCACTACATCGCCCTGCAAACCGGGCAATTGCAAATGGGCGCGCCGATTGCCACCAGCGCCGCCACCATGGCCGGCCTGCTGGTGGCCACCGTGCTCGCGTTCTCGCTGTGCATCCCGCTGCTGCAGCGCACGCTGGGCCAGCCGCGCAGTTGGGGGAAACTTTGATGAGATCCTGGTTCAAACGCGCCCTGTGCGCCTGGTACGACGCTCTGCGGGGGGTCGTGCGCGACCAGGGCGTGGTCCTGCTGCTGGTCGCCGCACCTGTGTTGTACGGCTTTTTCTACCCCTGGTTCTACGCCACCGAGGTGGCCACGCAGATGCCGGTGGCGGTGGTGGACCTCGATCACTCCAGCCTCTCGCGCCAGATCACACGGCTGGCGCAGGCCGACCCCAACATCGCCGTCACGCTCGTCACCGGCGACGAGCACGAAGCGCGCGAGGCGCTGTGGAGCGGCGCCATTGGCGGCTACGCCGTGCTCCCCGCCGACCTGCAGCGCAAGGTGCTGCGCAACGAGGCGGCCGTGGTCAATGTGCAAGCCAATGGTGCTTATGCCCTCATCAACAAAGCGGTGCAGCGTGGCTTTGCCGAAGCCGTCGGCACCGCCTCGGCAGCCGTCGAAATCCGCATGCTGGAGGCGCACAGCCAAAGCGCGCTGCAGGCGCGCGCCAGCCGCAGCCCGGTGCAGTTGCAGACCGTGGCCCTGTTCAACCCGACCGAGGGCTATGGCAGCTACGTGGTGCCCGCCGTGGCGCTGCTGATCCTGCAGCAGACCTTGCTGATGGGCGCGGCCATGCTGGCCGGCACCTGGGTCGAGCGCGGCGAGCACCGCGCGCCACGCAGTGTCTGGGTGGCGCGCCTGCTGGCGCTGTGCACACTGGGGCTGATGAGCGGGCTGCTTTATTTCGGCTGGATCTTCACCTGGCAGGACTACCCGCGCGGCGGCAACCCCTGGGGCGCGCTGGTGCTGCTGCTGTGCTACGTGCCCACCAACGCCGCGCTGGGTATGCTGCTGGGCCTGTGTTTTGGCAACCGCGAACGCGCGCTGCAGGTGCTGCTGTTCACCACGCTGCCCATGGTTTTTCTGGCGGGTTTCTCCTGGCCTGTAGAGGCGCTTCCCCTGCCCTTGCAATGGCTGCGCTGGTTGATTCCCAGTACCGCAGGCGTGCAGGCGTCGCTGCGCCTGAACCAATTGGGCGCACCGCTCGCCGACGTCATGCCTTACCTGGGCACCTTACTGGCCCTGTTCTGTACCTGCCTGACCGGGCTGTGGTGGAAGACGCGGGCGGCACCACGGCTCTCGGGCGCTGCCGCACAGACCGCTGCCGCTACCCCGGCCAGTCCAGCCCAGGGCTGAGCCAGCCGCCCTGGCGGCCGATGAGTTCGGCAGTCGCCAGATCCGCCGCATCGTGCGCATGCCTCGGCGTTGCCGCAGGCGCACGCCACCAGGGCATGAGCCACTGCCAGGCACGCAGTCGCGCGGCCCCTCTCGGGCCCGGCTCTTGCCGCTTGCCGGCAGGAACCGCCATCGCCGCCCCCTGCTCACGCGCCAGCGCCAGTGCGGTGTCGCGCACCACCACTGCCGCACGCAGGCGCATCACTTCGGACTCCAGCCGGGCAATGTCAGCCCGCTGCTGGGCCATCACGCGGCTGCAACGCTCCTGCGCGGCGCCATAGGCGCGGCAGAGCGCGACATGCTCCTGAGGGGCGGTCGCTGTGGTCGAAATGATGGGAATGGTGCGCATGGTGCAAACCCCTCGAAGTGGAAAGGCAATAATCAATTCTAAATGCGAATCATTATTGTTTAAAAATACCCGGCGGATTCAAAACTGAAGCGCAACACCTGCCAACCTCTAAGGTCAGCAGATGCACTCCTCTCCTTCGCACTACCAGCAGCTCCAGCCTGAAGAGCGCGTCACCATCGCCAGCCTGACGCAACAAAACCACAGCGTGCGGGCAATTGCCCGGCAACTGCGCCGCTCCCCGGCCACCATCAGTCGGGAATTAAAGCGCAACGCCTGTTCATCTGGCTATGGCAGCGCTCGTGCCCAGTGCCAGTCCTCGCAGCGCAGATGCTCAGGCAGACCTGCGATCAAGCTGCACCCCGAGTCGGTCTTGCTCGCCCTGGTGATCCACCTCCTGCGACTACGCTGGTCGCCTGAACAAATTGCCCTGACACTGGCA
>Ga0208272_100276_pt1 | contig 24517 bp, 21 predicted proteins | sample LakWasM129_HOW14_2_FD_183939 | JGI IMG/M metagenome (GOLD analysis project Ga0208272, IMG submission 183939) | Freshwater sediment methanotrophic microbial communities from Lake Washington under simulated oxygen tension - Sediment Metagenome... | ecosystem: Environmental > Aquatic > Freshwater >... | reverse complement strand
ACTGACGCCGACCCGCTCGCCGGTCAACCTGCGGAATTATTTCGCCCTCACCCCCCGCGCCCGTCCTTACACCTGCCTGATGACACCCGCATTGTTTCTCGACCGGGATGGGACGCTGATTGTTGATCGGAATTATCTGGCCGACCCGGCCGGCGTGGAACTCATCGCCGGAGTGCGGGAGACATTGCACGGCTTGGTCACGAGCGGTTGCCGGTTGTTTCTCTTCACCAATCAAAGCGGTGTGGGGCGCGGCCTGTTCCCGCTCGAGGCAGTGCAGCGCTGCAACCAGCGGATGCTCGAATTGCTGGATCTGCCCGCACCAGGGTTCACGGAGATCTGCATTGCGACCGAGGCACCGGACATGCCCGCCTTCTATCGCAAGCCTTCGCCGCGGTTCATCCTGGAGATGGTGGCCAAGTATTCGCTCGATCCGGAAAAGACCTGGATGGTCGGCGACCGGATGAGCGATGTGCAGGCCGGGCTGAACGCCGGAGTGCGCACGGCCTTGCTCGCGCCGGAACCTGATGCCGCCGTTTCATCCGAGACATGGCAGTGCCGCAATCTCACGGAATTTTCCGAGAGGCTGCTGGAGGTTGCCCGCGGGTTAACCGCTGGGTAATTTTTGCCATCGCCGGATACGATTGGCGCAGCGCGAGCGAGTATGGTTTTTGGAAGCCAAAACATTGTTTCTATAAGCAACTGCCTCAATAAGTTGCGCTGTGCATATCGGATCGGGCCCGAATCCTGCGTTAGCAATGCATGCCTACTGCCTATCCGCCGTTGCCCGAGTTGCTGCCTTCTTCCCTCCTGCCGGTGAACCTCGGTGATAGTCCAGGCGGAGCCGTGGATGCGGCGCTGGTTTTCGATCAGCTGCGCACGGCCTTGTCCGACTATTTGGACAATCCCGGTGACGCGGGCTTGTGGCGCCATCTGCTGGCTGCCCGACGGGTTGCGCGCGCGGCTATGCTCAGGTTGCCGCGCAAGGAAATCCTTGCGCCCCTCGTTGACGACGCCCGCCAGCTCGTGCGGGATGTGTCGGGATCCGGCATGCACGACCGGGCCTTGGAAGCGGAAGATCGCGTCTTGGTCCAGACCGCCGCGAAAAGGGGCTGGCAGGGGTTGCTCGCGGCCATGTTGCTCACGCCCGCGTGGCAATGGCCGGACGCGCCGCTCTTGGTGTCGGTGCCGGAGTGGTTGCGGTCGGATTATGTGGCCTGGCAGTTTGCGCCGCCGCAGGGCTTCAGCGCCGTCGGTGACGCGGAGGCCTACGCGGCCTACACCCTGCGCCGGCTGGAGGAATTGGTGCGCTGGGTTAACCGCTGTCCGGGCGCGACGGCCGAGGCGGAAGTGCTCTCGGCCTACGTCCAGCATTCGTCGGTGATTCCGCTCTATTTTTGCACGGACAGCCTGCGGCGGCACGCCGAACTGCGCGGCAGCCTGCTCCAGCGGGCATTCGTGCAACCGGGGGACAGCTATGAGCCCGAGGTCCGCCCGCGCGTCGGCCGCCGGTTGCGGATTGGCATCGTGAACCGTCATTTTGGGCCGCAAACCGAGACCTACTGCACATTGCCCACGTTCGAGCAGCTCGATCCGGAGCGTTTCGAGGTGATCCTTTTTTATCACAAGTTGGTCGACAGTCCGCTGGAGAAGTATTGCCGCGAGCATTCCGCCGAAACCTTCCAGCTGCCCGAGGATGCGGAGGGGCAGATCGCCATGTTGCGCGCGGCCGCGCTCGATATCGTGGTCTTCGGCACCAACATCACCGCGGTCTTCAACGAGGTCACGCGGCTCGCCTTGCACCGGCTCGCTCCGTTGCAGGTCGTGAACATCTCGTCGTGCATCACCTCCGGACTGCCGGAGGCGGACCTGTATGTTTCCGGCACGCTCACAGAAACGGACGGCGCCGCGGCGAATTTCAGCGAGCGGCTCGGCCTGCTGCCGGGCCCGGCCCACGCCTTCAACTACTCGGCCGACCGGGAAGAACCGCAGGTTCCTTGCTCGCGCGCGGAGTTCAACATTCCGGACGATGCCCTCCTGTTCGTGTCGGGGTCCAATTACTTCAAGATCATTCCGGAGATGCAGCACGCTTGGGCGAAGCTGCTCGCGGCGGTGCCCGGCTCGCACCTGCTCGTGCATCCCTTCAATCCCAACTGGTCGTCGAGCTATCCGATCAAGCGATTCCGCGCGGAATTCGAGGCTGTGCTGACGGCGCATGGCGTGGATGCGTCCCGGCTCGCCATTTCGACCAAACGCTTCCCCTCGCGCACCGACGTCAAGACGCTGCTCAGCCTGGGCGACGTCTACCTCGACACGTTTCCGTTCGGCGGTGTGACATCGCTCGTCGATCCGCTCGAACTCGGCCTGCCCGTGGTGTTGTGGGAAGGGGGAACCTTCCGCTCGCGCATGGGCGCCGCGCTGCTGCGGCAACTCGGCCTGCCCGAGCTGGCCGCGGACAATCCCGCGGATTATCACGCCACCGCCGTCCGTCTGGCGACCGATGTCGCGAGCCGCCAGGCGCACCGCGATCGCATCCGGGAGAAGATGGAACGGGCACCGTTTTTCCTCGATAATCTCGCCGCCAGCGAGGCGTTCGGTGACCTGATCGAGTCCGCCTACGATGAACTGGCTGCCGTCGGACGGCAGGCCTTCCGGGCTACAACAACTCCCCTTTGCCTGGCGACCGCCGCACCGTCGGATGCCGCTGCGGTCGCCGCCTCGGATGCGCTCGCGCAGGCGCGCGCCGTGCTGCGCCGTTCGCCGGCGGATGCCGCGGCCCGTCATGTCGTCGGGCGGGCTTTGCTCGAAGCCGGCCGGACGGAGCGCGCGGTCGCCTACCTGCTCGCCGCCTTGCAGGGCGAGGAAGTGAAGGCGGATCTCTGGCTCGATGTCGCACGCGCGCTGCGGGCCAACGGTCAACTGCCCGAGGCGCTGCAAGCCCTCGAGGCCGGCTTGAATCTTGATAAATTGCAGATCGAAGGCTGGGTGATGTTCGCCGAAGTCGCCCATCAACTCGGTTCCGCCGACATCGCCCGAGAGGCCGCCGGCGTGGCGCGCCAGTTGGCGCCGGACGACACCCGGGTCGCCGCCTATCTTTGACTCGGGTGAGTCGCCGTGATACTCGAAGAGGCAATCATGGAACAGACCGGACGGACTTCGGGCCGCGGTCGGCGATTCACCGTCATCGGCGGTGGACTGGTCGGGCTCGGCACGGCGCTTGAGCTGAAACGATTGGCGCCGGACGCCGCGGTGCAGTTGCTGGAAAAGGAAGACGCGGTCGGCCGGCATCAGAGCACGCACAACAGCGGCGTGCTGCACGCGGGGCTCTATTACAAACCGGGCTCGCTGAAGGCGCGGCTGGCGGTGCAGGGCATCCGGCGGATGATCGCGTTCTGCCGGCAGCACGGCGTCGCCCATGAGATTTGCGGAAAACTGGTGGTCGCCACCACGCCCGACGAGATCGCCCGGCTGCACACGCTGCAGGAACGCGGCGAGCAGAACGGCCTCCACGGCCTGCGCTGGCTCGAGGGTGACGCGTTACGCGAGATCGAGCCGCACGCCGCCGGACTGGCTGCCGTCCACGTGCCCGAGGAGGGCATCGTCGATTACCAGGGCGTGTGCACCGCGCTGGAGCGCGAACTGCGCACGCAGGGCGTGACCATCACGACCGGTGCCGCGGTCAACCGGGCCGTGCGCGACGGCGCGGGCTGGATGTTGCAAACCGCGGCAGGCGATTTTGCGGCGGATTTCATCATCAACTGCGCCGGGCTGCACAGCGACCGGGTGGCTGCGGCCGCCGGCGAGGAGCGGGACGCGCGCATCGTGCCGTTCCGCGGCGAGTATTACAAACTGCGTCCGAGCGCGCAGCACCTGGTGAAGCACCTGATCTACCCGGTGCCCGATCCGGCGTTTCCCTTTCTCGGCGTGCATTTCACGCGGCTGATTGGCGGTGGGGTCGAGGCCGGCCCGAATGCCGTGCTCGCCCTGTCCCGCGAAGGCTACACGAAATGGCAGTTGCGACCCGGCGACCTGCTCGACGCGGTCGGTTACCGCGGGCTGTGGAATTTCATGCGTCGCCACCGCGCGATGGCGTGGAACGAAGTGGTGCGCTCCTTCAGCCGGTCCCGGTTCTGCGCGTCATTGCAACGGCTGGTGCCGGCGGTGCAGGCGGACGATCTGGAGCCGGGCGGTGCGGGCGTGCGGGCGCAGGCGATGCTGGCCGACGGCACGCTGGTGCAGGACTTTCTTTTCACCGAGCGCGAGGGCGCGCTCCACGTGCTCAACGCCCCGAGTCCGGGGGCCACCGCCTGTCTGTCCATCGGTGAGCACGTCGCCACCAAGGCCCTCGCGATGACCGGCGTTCGCGCATGAGCCGGCATATCGCCATCTATACGGACGATCCCGACAAGGGCGGGGTGGCCCAATATAACCATCGCGTGGCGCTGGCGCTGGTCGCGATGGGCTATCGGGTCTCACTGATCCAGACCCGGAGCACCGGACCCATGGCGACGGCCCGCGAGGCTCAGGGTATCGCGCATTGGTGGATCAGCTACGATACCGGGAAGGATTTTGTCCGCACGATCACCGACACCGCCGATGCCGAAAGCGCGTTTGAGAGCCTGAAGCCGGACCTGGTGGTCTTCTGCGATTGCTGCCCCGTATCCAACATCGCCGCCAAGCAGGTCGCGATCCGGCGGGGGATTCCCTTCGTGCCGGTCGTTCATTTTGTCGCGCCCTATCTGGCGCAGCGATTCGCCACCTGCCTGCGGGTGTTGGCGCAGCAGTATATCCACGCCCGCAGCGTGGTCGCGGTTTCCACTGAGAACCTGGAGCAGCTCGTCCGACTTTTCGGCCTGCCTGCCAACAAGGGTCGCGTGGTATTCAACGGCGTGGCGCCAAAGTTTTTCCAGCCGCGCTCCGTCGCCACGCGCCATGCGCTGCGCGCGAAACTGAACATCCCCGAAGACACCGTGGTCAGCCTGACGACGGCGCGCTTGAGCGCGGTCAAGCTCCACGGTCTCCAGATCGGGGCCCTGCAATATCTCAAGAGCCAGACGCCGAAGCTCCCGTTTCTCTGTGTGTGGGTGGGCGACGGGGAACTGCGCGCCAATCTCGAGGGGGAAGTCGCCACTCGCGGTCTGCAGGCGAACATCCTTTTCGCCGGGCAGCAGTCGGACGTGGAGCCGTGGTATGACATGGCGGATATCTTCGCGCTCACCTCGGAAAGCGAGGGCATGCCGTTGTCGATCATGGAGGCCATGGCCAAAGGGCTGCCGGTGGTTGCCACGGCCGTGAGCGGTGTGCCGGAGGAGTTGGGCAAGGAAGGCGTCTTGCTGGCAGACCCCGCGAAGGATGCGGCGGGAGCGGCCTTGCGCCTGGCCGAGACCTGGCTGGCCTGGACGCGGAAGCCGGGCCTGCGCGAGGGCGTGGGCCGGCGTTGCAAGCAGCGTGCCGAAGAACTCTTCAAAGAAGAGATGATGATGCAGCATACGCGCGCGTTTATCGACGAAGCGCTGGCGGCTCCGGCCGTGCGCTGACAGGCGGGCGACTCCGATTAGCGGACGGCCGCGACGACCGGCTGAGAACGCGGGCGGCCGGCGGCGAGGATGAGCTGGCGACGGGCCTCCTTGTGCAGAGGATCCAGGCGCAGCGTATCATTGAAGAGGCGTGCGGCCTCCGCGGCGAAGTTTTGCTGGAGCATCAACCGGCCGAGTTCAAACGGCAGGGCCGCTGCGCGGGGATGCTGCGCGATCGCGTAGCGAAACACTTTTTCGGCTTCAAGCAGCTGGCCGTGGCGTGTCAGGATCAAGCCGAGGAATTGTAGGAATTCCGGAACAGCGGGGTAGTGTGAGGACGCTTCGAGCAGGAGGCGTTGGGCGGTGGCAAGGTCGGACTGTTCGGCCGCCTGCCGGGCGCGGGCGAGCCAGAGTGCGGGCGGCTGGCCGAGCGGAATCGGGGTGAAGGCGGCGTAGGCCTGGAAATATTCCTCAGCCGTGAGGAACGCGGAATGGTAGCGCCAGCGCATCCCCGGGAAGGCCCAACTGAGCTGGAAATGCTCGATGATCTGCGGGTGCAGCGGAACTTCCTCGTTGCCGAGAACCTCGTCGGCGTTCGCGGGAAACAGCGGCGCGGCGGCTGGCGGCCGGTTGAGCAGTGCGGCGGCCACGCCGTGATAAATCTGATGGAGGATCGCGAACGTGGGATGATTGACGGAGCCGAAGAGCTTGCGCGTGCGAAATGTGCTTTCGATGAACGGCGTGATGGCGAGGTCGGACTGACGGTCGTTGAAGCGGAGTTCGGCGAGCGACATCTCGGTGAAGCGCGCGAGGTTCACGATCGTGTTGAGATCGGTGTCGGCGTAGCGCCGGGGGATGTCGGCGGGGGGGACGCCCTGCTCGAGGAGTTTCATCACGAGCCGGTCGCCGTAGGGATAGCGGCCCCACGGGAACTGGTCTTCGCGGACGTTGCGCGGATCGACGGCGTAGGTGGGCCAGAGGAGTTTCAACCAGAGCGTCGGATAGCGGATCTGGCGGACGTGAGCGGGCACGTCGGCGAGAAACCACGGGGGCTTGCAGCCGGAGGCGGTCTGCCAGATGACGACGGAGCACGTGGCGAGGAACCCGGATTCGTTGATTGGATGGTCCGGCGGTCGCTCCTGATAGTCGGAGAGGTAGATGATCTCGAATTGCTCCGCGACCTCGGGCTGCAACCGGAGCGTGTCGGCCAGCCAGCCGCCCTGGCAGTTGCCGTAGACGAGGACCCGCGGTTTTGGCGGCGCATTCATCCGGCCTTCAGTTCGGCGATTAGGTCGACAAGTTCGCCGACCGTGCCGAGCGTGAGGACGCGTTCCATCGGCAGTTGGATGCCGAAACCGTCCTCGAGTTGCATGAGGATCATGGTGTGCGAGAGCGAATCCCAGCCGCGGACATCCATGGCGCGCGTGGCGCGGGTGATGGCGACCGGGCCGCATTGCACGGTCTCGCGGATGATCCGGCCGGTTTCGCTCAGGAGGTGATCGCGATTCATGGCAAGGCAGCTGGCTGGGCTTGGGCCTCAGCGAGGGCGGCGAGATATTTATTGAGGTTCTCGACGCGGCTGAGCTTGCCGCTCGTGGTTTTCACAAGCCAACCAGCGGAGGCGAGGTGGACGTCGAATACGGTGAGACCCGCGCGGGCGAGGAGCGATTCCTTGACGGCTTGCCCGAGTTGCAGGCGGTCAATTTCCGCGACCGCGTCGGTTTCGGCGATGATGACGATTTCCTCGCTGCCGATCTCCGGCTTGAACCAGCCGGTGGCCACGCAGCGGCCGGGATGGACTCCGGGCACCTGATTGACGAGGTATTCCAGTTCGTGGGCGTAGTAATTCCGGCCATGCACGATGATCAGGTCGTTTTTCCGTCCGGTGACATACAATTCCCCGTCGCGCAGGAAACCGAGGTCGCCGGTGTGATACCAACCGTCGGACAGCTTCCGGTCAGTCTCTTCGGGAAGCCGGAAATAGCCGGAGAAGAGACAATCGCCGGCGATGGCGATTTCGCCCACGTGCGAGTCGGGCAAGGGCTGGCGGTGCTCGTCGACAATTCGAACCTGCAGTCCGGGGAGGGGGACGCCGGTCGAGAGGGCGGATTGTTGCGGGGCATCGTCGTCGGCGAAGTCGGCGCGTCGCTGGGAGCGGAAGACATCGGCGTTGAGCGCCAGCGTGCGCGGTGGGCGGGCGGGTGGCGTCTGGGTTACCGCGAAAACGGTTTCGGCCATCGCATAGCAGACCTGCAGGTGCTGGAGTTTCACGCCGGCACCGGCGAATCTGTTGACAAAGAGCCGGAAGGTTTCGGCGCGGCACGGTTCCGAGCAATTGATCCACGCCCGCATCGAGGAGAGGTCGAGCCGGGCCGTGGGACGGACCGTGCGGCACAGGTGGTGAAAGGCGAAATTGGGCAGCCAGCAGAGCGAACCGCGGTGAAGCTTGATGGCGTCGAACAGCAGCGTCGGGTTCACGACCCACTCAAACGCATCGAGCATGACGACCGGCGTGTGGGTGATGAGCGGCAGCAGGAAACAGGCGATCAGTCCCATGTCGTGGTAGAGCGGCAGCCACGAGACGATCCGGTCGGAACCGGAAAGCTGCAGCGTGCGCGCATAGCTGGCGACCTGCGTGAGCACGGCGGCGTGCGAGAGGGCGACACCTTTCTTGAGGCCGGTGGTGCCGGAACTGTGCTGGAGAAAGGCGATGTCGCCGGGGGCGACGGGCTGAGCGGTGAACTCGGCAGGACTGCGCGCCGCCGCTTCGGAGGCGAGCACGCGCAGCGGGAGGTCGGGCAGGTGGGTGCGGAGCGCGGTGAGGTTCTCGGTGTAGGTGAGCAGTGCTCCCGATCCGATCCTGGCAAAGAGCTGCTGGTGCGAACTCCAATAGAGCCGCGGATCCTGTTTGCTCGTGGGATACGGCATGAACGACGGGATGGCTCCGGCCAGCATCGCGCCCAGGAATGAGTAAAACAGATCCGGGGAATGCCGGAGGATGATCAGCACAACCTCACCCGGACGGACGCCGTTCCGCTGGAAGTAGTGGGCGTAGCGTCTGGCTTCGCGACGGAGATCGCCGTAGCGGATCGTGGTCTGCTTGCCGGCCTGCAAGAACTCGCAGAAGACCTCCTGGTCGGCGAGGGCGCTGCCAACCAGGGCCGTCAAAATCGTCTCGGGCGAAATGCCCGCGCCAGAATCGGCGACCGATGCCGCCCGCGGGGCGGTTGCTGCGGATAGTTCCTTGGGCTCGGGCATGGCGTGTGTCGCGCGGTTCCCGGAGGTTTACCGGGCCTTCAGGTTGCGATGGTAGACGGAGTGCTGGAACGCCGCTTCAAACGTGAGTTGGTGCGTTCGTTTAACCTCGAGGACATGCTGGCGGGGCTCCGGCCGGAAGAGGGCGAGGCCCAGTCCGCCCCACATCTGGCGCAGGCAATGATCGTCGGGATGGAGCACGCCCGGGCAGAAATCCACGTCGACGAAATGACAATACGGGTTGCGGCTCCAGTTGGCGGCGAGGATGCCCTGGCGGCAGCCGGGATTGAAGGTGTCATGCATCAGCACGGTCATCTGGGCGGTCGGCCGGAAATTGAGGATGAACTCAAGGTCCTTGTTGACGCCCGCGGCGGTGTGGTCGCCGTCGACGAAAATGAAATCCGGCGTCGTGCCCTCGCTGGCCAGCCGTTGCAACAGGACGGGCAGGACATCGTGCGAGCTGCCGGTGATGAATTCTACATTGGCAAACTTGTCGGCCAGCCGGGCTTTGACGCCGGGATCGATGTCGATGGAGATCGCGCGGGTCGAATGCCGGGCGATCACGGCCAACGTGGCGCCGGTTTCGGTGCCGACCTCGATGGAACACTTGGGCTTGAGGGTGGACAGCAGCGCCTGGAACACGGCGGTTTCGCTGTAGGCCATATGGGTCGACGTTTCCGGAAAATCCAGGAAGCGCCGCGCGCCGGTGAGGGCCGGGTAGATGAAATTGTGGATCGTCGCCAGGTCTTCGGGTCGGTTCTTCATGGGGAGGGGCGCAGAATACTCGGAAGTGGGGCGAGGTTTTGTCTTCGGATCACACCTTCACGCCACTCTTTTGGATGGTGTCCATCATCCAGAAAGCGCGCCAGCGCGCCCAATCCTCCTCGATGCCGTCGTAGGTGACGCCGGCGGCCCGCAGGCCTTTCTCGAGCTCGGCGTAGCGGTTCGCCGTTTCCCAGAGGTGCATGTTGGCGCTGTAATTGGTTTTCGCGGCGAAGACCCGTTGGCAGGCGAACGGGGTCTTTTCGTAGATCATGCCGTAGCGGAAGGCCAGATAGTGGCTGAGATAGAAATCCACCTGCGGACCGAGCTTGGGGAAGAGCTGATCCATTTCGGTCCCGCCGTGTTGCATGTAGAGGTCGCGCCGCCAGATGGCGCTGGGCGTGGTGATGACCGAACGGCATTTGATGAAACCCTCGGCGCACTGCCGGGGCGTGTTGTAGCCGGCGACCTCCGCGGTGCCGCAGGAGAGGACGATCTTTTCCGTCTCGGCCTGGAGAATGCCCGTGATCCCGTAGAAGCCCGCGGGCCGGGGATCCTGCTCCAGCGCGGTCACGGCGTTTTGGAAGAAATCCTTGCTGATGACGAAGTCGTCGGCCGCCGCGCAATAGAGGTATTTGCCGGTGGCGCGTTGGAAGATGTCCTGGCAGGCCTTGGTCACGCCGAGGTTGGTCGCGAAATAGTTGGCCTTGATCCGGGGATCCTGGCGGGCGTGCTCCCGGATGATGTCGGGGCTGCCGTCGGTGGAACCGTCGTCCGTGAGCACGATCTCGAGATCGGCCATTGTCTGCCGCTGCAGGCCGGCGAGGCACTTGGGCAGGAAGCGGCCGTGATTGTAGTTGGGGATGATGACGGAGACCGTCGGAACGCGGGTGGCCATGGTCGGGCGGGTCATTCGGCGAACCACCAGTAATAGTCGCCGGTGTAGCCGAGCTCGGCGAACACCCGCTCCCAGTCGGAAGTGTGCATGCTCGTCTGGGCGGTGAGATTCCAGCGTTGGAGGTTTTCGCGCTGCGCTTCCGTGCGCCAAGCGTGCACGGTGAGGAAGCTGCGGCCGCGGCTGACGCGCATGATCTCGCGGATGGCCTGCTTGCACTCGGCGAGCGGCGGGTTGCAGACCGTGTTGATCGAGACGACCAGATCGAAACTGCGATCCGGGTAGGGTAACTTCGTGGCGTCGCCGACCTGGAGAAACGGGCGGATTTCCGGCGGCGCATGGTCGATCGCGTAAGAGGAGAGATCGAGGCCCGCGACCTCGAGGTCGGGGTAAAGCCGTTTCAGATCGTGCAGCAGGAAACCCTTGGCGCAGCCGACGTCGAGCACGCGGGCGCCGGGTGCGAGCTGGTAATACTCGTGGAGCCGCTGCGCCGTGCCGGTCCAGAACTTGGGATCGTAATAGTAGCCGCCATAACCGTAGAGGCGGTCACCGTCGAAATATTCGCGACCGAAGCGCCGGGCCGTCTGAAGGAGGGTCTGCTCCATCAACATGTCCTCGGTGGTCCGTGGGATTTCGCGGTCGAGGGCGAGCCGGCCGCCGCGGGCGAGCTTCAGCTTGCCGCGGGCGACGTAGGGCCGGCGGGCGCGCGGGTAACGGTCCATGAGGTTGATCTCGGCCATGGTCAGCGGACGTGGGCGGGCAGCGGTTGGCTGGCGACGTTGAGTTCAGCAAACTCCCCGCGGTCGAGGAAAGGCGCCATGTCTTCCAGCGGGCGCGGCGCAAAGGTGCCGTCGGCGCGCCGGTCGAAGCCTTGGCGGGGAATCAGCTCCTGCACGGGCGAGGTGTGCACGACGCACACGGCGGGGCCGGGCTGGGCGAGGGCACTTTGGAGTATTTCGCGGAGGTCGGCCTGCTCCTTGATCTCAAACACGGGCAGGCCGTAGGCGGTGGCCACGCGGGTGTAGTCGGGCAGGCTCATGCCGCCCTCGTCGCGCGAGCCGACGTAGTTGCCGGCGAGAAATTCCTTCTGCGTCTGGCGGATGGAGAGATAGCCGCCGTTGGCCGAGATGAAGATTTTGATCGGCAACTGGTGATGGACGATGGTCTGCAGTTCCTGGATGTTGAGCTGCATGCTGCCGTCGCCGGAGAGACAGAGCGTCCGGCGCAGGCCGCTGCCGTAACACGCGCCGATCGCCTCGGGCAGGCCGGAGCCCATCGAGCAGAGACCGGTGGACAGGATCATGCGCTGGCCGGCCTTCAGGGCAAAGGTCTGGAACGAGACGTAGACGTTGGTGCCGCCACCATCGACCACGACGACGTCGTTCTCGGCGCTGAGTTCTGAAAGCGTGCGGACGTAGTCGTAGGGGCTGATCGGATCGCCGGCGGCCGCGGGAGGCGGCGGGACGAGGTGGCGCTTGTAACCGGCGCAGGCGTCGCGCCACTCGTCGGATTGTGGCGCGGGGGCGGCCGGAGTCGCGGCGAGAAATTGTTCGATAAAAACGCGCGCGTCGGCGGCGATCGGCAGGTGGACCGGGATGGTGCGCTCGGCGAGTTCCTCGGGATCGATGTCGACCATCACGATCTTCGCCGAGCGGGCGAAGGACTGGAACATCGTGCCGGTAACGGGAATGTTCAGATGCGAGCCGATGACGAGGAGCAGGTCGCAATTCTGGACGGCGAGATTGGCGCCGCGCTGGCCGGCGATGCCGGGTCGGCCGAGGTTGAGCGGATGATGGGTCGGCAGCAGATCCACGGCGCCCCAGGTGGTGACGAAGGGGAGTTCGAGGCGCTCAACGAAATCGGTGAAGGCGCGCTGTGCCATCGCGCGGACGGCGCCATAGCCGGCGAGAACCAGCGGGCGGCGGGCGTGCGCGAGCAGTTCGGCGCAGGCCGCGATCTGTTGCGACGTCGGGGAGGACGCGGCGGGCTCGGCGTCGGGGGTGAAGCCCGGCAGGGTGTCGGGATCGATGTCGGTCCACTGTAGGTCGAGCGGCAGGTCGAGCCAGACGGGACCGGGCCGGCCGGTGGTGGCCAGATGCACGGCCTTTTCCAGCTCCTGCCGGATCGAGCGCGCGTCCTCCACCATCACGGCGTATTTGGTCAGGCTCTGCACGAGGGGGATGACGTCGAGCTGCTGGGTGCCGAGCTGGCGAATCTTTTTGCCGCGCGTCGTGTGGGCGAGGCGGGTTTGGCCGGAAATGTAGATGCAAGGCACGGAGTCGAGCCACGCGGCGGCGAGGCCGGTGATCGCGTTGGTGACGCCCGGGCCGGTGGTGACAAAGCAGGCGGCGAGGCGGCGGTTCGCCCGGGCGCAAGCCTGCGCGGCGAAGGCCGCGGCCTGCTCGTGGTGGTGGAAGACCGTTTGCACGCGGCCGCTGCGATTGGCGGAGTCGAACAGGTGCACGACCGCGCCGCCGGTGAGTCCGAACACATGGGTCACGCCGTGGTCGGCGAGGAAGCGGATGACGTAGTCGGTGAGTTTCATGGACGGGGCGAGGAGGCGGGCGGGTCACACGCCGTTGAAGTGGAAGTAGTGGCGCGCCTGTCCGCCTTCCACGGGCACAATCGAGCCGACGCAGAACGACGCGAGTTCGGAGCAGAGCATGACGACCATCGGGCTGATCTCGTCGGCCCGGCCGAAGCGTTTCAGCACGGTGCGCTCCTCGAGATATTTGGTGGCGTGCTCCGGGCGCTCCTTCAAGACGCCGGCCCAGTGGCCCTGTTCGGTGAAGACGACGCCCGGCAGGACGGCGGACATGACGATGCCGTCGGGCGCGAGGACGCGGCCCATCGAGCGGGTGTAGGCGGTATAAGCGGCCTTGATCGCGCAGTAGGGGACCGGGCCGCTGTTTTCCATCGAGGCGCCGGCGGAGATGTTGACGATGCGACCCCATTTGCGGGCCTGCATGAGCGGGATGAAACTGTTGTTGATCTCGACGTGGACCTCGAGGTTCAGGCGGAACACGCGGCGCCAGTCGCTGATCGGGCAGAGCGGATCGGTGATGCCGAGGGTGTCGCCGACGTTGTTGACCACGATGGCGGGTTCGCCGAACTCCGCGAGCACGCGGGCGGCGACGCGCTGGGGTTCGCCTTCCTGGGTGATGTCGGTGACGAAGCCGCGGTGGCCTGCTTCGCGGCCGCCGAGCTTGGCGAGGGTTTTGTCGATGCTCTCCTGGTGGCGCGAGGTGAAGGCGACCTGCACGCCCTCCTTCGCGAGTTCGAGGCAGATGGCCTCGCCGATGCCGGTGGCGCCGCCGGTGACGAACGCCTTTTTGCCTTTGATGCCGAGTTCCATGATAAATTGATGTCAGGCGGCGGGCCGGCGCTCGTGGGCGAGGTCCATGGCAGCCGCGATGATGATGTCCTCCTGACCGGCGACGACTTTGCGGCGGCCGAGTTCGAAGAACAGGTCGCGGGGATCGATGCCGTATTGGAGGGAGATGCGGTCGACGTGCTTGGCGAACGTCGAGACGACGCCGGCCATGCCGCTGACGACGCTGGTCGGGCGCACGATCGGGATGCTCTTGATCACCTGCTTTTCGGCGACGTCGGAGAGGTCGAGGACCTTGTAGAGGTCGATGCCGGTGGTGTAGCCGAGCTTTTGCAGGACGGCGACGAGGACTTCGAGCTGGGCGTTGCCGGCGCCGGCGCCGAAGCCTCTCGCGGTGCCGTCCAGGATGCGGGCGCCTGCCTCGACGGCGACGAGCGAGTTCGCGATCGCCAGGCCGAGATTGTTGTGGGCGTGGAAGCCGACCGGGATGTCCAGGCCGCCGACGAGCACCTCGAAGCGTTCGCGCACGTCGCCGGGGAGCAACGCGCCGGCGGAATCCATGAGCACAACGCCCTCGGCGCCGTAGGACTGCATCTTCCGGCACTCGGCGAGCAGCGTGGCGGGCGACGCCATGTGGGACATCATGAGATTGCCGTAGGCGTGCTTGCCGCGCTCGCGCGCGTAGGCGAGATGGCGGGCGGTGGTGTCGGCCTCGGTGCAATGCGAACCGACGCGGACGACGTCGACGCCGAGCTCGATGGCGGGCGCGAGGTCGCGTTTGATGGTGCCGAAACCGGGAATGATAAAGACGCCGAGTTGCGAGCGGGTGAGTTTCTCGCGGGCGATGCGGAGCATGTCGTGGTCGGAAACGAGACTCTGGCCGAGTTGGAGCGACGAGGCGGCGAGGCCGTTGCCGTGACCGACTTCGACGATGGGGATGCCGGCGGCGTCTGCGGCGGTGCAGTAGGCGGCGATCTGCGCCGGGTTGAGCTGGTGCATCACGGCGTGGTTGCCGTCGCGCAGGGTGGGGTCGCTGATGAGGATGTCTTTCATGCGGCAACGGTCCGGCGTTCGCGGGCGAATTGCTCGGCGGTGGCGATCGCCGCGCAGTTGATGATGTCGAGGTTGCCGGCGTAGGCGGGCAGGAAGTCGCCGAGGCCGGTGACGCGCACCATGACGACGATGCGGTTGTGCTCGAACACGGGCGGCACGACCATCTGGTAGCCGGGCACGTAATGCTGGATGCTGGCAACCATCCGGTCGATCACGGGGCGCAGGCGGTCGAGGTCGGCTGTGGCCACCTTGGCGCTGACCGTCGTCTGCATGTGGATCGGCGGCTGCGCGGGATTGAGGATGAGAATGACCTTGGACTCGGGGCAGCCGGTGAAGTGGCGGATCGCGGTCTCGGTCGTCTCGATGTATTCGTCGAGGTTGGCGCGGGTGGCGGGACCGGCGCTGAGCGAGGCGATGGAGGAGACGACCTCGAAGTATTCGATGCCCGGCTGGGTCTGCGCGATGGCGTAGGCGAGGGGGGTCGAGGCCTGGCCGCCGCAACTGACCATGTTGATGTTGTCGGAGGCGTGGAATTCGTGCGAATTGATCGCGGGGACGACCATGGTGCCGACGCGCGACGGCGTCATGTCGATGACGCGCTTGCCGAGGGCGCGGAGCAGCGGCCAGTGCTTCACATGCTCGGCGGCGGAGGTGGCGTCGAAGACGATCTCGCAGCAATCCGGGTCACGGAGAATGGCTTGAATGCCGTCGGCTGAGACGGGCACGCCCAGGGCGCGCGCGCGGGCGAGGCCGGAGCTCGCGGGGTTGCGTCCGATGAAGAGCGTGCACTCCAGTGAAGGGGAGCGCAGGATCTTGATCAGCAGATCGGCACCGATGTTGCCGCTGCCGAGGATCGCAACTTTGAGTTTATGGTTCACCGCGGAAGTCTCAGAGCGGATTGCAGGGATTGAGGAGATAGCGGGGACGCAGGCTGATCAGGCGCGGGAGGAGGACGCGCGCGCTGTCGCAGGCGGTGAGCAGCACGGCGTGCTGCTGCAAATCGGGGAAGTCGGCGGCGGGACGGATCGTGGTGGCGATGCTCGGATAACTGAGGCCGGTCTTGCCGGGATTGTCGTCGAGGATGGCGGCGAGGAAACCCAGATCGGTCTGCATGTGGTAAGCCAGCGTCGGCACCATCTGGGCGGCGCCGAAGCCGACGGCCGGGGTGCCCTGGCGGATGAGACGTTCCAGCGAGGTGCGCACGCCGGCTAGCTGGTCGCGGAAGCGGGCGTGACCGTTTTGGATATCCTGGACGGTCGGGGCGGACGGCGCGGGGACGGCGGAGACGGCGCCGTTGGCAGACCGCGCGGGCTTGCGGAACGCGACCATCATCGTGCCGAGCCAGTAGCCGTAGTTGTAGCGGTGCGCGACGTATTCACCGCCGAGTTCGCGGATCATGCCATGGAACGAGGCGAGGGAGAAATAGTTCAGGTGCTGGTGGAACAGCTGGTCGAAGCGACCGATCGTGACGAGGGTGTCCAGACTTGGCACCTCGACGAGGAAGAGTGCGCCGGGTTGCGCGTAATCGAAGATCGGACGCAGCGAATTCAGGGGATGGTTGACGTGCTCCAGCGTGTGCACGGAGAGCACGAGGTCCGGCGGCGCGGCGAGGTCGCGGGCGGGATCGATTTCCTCGATGTATTTGCCGTGCACGCGGATTGAGCCGGCGTCGGTGGCGACCCGGTCTTTCCAGATCGGGTCAAAGCCGGCGAGGTGCGTGCCGCGATCGGCGATTTTCCGGAGGAGGTAGAGGTCGTTGCAGCCGATTTCCGCGATCGAGTCGAAGTGCCGGCCCGCGGTGACGTCGTTGAGGAACGAGAGAAAGAAGTCGTTGCCGCGGGTGGAAATCGGGCTGAGCGAGGAGCGGTGCGTGTAGGTGTCCTGGTAGAGATACGCCGGGTCGACGCTCTCGCGGAGCTGGCCGTGACCGCAGACGGGGCAGTGCATGAGCGCCTGGTCGAAGGACGGATAGTTGCGGCGCTCGGCGGGGTCGACGAAGATGCCGGTGAGCGGGAGCTGCGGGAGGGCGAGAATTTCTTCCAGGGCGGATGCACCGCAGGCGGAGCAGGTCGTGCGTTGCGAGGTGGAAACCTTTTGTGCGACTGGGGCGTGGATGCGGAGCGGCGGAGCGCTGAGGGTGGCGGTGGACATGGCGGGCAGGAGGCTTAGTTGGGAAACAGGATCATGGAGTGGATCGATTCGCCGCTGCGCATGGTGGCGATGAGGGAATTGACGTCCGCGAGCGAACCGCGGTGGGAAACCATGCCGCGTGGGTCGAAACGGCCGGCTTGGATCATGCGCAGATAGCGCGGGATATCGCGGTGCGGCTGGCTGGAGCCGCCCTCGGTGCCGGTGAGAACCTTGCCGTAGTGGAGCGGCAGCGTGTTGAGGCTGAGGTGCTGATCGTGGCGCATCACGCCGACGAGCACGAGGCGGCCCTTGGGTCCGGTGATCTTCCAGGCTTCCGTGATGACCGCGGCGTTGCCCGTGACGTCGAACACGGCGTCAGCCGGGCCGCCGAGGATGCGCTGGACGGCGTCGGCGAGATTTTCGTGGCGGGTGTTGATCGTGTGCGTCGCGCCGAATTCGCGGGCCTTGGCGAGCTTGTGGTCACGGATGTCGACGGCGATCACGGGATGGGCGCCGGCCAGGTGGGCGCCGAGCACGGTGCCGAGGCCGATGCCGCCTACACCGATCACGACAACGGCCTCGCCGATCGTCACACGGGCGTCACGGGTGACGGCGCCGAAACCGGTGGTGAGCGTGTCCGCGAGGAGCGCGGCGACTTCAAAATCGGTGCCGGGCGGGATGCGTGTGACGCGATTTTCCGAGACGACGGTGAGCCCTTGGAAGGTGGTGATGTTGCCCGCGTTCACGGTTTGCGTGCCGAGGCGGTATTTGGACGGGGCCGCCTGGATGCCGGCGCCGGGGCGCCAGTGCAGGACGACGTGGTCGCCGGGCTTGACATGGGAAATTTCGGGTCCGGTCTCGACGACGATGCCGCCGCCTTCGTGGCCGAGCAGGTGAGGGAGATATTTGTCAGGGCCCTTGACGCCTTCGATTTCGCCGAGCTGCGAGCCGCAGATGCGGCTGGCTTTCACCTGCACGAGCACCTGGCCGTAGCCGAGCGGGGGCAGCTCCACCTCGTCGATGAGGAGGGGCTGGCGTTGTTCCACGAGGATGGCGGCGGCAGTCTTCATGGGATGAACCACCAGTAGTCGCCGGAATAGCCGACCTCGGCGAAGAGCTTCACCCAGTCGTCGACGCTCATGTAGGTTTCGGCGGTGAGAATCCAGTCGAGCAGCCGCTGGTGCTCCTCCTCGGTGCGCCAGGCGTCGATCGTCACGAACTTGTGGGCGCGGCTGACGCGTTCCATTTCCGCAAGTGCCCGCCGGCAGCGGTCGGGCGGCAGGTTGTGGATGCTGTTGATCGAGATGACCAGGTCGAAGGAGGCGTCGGCGTAGGGGAGGCGGTCGCCCGAACCGATGTCGATCAGCGGACCGGTCGAACCGTAGGCATTGTCCTTGGCGTAGGTGGAGACATCGATGCCGCGCACGGTGGCGCCGGGCAGCACTTGCAGGAAATCGTGCAGGAGGAATCCCTTGGCGGCGCCGACATCGAGGATGCGCGCGTCCGGAGCCAGACCGTAGAATTCAACCATCCGGCGCGCCACGGGTAGCCAGCGGCCGTCGTAACGATAACCGCCGTAGCCGTGGCGGCGTTCGCCATCGAAGAAATCGCGACCGAACTGCTTGGCGAGCGCGCGGTCCTCGGGTGTCTTGGCGGCGGCGCGGGCCTTGGGGTCGCGCTTGGTCTGCGGCAGACTGTCGAGGAGGTTGATCTCGCGACCGGGAATGAAGGTGGCGGCGGGCATGGTTCAGAAGGGTCCGGTGAAAGCCGGGTTGGGTTTGTCGAGTTCGACGTCGGCGGGGACGAGCAGGTCGTCGGGATTGGCGGGTTGGCTGAGGGCCTCGCGCACGGCGGCGACAATGTGGCCGGAGCGTGGATAGTAGTCGGCCGCCAGCGCCGGGCTGGTGGGAGTGGGACAATCGGGCAGGCAGATGCGGCGCGGCGCGGACTTGAGCGAGGCGAAGGCTCCCTCGCTGGCGAGGGCGATGATTTCCGCGCTCATGCCGGCGAGCCCCCAGCCGGTGTCAGCCACGACGAGATGGCCGGTCCGGTTGACGGAATTGAGAATGGTGGTGCGGTCGAGCGGGCGCAGGCTGCGCAGGTCGATGACTTCGGCCTCAATGCCGGACGCGGCGAGCGTGGCGGCGGCTTCGAGCGCCTCGAGCACCATGTAGGAAAGCGCGACGATGGTCACGTCGGCACCGCGGCGGGCGACCCGGGCCGGGCCGATGGGCACGGTGTAGTGGCCGGCGGGCACGTGACCCTTGACGTGGTGCAGCCAACGGTGTTCGAGGAAGACGACGGGGTTGTCGTCCTCGATGGCGGCAAGGAGGAGACCCTTGGCGTCGTGCGGTGAGGCGGGCATCACGACTTTCAGGCCGGGGATGTGGGCGAACCACGAGTGGAGGCTCTGGGAATGTTGCGGGCCCTGGCCCCAGCCGCGGCCGACGATCATGCGGAAGACGACGGGCATCTTCATGGCGCCGCCGAACATGTAATGCCATTTCGCGGCTTGGGTGCACATCGGGTCCATCGCCAGCAGGGCAAAGTCGAGCCGCTGGTGGTTGATGACGGGACGCAGGCCGTTGATCGCCGCCCCAAGCATGATGCCGGTCATGCCGTTTTCGGCGCAGGGCATGTCGAGCACGCGGTGGGCGCCGAATTTCTGCTGAAGCTGGGTGGTCGTGCCGAAAAATCCCTTCGGGTCGGGCACGCCCAGGCCGATCAGCGTCACCCGCGGGTCGCGCTCCAACGCCGTCGCGAACGCCTCGCGGATCGCTTCGGCGTAGGTGAGTTCGCGGAGGGCGGTGGTGGCTTCAGGCATAGACGTGGTCATGGAGGCCGGTGGGGAACGGCGCGGCTTGCGCGGCGGTGAAGGCGGCGGCGATTTCGTCGGCCGTCGTGCGTTGGAAATCGGCGTAGCGCGCCTCGTCGAGGACGCCCTCGGTGCGGAGCCGCTGCTCGAAGTTCTCCAGGGGATCGCGCGCGCGCCATTCGAGGTATTCCGCCTCGGTGCGGTAGCCGATGTGGTTATCGAAGCCGACGCCGCAGTGTTCGCGCCAACGGTAGGTCAGGAGTTCGAGGAAAACGGGTCCGGAGCCGGAGCGGGCGTGCTCGACGGCGTCGTGCATGAGGGCGTAAACCTGCCGCGGGTCGTTGCCGTCGCCTTGGTGGGAGGGGAGGCCATGGCCGGCGGCGACCTGCCAGACGGCGCGGTGCGCGGGCTGGCGCACGCGCAGGGGCGAGTAGACGGAGTAGAGATTGTTTTCGCAGACGAAAACGACGGGCAGCTTGTGCAGGACGGCAAAATTCACGCTCTCGTGAAAAACGCCCTCTTCCGTTGCGGCCTCGCCGAGGTAGGCGGCGGTGACGCGCTCGCGGCCGAGCTGGCGGTTGGCGAAAGCGAGGCCGGTGGCGATGGGAATGGTGCTGCCCACGATCGGCACGGCGCCGACGAAGCCGGCGGCGAGATCGACGAGGTGCATGGAACCGCCGCGCCCGCGGCAGCAGCCGGTTTCGCGGCCGTAGATTTCGGCGATCATCGCCGCGAGGTTGCCGCCCTTGGCGAGGTAGTGGGCGTGCGAGCGGTGACCGCTCATCACCTGGTCGTCGGGCCGCAGCGCGGCGGCGGTGCCGGCGGCGCTGGCTTCCTGACCGATGGAGAGATGCACCGGGCAGCGCATCTGTTGCGCGGGATAGTGGTCGGCGATGGCCTCCTCCACCATGCGGATGCGCCGCATCGTCTCCAGCAGGTGGAGATCGAGCGCTTCCGTCGGCAAGGGCGCCGTGGTGGTGGGCGAGAGCATGATCAGGCCGCGCGGAGCGGCAGTTTCTTCATCGTCTTGATGTTGTAGTGCGCCTCTTCGTCGCGAAGGCGGCCGTCGCGGTAGGCGGCGATGATTTCGACGATGGCGTCCTCGACGGTGTGCTGCGGGGCAAAGCCGGTCGCCTGGAGCTTCTTGGAGGAGACACGATACGAGCGGGGATCGTTCGAGGGCGTGACGACGATCTCGGCGGGCACGTGGCACGTGACGCGCCGGGCGATCTCGAGGATGGAGATGTTTTCGAAGCCGGCGTTGAAAATGCCCGGGAGCCTGGCGCCGTGTTCGAGGAAATGATGATAGACGCGGATCATGTCCTGCAGGTTGATGTTGGGCCGGGTCTGATCCCCGCCGAACACCGTGATGCGGCCGCGCGTGAGCGCCTGCATGGTGAGCAGGTTGACCGACAGATCGAGGCGCATGCGCGGCGAGTAACCGCAGACGGTCGCGGGGCGGACGATGTTGACGCAGATGCGGTCGGCGTAGCTGAGCAGCACACGCTCGCTGATCATCTTGGTCTTGTTGTAGTCGGAGATCGGGACCAGCGGGAGATCCTCGGTGACCTCCGGTTCCTCCTTCACGCCGTAAACGCTGCCGGAGCTGGCGTAGATGAAGCGGCCAACGCCGTGGGCGATGGCCCGCTCGACGAGGAGCATGGTGGCGAGGGTGTTGACCTCCCAGTTGAGCTTCGAGTCGAGGTCGGCGCAGGGGTCATTGGCGACATTGGCCAAATGCATCACGACATCGACGCCGGCCATCGGGATACGGTCGGCGTTGCGGATGTCCTCGCGGAGAACGGTGAGATTCGGGTGGGCCGGGAGGTGGTTGCCGAACCACTGGAGATCCACGACGGTGACGCGGTGGCCCTGGGTCAGGAGGCTTTGGGTGAGCGGCGTGCCGACATAGCCGCAGCCGCCGGTGAGGAGGATGTTCATGGGAGAGGGTGGAGTTAGAAAGCGAGCATGGAGACGCCGCCCTTGAGGAAGCGGCCTTTGCGGATGGGTTCGGAGTTGCCGACGATGCGGACGGCTTGCGCTCCGGCGAGCTGGCCCATGAAGGTGGCGATGGGCAGCGGCACGCGGCTGGCAGCGGCGAGGGAGGCGAGGGCGCAGAAGGCATCGCCCGCGCCGAGGGTGTCCACGATGGTGCGCTCGAAGGGGGCGCAGGCGCAGATATCCTTCACGCAATTGCGGCCGAGCGTCTCGGTGACGCCGCGCGTCAGCCACGCGTAACTGCTGCCGAGATGGGAGGCGAGGGCGGTGAGCTCCTGCCCGTAGTCCACGTGGCGCCGGCCGACGGCGAGATCGAGCTCGGTCTGATCGAGCGTGAAGACGTCGGCCCGGCGGTAGCGGCGGTTGATGATGTTGAAGCCGTGATTATTGCTGTTCGTCTGGCAGTTCAGCGAAAGGAACGGCGCCTTGTCTTGCACGAAATCGCGGATCTTTTCCTCGAGTGTGCCGTGGCCAAAATCCATGACGAGCACGAGGTCGTAGTTCGCAATCTCGGCGGCGATACGCTCGAGCAGCGCCCTCTGCAGCGCGTCGCCGGGTGGGCGGGCATCGAGGTAGTTGACCGAAAAAAGTTTGGGGAGCTCCTTGCCCGGAACGCGCGGCTCCACGAAGCGCTGCTTGACCACGGTCGTGAAATCCGGGGAGCGCACGATGGCGTCTTCGCCGGGTTCGATGAATTCGGAGAGGGTCTCGTTCAGCCACGGCTCCGTGCCGGCGAGGCTGATGAGTTTGACGTGCGGGGTGAATTCACGCACGTGCCGGAAAACGGCGAGGGCGCCGCCGGCCTGCATTTCCTCGGCAATGAAGCGACCGGAGAGGATGCGGTTTTTCGACGTGAGGCCCTGCACCTGCAGGGTGGTGTAGCGGTCGAAGATCAGATCGCCGATGATGAGCACGCGCAGCTGGCTGAAGTCGTCCACGATCTGCCGGAAACGGGCGGGGGGGCACTCCTGGGCCACGCGCTGGCAAAAGCTCTTCACCTCGGGCGGATAGGGATCGAAATGCTGGTTCAACAGCCGGGTGGAACTGAAAAGAATGGAGCCGAGGTAGCGGATCTCGCCGCCGACGCGCTGCACGGCCGCGAGGTCGTCGGCGATGTTGCCCGTGAGATCATTGAGCGGGTCGGCGTATTCGCGACCTTTGCAGTAGAACTGGGCACGCACGCATTCGATGGCTTCGACGGCCGCGGGATGGGGCACCACGACGACGTAGTCCACGCAGGCCAGCGCGGCGAGCCAGCGGGAGCGCAGCTGGTCGTTGAAATAAGGCCGGCCCGGACCCTTGTTGACGAATTGCTCGCCGGTGATGGTCACGACGAGGATGTCGCCGAGAGCCTTGGCCTCTTCGAAATGCACGATGTGCCCGGGATGGATCAGATCGAAAGTGCCGTGGCAGTGCACCAGCTGCTTGCCCTCTTCACGCAGAGCGGCGAAGACGGCGGCGGCATCGTCGAAGGGCAGGATCTTTTCGCGGGTCTGGGTGGAAGTGGAGATCACGGTTTGTGGATGTAATCGAACGGTTGGCGCCGGATTTCGTCGATGTGCTGTTCCGCCCAGTCGATGGTCTGGCGCACGCCATCCTCGAGGCTCACGGTGTCGGTCCAGCCGAGCGATGCGCGCGCCTTCGTGCTATCGAGCAGGTAGGCGGCGTCCTTGCCCGGCCGGTCGGCGGTGACCTCGGCGACTTGGGCGAAATCGGCATTCATCATCCGGCAGATCATCTCGACCAGTGCCCGGATGGTGACGAAGCGGGCGGTGGAAAGGTGGTAACACTGGCCGGCCGGGGCCTGCCGGGCGACGGCCAGGGTGGCGGCCGCGACATCGTCGATGTGGATGAACGAGCGCACCGAAAGGCCGCCGCCGTGGAGCTGGAGCTTCTGGCCGAGCTTGATGGAAAGAATGGTGCGCGGGATGATCCGGTAGAGCTGCTGGCCGGGGCCGTAGACGTTGGCGGCGCGGGTCCAGGCGACGGGGAAATTGTATTGGGCAAAGAAGGTCTGCAGGTGCAGGTCGCAGGCGGCGCGGGAGGCGGCGTAAGGCGTGCTCGGATGGAAGGCGGCGTCCTCCGTGATGTTGCCCGCGGTGCTGCCGTAAACTTCGGGCGTGCTGATATGAACGTATTTTTTCAGCCAGCCGGCCCGGCGGAGCCGGTCATGAAACAGGACGTTGCCGACGACGTTGGTCTGATACCAATGCCCGGGTTGCTGCCAGCTCTGCGCGACCATGCCCTGGGCGGCGAAGTTGACCACCCACGCGGGCTGGAAAGTGTCGAGCTCGCGCATCAAGGCGTCGAGGTCGTGGTTCAGATCGGCCTGGATAAAGCGGAATCCCTGCTGCTGTGCCGCCGGCAGCCAGCGGTAGGGCAGGAAACAACGGGCCGGCTCGGCTGAGCGGCTGGCACCGACGACTTCCAATCCCTGCGCGAGGCAGTGGCGCACGAAGCTTGCGCCGGAAAACGAATTGCTGCCGATGACCGCTATGCGCTCGCTCATGATTTCGCAGGTTAACGTCCGGTGCGGGAGAGATGCTTCATGAGCATGTGCCCGACCATCATCTGGAGGTCTTCGGCGACCTGCATGTCGTGCACGGGAAAATAGATCGGGTGGTCCGCGAGTTCCAGCGCCCGCCCACCGGTGAAGCCGAGGATGGCAAAGCTGGTCACGCTCAATTGTCGCGCTCGGATCAGGGCCCGGACGATGTTCGGCGAATTGCCGCTGCCGGAAAACGCGATGAGCACATCCCCCGGAC
>Ga0208272_100273_pt1 | contig 24782 bp, 21 predicted proteins | sample LakWasM129_HOW14_2_FD_183939 | JGI IMG/M metagenome (GOLD analysis project Ga0208272, IMG submission 183939) | Freshwater sediment methanotrophic microbial communities from Lake Washington under simulated oxygen tension - Sediment Metagenome... | ecosystem: Environmental > Aquatic > Freshwater >... | reverse complement strand
GTATCAGATCAATTTTTTTAGCCGCTCCCATCGCGGCTCGGGGATCAACTGGCGATCAGTATAATACATGCGCCCACTCCGACTCGGTCAGCTCTGAACGGTTCCACCATTTTGAAAACACGCCCTAGATCCATTGCAGGGCATCTATCAAAGTGCAGGCATGGCTGTGCTGTCGGTTTGGTTGGATCAACAGCCGTCGCTTGGGGCCATCAATCCGGGGAATATGGTCCGCTTGGGTTTGGCTCCTCTTTCGGTGGTTTTTCGGCGAGCGAAAATTGTCCGAACGACAAATCAACGACTTACAAAGAAAATAGTCCCTTCCCCAAACACCTCCCAAACGCCTACCTCTGAAGGTGAAGACATTCACCTCCAGCCAATCGCAGCAGCCAATAAAATGGTTAAGCGCTGCATTGTTTGCGGCTCAGTTTGATCCGCTAATTGCCGAGCCAACTTTGCGGCGGTGGACAAAAACAAACAATAGTCCGGTCCGGTTGATGAAGGTTGGAAGAGCGGTCTATTTTGAGCCACCCGAGGCGTGCCTGATAAACCAGGCCAACAGGGGCGCTGGTCAGAACAACAAAGTCGCGAAGCCAACGGCTTTCATCGGTGCACGCAGGCGTAGAGTTACGATCGACCGGTTGCGGGTGCGCGCGGATCAAAGCGGTGTTTGGATCACCGCTGAGGCCAATGTGGTCACCGTAGTACTTCCGAGCGGCCTTGGCGGGTTAGCCGGACGGCTTCCGTCTGGGTTCAGCGAATTTGCACCTGAGCGTTGGCGGGCGCTGGTTGTGCCCCCGACCGTGGCGGGGGGGCGTGCCCTTTTTCATAACCTGCCGGGTTCTCGGTGCCGATGCGTTTTCCAACGCAATGACCGGGAGATCGGAGGATGGGCAATTAAAGCAGATCCATCAGCTAACATTACACCATCTGCCGGTCGGCGGATGATGGTCGGCCTAACTGACACGCAAGCCCCCGTTGCATCCGGGCGCCCTTTGCCCGAATCGGGCACGCCTGATTGCGATCGCAATCAGTTGCGGTGTGATCCGGCCCCCGCCTCCGCCGGATCACATGTAAAAGCGGCTGCACTGCCATTGGGCATGCTGGATGCCGCTTTTACGGCACTGGAAGCCGAGGCGGGGGCATCCCGCCCGGCTCCAGATGGGCAGCAGCTGCATTCAGACGGCGAAGGTGCTTCCAGGCGAAAAGTAGCAACCGCTGCAGGATCCAATTTCTGGAATTGGCATAGGGCAGCACCGCTAGCGAGAACGAGAGCGCCGCAGGCATTGCGGCGCAAAGAAGTGGGCCTTACTCGACCCACTTCGATGGGGACTGGTTTAACCTGCCGCTTCGTAATTGGTGCCCTGCTCGCTGGGCTGCTTCAAGTCGGCCCAGCCCTGACGCGAGTGGCGCACAGGAAGGCCACGAGCATTAGCCGTGGCCTCTGCAAATGGCGACCGGGCAATCCACACCTGGCCCGGTCGCGCCATGGGGCGGTGAACATACGTCACCGCTCAACGTTGGCCGATCACGGCCTAGCGATAAGCTCCAAGAGCCCAGTTACTTTTTGAATCAATAACACCCGCCCAACATGAACCCACAAACCCAAGACATCCCCGCCACGATCCCTGCCTCAACAACCAGCACTCCCAAGACAGTTGCTTCCACGGTTCAAGCCTCGCGGATAAATCGGTGGGATATCGAACGCTACCCGATATTTGCTTGCAGCGAACTTTGGTCTCTCTCGGAAGTATGCAAGACCACGCGCCAGGGATTTATCGGCTTGGCGAAGTTCCAGACCAAGGTGAGCCAAGCAGAGATATACCGGCTGCTAGCTTTAAAAGAGTTTATCGGAGAATTCGGAGAACTGCCCGCTGAACTCCAACCACCCTTGGTTTCTCTGAGAGAGCTTAAAAGGAAAGTGCCAGCCAAGAAAATATTGGCTACGTGGATGACCGCGATTTGGGAGAACCAAGGAACTGCATATGGCATGTCGAAAGCGACGCTGGATGCAGCTAGGGATTGTAGTTCACGTTGGTATCCGGAGGGAGGGCCATATTCAGATTATCCCACAGATACGACTTTCTTGAGGAAGAATTCTACGCGGTCGTAAGTCGCTGTTGTTTGGTGTTTTCGGATTTATACTGGAAATGTAATGCGCAGACTCCCTTCGAGAAATGTGGCCTGTTAGGTCATGCAGGGCGTCCCGCGAGGGGCGCCCTTCATGTTTCCAGGGTCGAAGATCGCGGGGTTTGCCCGTCGCCGGCCCAGCCGTCTTCAGCTTTGACCGGCCGGCGGGCCGGCAATAAACCTTTCCGATGTCCCCAACGCTCACCACCCTGATCGCCCCGGAGCCGACCCCCCGGACGGTTCGGTTTCGGGACAAGACCCTGACCTTGGACGGCGGGCCAAAAATCGTGGGCATCCTGAACGTCACCCCGGACTCGTTCTTCGACGGCGGCCGACATCAGACGCTGGAATCCGCCCTCCGTCAGGCCACGCAAATGGTGGCCGAAGGCGCGTCGATCATCGACATCGGCGGCCAGTCCACCCGGCCCGGGCATGTCGAGGTGCCCGTCGAGGAGGAGATCGCCCGCGTGGTGCCGGTGATCGAAGCCTTGGCTGGTCGGCTGCAGGTGCCGCTCTCCATTGACACCTATCAACCCGCCGTCGCCCGCGCCGCCGTGCAAGCCGGGGCGAACCTCATCAACGACGTGCACGGATTCCAGCGGCATCCGGAGCTGGCGGAAATCGCTGCGCAACACGATTGCGGCGTCATCCTGATGCATAATGAGGCCGGGTTTTCCGAATCCGCCGGCGCGACGATGGAGCGCATCGCGGCGTTTCTCCGGCGCTCCCTCGACCTCGCCCTCGCCGCCGGCGTGGCGCACGAAAGAATCATCCTCGATCCGGGCATCGGTTTTGAGAAAACACAGGTCCAGAACCTGGAAATCCTCGCCCGCCTCGGCGAACTGCGCGCGCTGGGTTGCCCGCTGCTCCTGGGCGCCTCGCGCAAATCCGTCATCGCCCACGTGCTCGCCCTGCCCCCGGACCAGCGGCTGGAAGGCACCCTCGCCACCACCGCGCTCGCGGTCTGGCAGGGCGTGGAATTCATCCGCGTGCACGATGTGTCCGCCAATCTGCGAGCCGCGCGCATGGCGCAGGCCGTGCGCAACGCCACCCCACTTTCATGACCGGGAAAATCCAGCTCAAGAACATGGCCTTCTACGGCTACCATGGGGCGCTCGCCGAGGAAAACACCTTGGGGCAGCGTTTCATGGTCGATCTCACGCTCACGCTCGACATCGCCGAGGCCGCCCGCACCGACAGCCTCAACGAAACGGTCGACTACCTGCAAATCTACGCGCTTTGCCGGAAGATCGTCGAACACGACCGCGTGAAGCTCATCGAGACGCTCGCCAACGACATTCTCGACCAGGTGCTCGCCACATGCCCGCGGGTGGACGAGGCGGCCATCGTCGTCCGGAAACCTTCCGTGGCGCTTGGCGGCCCGCTCGATTACGTCGCCATCGAGACCTCGAAAGCCCGGCGATGAGGGTCGCGTTTCTCGGCTTGGGTTCGAATCTCGGCGACCGTCGGGCACATCTCCGCGCGGCCTTGCGCGGCCTGGCCGCCGACCCCGCGATCGCGGTCGAACGCCGTTCCTCCGTCTACGAGTCGAAACCCGTCGGTCTGACCGCGCAGCCGGATTTTCTGAACATGGTCGTGGCGATCGAGACCACGCACGCGCCGCACGCGCTGCTCGCCGTCTGTCTTGGCATCGAAGCCCGCCTCGGCCGCGAACGCCGCGAACGCTGGGGACCGCGCGTCATCGATCTCGATATTCTCGCCTACGACAACCTTTCCCTGAATGACGAGCGTCTCGTGCTGCCGCATCCCCGGATGCACGAACGCGGTTTCGTGCTGACGCCGCTGCTGGAAATCGCGCCCGATCTGCGCGTCAACGGGGTGAGTGTCCGCGAACTCGCCGCCCGCGTCGGGACCGCGGGTCTCGGGCGCCCCACGCCGCTGGACGACTCCGCACCGCCGCCGCCACCCGCGGCGTCCGCCCCATGATCGTGGAGGAAATCCTCGGCGCCCCGCCTCCGGAGTCGCTGGCGCGCGCGTTGCGCCACCGCCCCGGCTTTTTCTATCTCGACAGCGCCCGGCCCGAGGAAGGCGGTCAACGCGCCTTCTCGTTCATCGGTTTCGATCCCTTCCTCACCTGGCAGAGCAAGGGCGACCGGATCGTCGTCGAAACGAAGGATTCCCGGGAAGAGCTGCGCCAGGAGCCGCTGGCGCATTTACGCGCGCTGATGGCGCGCTACCGGTCGGAGGGCGGGGCGGATCTCCCGTTTGCCGGCGGCGCGGTGGGATATTTCGGCTATGAATTCGGCGCGCAGGGCGAGGGCGTTCACGCTTCCTCTCCCGACGACTCCGATATTCCCGATACCCGGTTTTGTTTCTACGACGGAGTCATCGCCTGCGATCCGGTGGCGGGCAAAACCTTTATCGTGGCCAATCCCGTCGCCAACCGGAGTCGCGACGAGATTCTGGCGGGCTTGCGCGAAGCCGTCCGCGCCGTCGCCGGTCAACCGGCGCCGCGCAGCGAACCGGAATCTCGGAGGGAGCCGGCGTCGCTTGCCCTGACGTCGAACCTGACCCGCGAGGACTATTTCCGGCGCGTGGCCCGGGCCAAGGAATACATCGCCGCCGGCGACATCTATCAGGTGAATCTGGCCCAGCGATTCGAGCTGGCGACAGCGGACGATCCCTACGCGATCTATCAACGGCTGCGAACGCTCAGTCCCGCGCCCTATGGCGCTTACCTGGACGCCGGTGGCTTCCAGATCCTGAGCAGTTCGCCGGAACTGTTTCTGCGGCTCGACGGCCAGGGTCGCGCGCTCACGCGGCCGATCAAGGGCACGCGTCCGCGCGGACGCACCGCCGACGAGGATCGCCGTCTGGCGGCGGAGCTGCTGGCGAGCGAGAAGGACCAGGCCGAGCTGTTGATGATCGTCGATCTCGAGCGCAACGACCTCGGGCGCGTGTGCCGCTACGGTTCGGTGCGGGTCGAGGAACGGCACCGCATCGAGGCCCACCCGACCGTTTTTCATCTGGTGGCAACCATCTCGGGGCAGCTCGCCGAGGGACGCGATCTGTTCGATGGCTTGCGTTCCATGCTGCCCGGTGGCTCCATCACCGGCGCGCCGAAAATCCGTGCCATGCAGATCATTGACGAACTGGAACCCTGCCGCCGCCACGTCTACACAGGCTCGATCGGCTATCTGGGCTTCGACGGGACCTGCGATCTGAATATCGCGATCCGCACGATCCTCTGCCGCCGGGGCATTGCGCGCTATCACGTCGGCGGCGCCATCGTGGCGGACTCCGACGCCGAATCCGAATATCAGGAAACACTCGCCAAAGGCCGGGCCATGCGCGCCGCCCTGCTCGGGGAGGTCGCACTATGAATCCGCCCGCTGCCGGTTTCCTGCCCAGCGCGATGCTCAACGGCACTGTGGTCGCGACCGACGCGTTGAAAGTGTCGCCGCTCGGCGCCGGCTTCATGTTTGGGGAGGGAATTTTCGAAACGGTGTGCGTGGTGGATGCGCAACCGCGGTTGTTTGCCGCCCACCGGGCGCGCCTCGCTGCCTCGCTCGGCATGCTCGGCGCCGCGCCTCCGTCCACGCGCGAGGAATTGCACGCCCGCTGCCTCAAGGTCATCGCGGCGAATTCCCTGGCGAACGGCAGCCTGAAAATCGTCGTGTTTCAGGACACGACCGGCTGGTCCGAGCTGATTCTGGCCCGCGCCGCCACCTATGCGCCCGCCCGCTACCAAACCGGTTTCCGGCTCCAGACGGTGGCGGGCGACCTGCGCGTCGATCCGCTGCATGCGTTGAAATCGCTGAACTACCTGTCGAACCACCGCGCGAAACGAATCGCGATCGCGGCCGGCTTTGACGAGGCGGTGTTCCTCGATCCGCAACAGCGGGTGCTGGAAGGAGCGACGACGAACGTGTTTGTCGTGAAAGACCGCATGATCCGCACGCCACCTTTATCCCGCGGCATTCTGCCGGGAGTAATGCGGGCCGCGGTTCTTCAGCTCCCGCCACCGCCGGTGATTCGCGAATCCGACGTGACGCTCGCCGAGTTGCAGCAAGCCGACGAGGTGTTCGTCACGAACGCCCTCCTCGGCATCATGCCGGTGGCGCAAGTGGATGCGATCGGCTTCGACCTCGCCCGCAATCCGGTCACGCGTGCTCTGAGGGAGGCACTTGGGAAATTTCTGGCCGGGACCGGGGATTAGCGGAGCCGGTCATAAGAGAAGTTTTTCTTGCCTGCGCTCGGTGCGGGAGTATCGGTGGCCTTGCTCGTAGGGGTGTCCTCCGCGGAGGACTGAGATTGCGGCACGCTCGGCCGCTCGACCCTCTGAACCTGAAACGGATCATACCGGCGAAGGAAACAAGCAAACGGCGCAGGGTGCGCCACCTGTTTTCCCCGGGAGACCCGTTTGAGGTTGGGCACACCAACTCATGCAACTCCCGATCCGATCCCTCATTCCTCTTCTCGCCCTGGCGGCCCTGCCGCTCCGCGCCCAGACCGCGCCCGAAGCCGCGCCGGTCAAGCTCGACCCCGTCCGCGTGACGGCCGACCTTTGGGAAGCGCCGCTCGCCAGCATTCCCGCCAGCGTCTCCGTCTATGACGAGGCGGCCCTCCGCGCCGGCGCGGTCCGGCACTTCGGCGATCTCGTCGACCAGATTCCCAACCTGACCTGGACCGGCGGCACGTCGCGTCCGCGTTACCTGCAGATCCGCGGCATCGGCGAGAACTCCCAGTTCGAGGGCGAGACGCCCGACTCCGCCGTCCGGTTTCTCGTCGACGACCTCGACTTCACCGGTCTCGGCACGATCGGCAGCACGCTCGATGTGCGCCAGGTCGAGGTGTTGCGCGGCCCGCAGGCCGGCGCCTTCGGCGCCAATGCCGCGGGCGGCGTCGTCCGCCTCGTGACCAACGCCCCCACGCCGTTCTGGACCGGCACGGCCGAGGCCACCTACGGCGAGGACGCGTTGCGCACCGGCAGCTTCGCCGTCGGCGGCCCGCTCGTGGCGGCCCGGCCCGAAGAGCTGATGATGCGCTTCGCGGTGCAGCAAAGCGACAGCGACGGCTTCCGTCGCAACCTCACGCTCCATCGCGCCACCAATGCCCGCGACGAGTTCACCGGCCGTTTGCGCCTGACCTGGAACCCGAACGAACTCTGGCATTGGGAGGCCGCGGTGCTCGCCGCCGATTTCGCCAACGGCTACGACGAGTTCGCCCTGGATAACAACGGCCGCAACGTCTTCAGCGACCAGCCCGGTTTCGACACGCAACGCTCGCTCGCCGCCAGCCTGCGCGGCGCCTATCGCGGCTGGGACGGCGTGCGTCTCACGACGGTCACCAGCGGCGCACGCACCCGCTCGCGCTACGCCTACGACGACGACTGGACGGCGGCCTCCTACGCGGGCTTCAGCGATCTGCACCGTCTGCGCTGGGTGGTGAACGAGGAACTGCGGCTCGACTCCGTGCCCGGCGCCACCGCCGGTGCGATCAGCCGCTGGACGCTCGGGGCCTTTTATTCCGGCATCGATGAGACCTCCCGCTACAGCTACGCGGATCTCTACAGCAGCGACGACCTGAAGACCGCCTATCACTCCAAGAACACGGCGCTCTTCGGGCAGCTCGGCCACGATTTCACCCCCGCCACGCGTTTGGTGGCCGGCCTGCGGGTCGAGCACATCGCCCTCGACGGCTCCGGCAGCGACGCGGGCGTGGTCGTGCAACCGTCGTTCAACGACACGCTCTTCGGCGGCAAGCTCACGCTCGAACATGACTTGGGCGACCACGGGATCGCCTTCGCCTCGCTCACGCGCGGTTACAAGGCCGGTGGCGTCAACATCGACGCCCGCATCGACCTCGGCAGCGATCCGCTGACCTACGCCACCGAGACCCTCTGGAACTACGAGGCCGGCTACCGCGGCCACTCGGCCGACCAGCGCCTGACCGGCGAGATCACCGCGTTCTACCTGCAGCGGCAGGACACGCAGGTCCGCGACGCCGCCGGGTTTGGCGGGAGCTACCGCTTCTTCACCGATAACGGCCACCGCGCGCACGTCTACGGGCTTGAGGCGGCGGGAACCTACGCACTCGCCCATGACTGGACGGTGCGCGGCTCGCTCGCCCTCATGCGGTCGGAACTCGACCCGTTCACGCTCAGCAACGGCAACACCGGCGGCGGCCGCGACCTCGCCAACACGCCGCACTACGGCTACACGCTCGGCACGCGCTACGGCGCCGGTCAGGGCTTCTTCGCCAACGCCGAGCTCGTCGGCCGGTCGCAGCAGTTCGACTCGAACAACCAGAACGAGGCGCGCCGCGCCTTCCGCGTGGTCAACGCCAGTCTCGGTTATGCCTGGCATGAATGGACCCTCACACTCTGGGCGAAGAACGTCTTTAACGAAACCTACGACAAGCGCGTGTATTTCTTTGGCAACGCGGACCCCGACTACATCGAGACCCGCTACGAGGACCGCGCCGACCCGCGCCAGCTCGGCGTGACGGCGTCGTATCGCTTCTGACGCGCCACGACGCGGCCAAAAAACGGTGGGGGCGGGTTCGCTCGCTCCCACCAACCCAAGCCATCGCTGCGGCCCGGCCGTTGCGGGAACGCAGCGTATGCTTTCCGGCAACCAAAATATTTTCGGTCCGCGGGACTTTCCGGGTTGCCGCTCGCGTTCGAACCCATGGCATCGGGCCTTTTCCTGATGTCCCTGCCCAACCCCGACCACGTGCTCCGCCTTGCGCAGGAGCTGAATCTCAAGGTCCACCAAGTCGCGTCGACGGCGCAGCTGCTCGCCGAGGGCGCCACGGTGCCGTTCATCTCCCGCTACCGCAAGGAGGTCACTGGCATGCTCGACGAGGTCCAGGTCGCCGCGATCCGCGACCGCCTCGAACAGATGAAGGCCATCGACGAGCGTCGCGCCAGCATCCTCGCGTCGCTCAAGGAGCGCAATCTCCTCAATCCCGTCCTCGAGAAATCCATCATGGCGGCCGAGACGCTCACCGCGCTCGAGGATCTCTACGCGCCGTTCCGCCCGAAAAAGCGCACGCGCGCCACCATCGCCAAGGAGAAGGGCCTCGAGTCGCTCGCCAACCTGCTTTTCGCCCAGGATCCCGCCACCGATCCGGTCGCGGCGGCGCAGGCCCACGTCGGCTTCGCCTACACGCCCGAGGACGGGAAGAACCAGCCCGCGACGGTCGCGACCGTGGAAGAAGCGCTCGCCGGAGCGCGCGACATCATTGCGGAACGCGTCAGCGAGGACAAGGATGCGCGCGCCCGGTTGCGCCGCGTTTACCAAAGCACGGCCGTCATTTCCTCCCGCGTGCTCACCGGCAAGGAAACCGAGGCGGCCAAGTTCAAGGATTACTTCGAGTGGAGCGAACCCCTCGCGAAAGCCCCGAGTCACCGCGTGCTGGCCATGCGCCGCGGCGAGCAGGAATCGATGCTCATCATGCGCGTCACCTTGCCGGACGAACTGGCCGGTGTGGCGGAAGTCGAGCCGTTGTTCGTGAAAGCAAAAAATCCGGCGGGCGAACAGGTCCGGCTCGCCGTCGCCGACGCCACGAAGCGCCTGCTCTGCCCGGCGATGGAAACCGAGATGCGCCTGGAATCGAAGAAGCGTGCCGATGCCGACGCGATCAAGGTCTTCGCCGACAACCTGCGCGAACTGCTCTTCGCCGCGCCGCTGGGCCAGAAGGCCGTCATGGCCATCGATCCGGGTTTCCGCACCGGCTGCAAGGTCGTGCTGCTCGACCGCCAGGGCAAGCTGCTGCACAATGACGTCGTCTATCCCGACCGCCAGGCGGTCGAGGCGAAGGAGAAGCTCGAGGGCTTCGTGAAGTTCTTCAAGGTCGAGGCCGTGGCCATCGGCAACGGCACCGGCGGACGCGAGACCGAGGCGTTTGTGCGCGGGCTCGGGCTGCCGGCATCGATCCCCGTCGTGATGGTCAACGAGTCCGGTGCCTCGATCTACTCGGCGAGCGAGGTGGCGCGCGAGGAGTTCCCCGACTATGACCTTACCGTGCGCGGCGCGGTGTCCATTGGCCGCCGGTTGATGGATCCACTCGCCGAGCTGGTGAAGCTCGACGCCAAGTCCATCGGCGTCGGCCAGTATCAGCACGACGTCGACCAGTCCGCGCTCAAGCGCTCGCTCGACGATACCGTCGTTAGCACCGTCAACGGCGTCGGTGTGGAAGTGAACACCGCATCGAAGCAGCTGCTCAGCTATGTTTCCGGCCTGAACGAAAGCATCGCGGCCAACATCGTCGCGCGACGCAACGAAAAGGGCCCGTTCCAGTCCCGCGCCGAACTGCTTGAGGTGGCGCGGCTGGGCCCGAAAGCCTTCGAGCAGGCCGCCGGCTTCCTGCGCGTGCGCGGCGCCACCAATCCGCTCGACGCCAGCGCGGTGCATCCGGAGAGCTACCCGATTGTCGAAAAAATGGCCGCGGACCTCGGCCTGACGGTCCCGGATCTGATGCGCGACGGCAGCAAGCGCGCAAAGATCAAATTGGAAACCTACGTCACCGAGAAGGTCGGCCTGCCGACGCTCACGGACATCGTCGCCGAGCTCGCCAAGCCTGGTCGCGACCCGCGCCAGCAGTTCGAGGCCTTCAGTTTCGCCGAGGGCGTGAACAAACCCGAGGACTTGAAGCAGGGCATGAAGCTGCCGGGGCTCGTCACGAACGTGACGGCGTTCGGCGCGTTTGTGGATGTGGGCGTGCACCAGGACGGCCTCGTGCACGTCAGCCAGCTGGCTGACACCTTTGTCAAGGAGCCCGGCTCGGTCGTGAAGCCTGGCCAGAAGGTGATGGTGACGGTGGTCGAGGTCGATCTGCCGCGCAACCGCATCGCCCTCTCGATGCGCAGCAAGCCCGAGCTGGGCGCGCGAATGCAAAATGGAGCCGGGACGCCCTCGTCCCGGACCGGTCCTTCCGCCCCGCGGGGTGGGGGCACCCCGCCTCCAGCACGTCCGGCGCAACGGGCACCGCAATCGTTGAACGACGACTGGTTCACCGCCGCGCTCAACAAGAAGAAGTAGGCTGCTCAACCCACGGCGAGATCGCCGTGGCTCCAGAAATTCCGGCTGGAGCGCGGGCGACCCAGCCCGCGTCACTCCCGTTGCTTGACCACCCGGAGCCAGCCCTGTTCGTCGTGGGTGATTTCCTTCACCTTGACGCAACGCAGGTGGCTCTTGCCGCCGGAGAGCGTCGAGTCGTGATGGAAGAGATACCACCGACCTTGGAACTCGACGATGGAGTGGTGCGTCGTCCAGCCCACGACGGGCTCAAGGATGCGGCCCCGGTAAGTGAAAGGTCCGAGCGGACTGGTGCCGGTCGCGTAGACGAGGTAATGCGTGTTCCCGGTGGAATATGAGAAATAATAGATGCCGTTGTGCTTGTGCATCCACGGCGCCTCGAAATAGCGCCGGTCGTGATCGGCGGCGCGCAACGGTTGTCCTTGCTCGTCGAGAATCCGGATTTCGGTCGCCGCTCCCTGCAACGACTTCATGTCGTCGCCGAGTCGCGCGACCCGGGGACCGATGGCCGGCTCGGCGTCGCCTGGCTCCTGGCCTTTCGGGTCGAATTTTCCGGTGCGCCACTTCTGCAGCTGGCCGCCCCAGATGCCGCCGAAATACAGGTAGGCCTGGCCGTCGTCATCGACAAAGCTGCACGGATCGATGCTGTAGGTTCCGGGGATCGGGGTCGCTTCGGCCTGGAAGGGCCCCTCGGGCCGGTCGCCCACCGCCACGCCGATGCGGAACACGCCCTGCTTGTCGCGCGCCGGGAAATAGAGGTAGTATTTCCCGTGCTTGCATGCGGCGTCGGGCGCCCACAGCTGCTTGGCCGCCCACGGCACGTCCTTCAGGGCGAGCGCCACGCCGTGGTCGGTCACTTCGCCGCCGATCGCCGCCAAGGAGAACACATGGTAATCGACCATGTCGTATTGGTCGCCCTCGTCGTTGTCGGGGATGCCGGAATCGCGGTCGTGCGACGGATAGACGTAGAGCCGCCCTTCGAACTGGTGCGCGGAAGGGTCTGCCGTGAACAGATGCGTGATCAGGGGCTTATCGGACATCAGCCCATAGATTGGGCTTCGTCCCCGCTGCTTCGATTCAAATTACCAACGATTTCCCGCTAACATTAGAACGGATTTGGCGGAAAGGCCCGAAATCACTCCAATTCCGCGGCGATCTCCGCGATCTGCCGTTCGAAGACGGCGCCACTCTCGGGCGGAAAATGCTTCAGGCTGTCGGCGCGCAGAGCGGGGGCGTGGTCGTGGATGTAGGCGTCGAAGGCCTTGCGGGAGGGGAAGGTGTATTGCACCTCGACCACGGCGGGTGCGGCGTCGCTGACGCGGTCGGGCAGCACGACGCGCACGCCCTCCGCTCCGCCGGCCTTCACGGCCAGCACATGATCGGGCACCAGCCACGCGAGAAACCGCCCGCGCAACTGCGCGGTCGGCAGGGTGGTCCGCACGGTGTAGAGGATGGCTGGCATGGGATAGAAGCTAGGAACGGAGAGTCGGGAGCCAAGAACGAAGCGGGCTTGAACTCACGCCCGGCACGGTGAAACTCGGCATCGGGCGTCAGTGCGGCGACACCCATCAACCACAGAAGCATATGCGCAGCCCACCCGAAGAAGAAGATCGTTCCGCGTGGCCGTGGCCGGAGAAGATGGACGCGTTGCAGGCTGCGCCGAAACACCACCGGTTGTTGTTCGAGAACGGGCGTGTGCGTGTGCTCGACACGCGGATTAGTCCGGGCGAGACGGTGCCGCTGCACACGCACCGCTGGCCGGCGGTGCATCACATCATGAGTTGGAGTGATTTTGTCCGGCGCGATGCCGACGGGAAAGTGCTGGTGGACACGCGCGGCAAGCCGGCGCCGGCGAGTCTGCCGGCCGTCCTGTGGGGCGAGGCGTTGCCGCCGCACACGCTGGAAAACGTCGGCACCGCCGAGCTGCACGTTGTGAGTGTCGAGGTGAAGGACGCCACGCCGGCATAAAAACGCCCGTCACGCAAGGTGACGGGCGGGGAATGGCGCGACGTCCAGGTGGGCGCTCGGTTATTTCGCCGGCATCGCGCCGGGGACGGTGCCGGCCTTGATCAGGACCATCTTGGCGGGATCGAGGTGCTTCTTGATGGCGCCGTTCACCTGGGCGAGCGTGAGGGCGTTGATCTTGTTGCCGAACTCGTCGATGAAGGACAGCGGCAGGTCGCGGTTCATCGTGTTGAGGACGGTGGTCGCCATGCCGCCGGTGGTGGAGAGGCCGATCTTGTAGCTGCCGACGAAGTCGCCTTTCACGCGGGTGAGTTCGGCGTCGGTGATGCCGTTCTGATACCACGCGGTGAGCTGGCGCTTGGTGGACTCCAGGCCCTTTTCCAGCAGCGCCGGTGAAAACTGGGCGCCGATGCGCCAGTCGCCGTCGGCGTAGGTGTCGTGGGTGACCGCCGAGTAGATGCCGTAGGTCAGGCCTTCCTTGTCGCGGACGTTGGCCATGAGGCGGCCGGTAAAGCCGGTGCCGAGGGCGGCGGTGCCGAGGCGCAGGGCCATCGTGTCGGTGTCGCCGTAGCGAAGCTGCGTGGCTTGGCCCCAGAGGACGGCGACGCTGGTCTTGTCGGCCATGAACACATTCTGGTCGGGGGCGGCGTCGACATGGCCGGCGTGCGGTGCCTTGGGCGCGGGTGAACCGCCGGTCCAGCCGGCGAAGACCTTGCCAAGTTCGGTGCGGGCGGTGTCGGGATCGATGTCGCCGACCATGACGAGCTTCATGGCGGCCGGGCCGTAGTATTCCTTATAAAAGGCCTTCACCTCGTCGAGGGTGGCCTTGTCGACGTCGGCCAGGAACACCGCGGTGGGCGGTTCATAGTTCGGATGGCCGGCGGGGTAGATGGCGCTACTGAACGCGTTGTCGGAGCGAAAATTCGTGTCCTCGAGCGCGCGCCGCATGCTGCCGGCGACCTGCTTCTTCAGTTTGGCGAACTCCTCGGGAGAGAAGGCCGGGCTGCGCAGTTGCTCGGCGATGAGGCCGAGCACGAGCGGCAGGTCCTGGCGCAGGCACTTGGCGCTGATGTTCAACGCGGCGGAGTTGGTCGAGAAGCTGACCGTGGCGCCGACGTCGCCCAGCAGCTTGGCAATGGCGAACTTGTCATGCGTGGTCGTGCCCTTGTCGAGCATGCCCGCGGCGAGGTCGGCCAGCGCGCTGTTGGTGTCGGGGCTGCGGGAATCGCCGGCGGGCAGCGAGCCGCGGATGGTGACGACGTCCTTCACGCCGGTCTTGAGCGCGACGACATCGATGCCGGCGATGTTCTGGCGCGAGGCGTTCTCGGCGACGCCGGCGTGGGAGACAGAAAACAGAAGACAGAGGACGGAGGACAGAAGAGCAAAGCGTTTCATGGGAGAAATGGTTGAGGCTTACTTGGCGGGGCTGGCCGGGGTGACGACCGGCACGAACCAGCCGGTGACGCTCTTGTTGGTGTCGAGGTAGAGGCCGGCCACGCGTTTCACATCGGCGGCGGTGACCTTCTTGATGGCGTCGGGCAGGGTGACGTAGAGCGTCCAGTCGCCGGCGGCGATGTCCTCGTTGATCACGCTGGCGATGGCGAACGAGCCGTCGCGGGCGTAGGCGACGCGGGCGGTGATCTTGCCGATGGCGGTGGCGACTTCGGCGTCGGTCACGCCCTCGGTGCGCACGCGGGCGACCTCCTCGCCGAGGATCTTCTCAACCTGCTCGTGCGTGGCGCCGGGCGCCAGGTAGGCGTAGATCTGGAACAGGGACGGGTCGTGATAAAAGCCGGCATCAGCGCTGACGTTTGTCGTCAGGTTCTTGTCGGTGAGCGCACGGTAGAAACGGCTGGTCTTGCCGCTGCCGAGGATATTGCCGAGGACTTCGAGCGCGGGGTAGTCGGGATGGGAGCCGGCCGGGCTCTTGTAGCTGATGCCGACGACGCCGAGCTCACCGGCGCGCTGGACCATGACGCGGCGCGGACCGGTCTGCTCCGGCTCCTCGGTGTAGATCTGCGGAATGGGATGCGGGGCCTTCGGGTAGGCGCCGTAGTATTTCTTCACGAGGCCGAGGGCGGTGGCGGGGTCGAAGTCGCCGATGATGGTCACGGTGGCGTTGTCGGGCCAGTAGAAGGTGTCGTAGAACGCGCGGAGTTTCTCGATCGGCACGCGCTCGATGTCGCTGCGCCAGCCGATGGTGGAGTGGTGGTAGGGGTGGGCTTGGAAGGCGGCGGCGAAGATCTCCTTGTCGAGCGACTGCACGGGGTCGTTTTCGCCCTGCTCGAATTCGTTGCGCACGACGGTCATCTCGGGCCGGCGGTCGTCCTCGCGGAGCCAGAGGTTGCGCATGCGGTCGGACTCGATGGCCATGTAGCCCTCAAGGTTTTCGCTGCCGACCTCGGAGTAGTAGTTGGTGCGGTCGAGCCAGGTGGTGGCGTTGTAGTTGCCGCCGATGCTCTCGAGGAACTGCTTCACGCTGTTGCCCTTCGCGTCGTTGAAATTGGGGCTGCCCTTGAACATGAGGTGTTCGAGCAGGTGGGTGGCACCGGTCGTGCCGGTGACTTCGTTGCGCGAGCCGACGCGGTAGGTGACCATGAAGGTCACAACGGGGGCGGTGCGGTCGGACATGAGCAGCACGCTCAGGCCGTTGGCATCGAGGGTGTATTCGTCAATCCCACCGAGGGTCTTGACGTGACTGAAGCCTTCGACGCTTGCCGGCGCGGCGTGCAGGGCCGCGGCCGAAACGAGAAGGGCGAGGAACACGTGGAATCGTTTCATATTAAGCATAGGGGGATGGGACCATGACCCTAGCATACCGCCCGGCGGCTGCCAATAGGACAAAAGGAGCAAAAGGCGGATGAACGGCCGGTCGGGCCAAACCGGGGCTTCCCTCGCGCGGAACAATCCGGCTAACTGGGCGACAAATTCCCATGCGCATCCCCACTGCCTTCCCTCGTTCCCTGTCACTGGTCTTTTTCGTTCTCGCGGGCGCCGCCACCTTGCTGGCGCGTCCCATGGAACTGGAGGACATGTTCCGGCTCCACCGCGTGTCCGATCCGCAAATCTCGCCCGACGGCACGCAGGTGGCCTTCGTCGTGACCGATCCGGTCAAGGCCGAGAACTACACCAACAGCGACATCTGGCTCGTCTCGACCATCGGCGGCGAGGCGCGCAAGCTCACGAACTCGCCCAAGCAGGACCGCCATCCGCGCTGGTCGCCCGACGGCCAGTGGCTCGCCTTCGAGTCCAACCGCGACGGCTCCTACCAGATCTGGGTGATGCCCGCGGCCGGCGGCGAGGCGCACAAGCTCACCACGATCTCGACCGAGGCCAGCACGCCCGTCTGGTCGCCCGACGGGACGCAGCTCGCGTTCGTCTCGGCGGTGTTTCCAGAGTTCTCCGCCCAGCCCTTCGCCGAGTCCGACCGCCTGAACAAGGAAAAGCAGGACGCGCGCGACAACGGCAAGGTGAAGGCGAAGCTCTTCGACCATTTGCTCTACCGCCATTGGAACGCGTGGGTGGAGGACAAGCGCCAGCATGTGTTCGTGCTGCCGCTGAAGAACGGCGTCGCTCGCGGCGCGCCACGCGATGTCACGCCCGGGGACAACGACGGCGTGCCGACCTCCTCGACGTTCAGTGAGGGCGACGAATTTGCGTTCTCGCCCGACGGCAAGTCGCTCGTGTTCACCGCCCCGCCCGTGCCCGTGCGCGAGCAGGCCTGGAGCACCAATCACGACATCTACTCGGTCGATCTTGCGACCGGCGAGAAACGGCAGCTCACCACAAATCCCGCCGCGGATGGATCGCCGCAGTTTTCCCCCGACGGCAAGCTGCTCGCCTACCGGGCGCAGACCCGGCCGGGCTTCGAGGCCGACCGCTGGCAGCTCATGTTGCTCGATCTCGCCACGGGCCGGAGCCGTAGTCTCACCGAAAAGCTCGACCGCTCGGTGGACGGCTATCTGTGGTCGCCGGACGGCACGAAGCTTTACTTCAACACGGCCGACCAGGGCGGCACCACGCTCTGGAGCGTGACGCTCGCAGGCGCGGCGGATCGCGTGCTCGTGGGCGGGACCAACAGCGAGGCCGGCATCTCCGCCGACGGCAGCGCGCTGGTTTACACCCATGCCCGGCTCAACCAGCCGCCCGAGGTCATGCTCTGGCGCCCGACGCATGGCGCGCCGGCGGTCCTGACGCACATGAACGATGCGCTGTTGAAGGACATCGATCTTGCCCCGCCGGAATCGGTGATGGTGACCGGAGCGGAGGGAACCTCCGTGCAGATGTGGCTCATCAAACCGCCCGGTTTCGACCCGGCGAAGAAATATCCGCTGGTCTTCTGGGTGCACGGCGGCCCGCAGGGCGCGTGGTCCAACGCCTGGTCCACGCGTTGGAATCCCGAGATCTGGGCGGCGCAGGGCTACGTCGTCTCGCTCGCGAATCCGCGCGGCAGCACCGGCTTCGGCCAGCAGTTCACCGACGAGATTTCCCGCGACTGGAACGGCAAGGTGATGGACGACCTCGCCGCCTGCCTCGCCTGGTTGGAAAAGCAGCCTTACATCGACACCACCCGCATGGCCGCGGCCGGCGGCAGTTACGGCGGCTACGTGATGAACTGGTTCGAGGGCCACACGGACAAGTTCCGCTGCCTCGTGAACCACGACGGCACCTACAACCTCGACTCGATGTATGGCACGACGGAAGAGGTGTGGTTCGACGAGTGGGAGCACGGCAAGCCGTGGGAAGCGACGGCCAGGGAAAAGGCCGCCTCGCCGCACCTCTACGCGGCGAATTTCAAGACCCCGATGCTGGTCATCCAGGGCGAACTCGATTTCCGCGTGCCGGTCAGCGAAGGCATGCAGGTGTTCACCGCGTTGCAGCGCCAAGGCGTGCCGTCGAAACTGCTGCTGTTTCCCGACGAAGGCCACTGGGTGCTGAAGCCCTCCAACAGCGAATTCTGGCACCAGACCATCTTCGCCTGGCTCGCGGAATATTTGAAGAAGTAGACGACGGAATTCCGCAGAAATGGCCGTCGCAAGCGCCGGCCCTACAGTGGACTGCCGGCCAGTATCTTCTCACGAAGGTGGGTGCATCTTAACTTCGCCTCGGCGTTGCGGACGGCCATGCCGTAGGCGGCGGGCTCGCCGACGATGAACACCTTCTTCCGGCCGCGCGTGATCGCGGTGTAGATGAGGTTGCGCTGGAGCATCACGAAATGCGCCTTGAGCAGCGGCACGATGACCACGGGATATTCGGAGCCCTGCGACTTGTGGATGCTGATGGCGTAGGCGAGGCCGAGGTCGCCGAACTCGCCGCGCTCGAAGGTGTGCTTCGCGCCGTCGAAGTCGGCGGTGAACGTGCCCTTGACGCCGTCGATCGCCAGCACCTGGCCGATGTCGCCGTTGAACAGATCCTTGTCGTAGTTGTTGCGGAGCTGGATGACCTTGTCGCCGGGGCGATAATCGCCGCTAACGGTCTTCAAGCTCTGGTGGGCGGGGTTGAGCGCAGCCTGCAACTGCGCGTTGAGATTGGCGACGCCCGCGACGCCCTTGTGCATCGGCGCGAGCACCTGCACGTCGGTGACGGGATCGAACCACTTGAAGTGCGCGGGGATGAACTTGGTGCACAGTTCGATGACCTTCTGGAGGCAGTCCTCGGGCGAGGAGGCGGCGATGAAGTTGAGGTCGCTCCACGCCTGGGCCTTGGCGACTTCGCTGACGACGGGCGGGGGTGAGCTTTCGCCGCCGTTGATCGCGTGGGCGACGGTGACGATGAGGCTCTGATCTTTCTGGCGGTAAACGACCGAAAGGCGCGTGACAGGAATGCGTTCGGTGGCGATGAGGTCTTTGAGGACGTTGCCGGCGCCGACGCTCGGGAGCTGGTCGGTGTCGCCCACGAGCAGCAGGTGTGCGCGCGACGGCACCGACTGCAGCAAGGCGGCCGCGAGGCGCGAGTCGAGCATCGAGGCCTCGTCGACGATGAGGAAGTCTGTCGCGAGCGGGGAGGATTCGTTGACGGTGAAGCCGCCCTTGACGCCCTCGAACTTGAGCAGGCGGTGGATGGTGGAGGCGTAGCCGCCGGTCGTCTCGGCGAGCCGCTGGGCGGCGCGGCCGGTGGGCGCGGCGAGATGCACGCGCACTTTCTTCGCTTTCAGGATTTCGACGAGGGCGCGCAGGATCGTGGTTTTGCCCACTCCCGGCCCACCAGTCAGAATGCTGAATTTATGGGTCAGGGCGTTGGCGAGCGCCGCGGACTGAAGCGGGTGGAATTCGAATCCGGATTTCTCCTGCGCCCATTTGATGGCGGCATCGACCTTGATGGCGGGCAGGCCGGACGGCACGGAGTCGAGGCGGCGGACGACATCGGCGATCTTGCGTTCGGCGCGGTCGTTTTGCGGGAGCTGGATGAAGGTGTTTTCTTGCCGCACGATGCTCTTTTCTTCGAGCAGCGCGGCGATGCGGGCGGTGACGAGTTCGCCGGAGGTTTCGAGGAGGCTGGCGGTGTAGTCGCGCAGTTCCGTCTCGGGGTAGGCGGTGTGGCCTTCCTCCTGCAGGGTCTCGAGGGCGTAGATGAGGCCGGCGTCGAGCCGCGGCGGGGCGTCGTTGGCGTAACCGAGGTTGATGGCGATGCGGTCGGCGGTCTTGAAGCCGATGCCGTCGATCTCGCGGGCGACGCGGTAGGGTTCGTCGGTGATGACCTGCCGGGCGGCGGGGCCGTATTTGTTGACGAGCTTCACGCACTGCGAGGTGGTGACGCCGTAGGTCTGGAGGAAGATGTGCACCTCGCGCAGGGTTTTCTGCTCCTCCCACGCCTGCTTGATGGAGGTGGCGCGGACCTTGCCGATGCCGGGGACCTTGCGGAGCTTGCCGGATTCCTCGCTGAGCACGCGAAAGGTGTCGGTGCCGAAGGTGTCGACGATCTTGTTGGCGTAAACCTTGCCGATGCCCGGCACGAGGCCGCTGCCGAGGTATTTGCGGATGCCGTAGACGGAGGAGGGGAGCTCGGACTTGTAGGCGAGGATCTTGAACTGCGCGCCGTGCTGGGCGTGGCGCGTCCACTCGCCGGTGAGCTGAAGCGTCTCGCCGCATTGCACGCCCGGCAGCGCGCCGACGACGGTGACGCGGTCTTCGGCCGATTTCGCGGTTTCCGGTCGCAGTTCGGCGATGGTGTAGTGGTTTTCCTCGTTGAAAAAGATGATGCGTTCGAGGACGCCGGTCAGGGAAACGGTGTTTTGAGGAGCTGCCACGGAGGGAAAATGGAGGGGAAGGGCTGGCCACAAGAAGCACAAAAAGCGCAAAAAGACGACAGATTGACCAAGGCGGGTGATCCCGGCACCCTGCCGGCATGTTGCTCGATGATCTGGAGGTCACGCCGCCCCTGACGGTGGCGCAGTTGGAGGCGCTCCATCAACGGCGCCGCGGCGACAGGAATTATTCCCGCACCTTGGCCGAGGCGGTGGCCAGTGGCTCGCCGGTGCTGGAACGCGCGGGGGCCTGGCTGCTGCGCCGGGAGGCGGCGGAGCGCGGCGGGTGTCCGGACGCGGATTGGGCGGTGGTGCTGGATGCCTTGGACGGCGTGCGCTCGTGGTATGGGCGACTGATCCTGTGCCAGCTGCTCTCCGAGCAACCGGCGCTGATGGAGGCCGCGCCGGCTGACGTGGCGGATTTTCTCCGCAGTTGCGTCACGGATGCCAAGCCCACCGTCCGGGCGTGGAGCGTGAATGCCCTTCACCAGCTCGCGCAGCGGCACAAGGAATTCCGGGCCGAGGCGCGGCAGTTGGTGGCGGCGGCGCGCCGCGACCCCGCCGCTTGCGTGCAGGCGCGACTCAGGCACCTGGCCTGAGTCGCGGAACACGGCTTGCCGCGAGTGGCGAAGCCCGACAGCCTTTGGCCATGGAGTCACAGATGTGGATTTATGCGGCGGCCGGCTACAATGTCGCGTTGGCGATGTTTCATCTCAGTTTCTGGCGCGTGTTTCGCTGGCCCGAGGAACTGCTCAAGCTGCATCCGGCGAACCGGGGCGTCATGCAGGTGCTGAACATCATGCTGATCTTTTTCTTCCTGCTGGTGGCGGGATTGGAGGTGCTGCTGTCGGGTGAAATGACCGGCACGGCGCTAGGCCGTGCGTTGTTGGCGGGGATAATGTTTTTCTGGATTCTCCGCGCGGGTCTGCAGCCGTTTTTCTGGCCTTCAGTTCCGCGGACGATCAACGGCACGTTTGTTTTCCTCTTCCTGGTGGGAGCGGGGTTGCACGCCCTGGCCTACAGGCCGCAGTAACTCTGATTTATGCAAACCGCCGCTGCACTCCTCACCGGTCTTGTCGCTCTGCTGCACGTCTATTTTCTCGTGCTCGAGATGTTCCTGTGGACGACGCCGTATGGCCGGCGCGTGTTCGGGCTGACGGAGGAGAAGGCGCAACTGACCAAATCGCTCGCGGCCAACCAGGGTTTGTATAACGGCTTTCTGGCGGCGGGACTCGCGTGGGGCCTGCTGGCAGGCGCGGACGGACACACGATCAAGGTGTTTTTCCTGTCATGCGTCATCATCGCGGGGATTTTCGGCGCCGCGACGGCGAGCCGAAAGATCCTCTGGGTGCAGGCCGTGCCCGGGGCGGTGGCGCTGGCCTTGGTGTGCGCGGCGGCGCGCTGAACGTGTAGGATTGCGCTGCCCGTGGGCGCCCGGCTAGCGTGCGAGCCACATGGATTTTTCCACCACGAGTTCACTGCTGCCGGTGATCCAATTGGCGATCACCCCGGTGATTTTGATTTCGGGCATGGGCGCCCTGATGCTCACCCTGACCAACCGAATGGGCCGCATCGTGGACCGGACGCGCGTGCTCGCGGGTCAGGTGCGGCAGGCGTCGACAGACGATCGCCAGCATCTGGAAAATCAGCTGCAAATCATGTGGCAACGGGCGCAGCTCATCCGGCGCGCAGTCACCTTCAACGGCCTGAGCATGCTCGTCGCGTGCTTGCTGGTGGTGGCGATCTTTGCCGGGGCGATGCTGAAAAAGGATCTGGGGCCGCTGCTGCTGGTGCTCTTTGGCGGCAGCATCCTGCTTGTGATCGCGGCACTGGTCGCCTTTCTGCAGGACATCTTTGTCTCACTGCACGCCCTGCGGCTCGAAGTCGAGCGCGTCAGCGGGCCGGAGGCCAGCCGCCCATGATCAATTCGCGCTGGGAGACGTTTCTCGACGGTTTGGTGAAGAGGGCGATGTTCTGGTCGCCGTTGCGCTCCTACCTGCTCTACAAATACCGTTACGCCTTCACGCCCGGGCAGCTGGCGCGGCTGACGACGCTGCTGGGCGAGGCGGTGGCGGTGCACGGTGACTGCTGCGAAATCGGCTGTTATCGCGGCTACACGACGGTGTTCCTCAACAAACACCTCGACGCCATCGCGCCGCACAAGCGCTATGTCGCGCTCGACACCTTCGGGGGTTTCGTCGCCGGGGACGTGGCGCACGAACAGCGGTCGCGCGGCAAGGATTCCGCGGACGACCGGCGGGCGCTGGCCAAGTTCACCATCAACTCTCGGCGCTGGTTCGAGCGCACGATGCTCTTCAACGGCATCACGCGCGTCACGACGCACGCCGCCGCGGTGCAGGATTTCGCGTTTTCACCGGAGGAGCCGTTCTGCTTCGTGCTGATCGATGTCGACCTTTACCTCCCGACCAAGGCGGCGCTTGAGAAACTCTGGCCGCTGCTCAGTCCCGGCGGCGTGATCGTGGTGGACGACTGCCACGCGGGACACGTCTATGACGGCTCGCGGCAGGCGCTGGAGGAGTTCAGCGCGGCGCACGGAGTGCAATTCGAGGTGGTCGAGACCAAGCTGGCCGTGCTGCGGAAGCAGGCCTGAACGTCTGGAGCGCGGGCGACCTCGCCCGCGAGAAAGTCCACGGCGGGGTGGCCGTGGCTCCAGCTTGAAGCACCGCGTTACTTGGCTGCGGCCGGCTCCGGGTCCTGCGTGCCGTGGTCAAGGACGATGCGCCAGGCGCCGTCGGGCTGGCGTTTCCAGATGGTGATGAATTTTCCGTCGGCCTGGAACGGCTTGGCGTCGATTGTCGCTTCGAAACGGTAGCGGCCCCAGACATAGCCGAGATCGTGCGAAGCCGCCTCGGCGATCACGTCCGGTTTGGCGAAGATCCGCGCATCCGCGGGAATCGTGTCGACCGCCTTTTCGATGGCGGTCCGCCCCTTGGCGCCGAGGAACATGATCGTGCCGTCGTCGGCGATGTGATCGAGGAACGCCGCGCGGATGCCCGCGTCGCCAGCCTGGTGGAGGAAATGCGCCTCGGCCTGCGGCAGCGTGTCCGCGGACTTGGCTGCGATCGGGGCGGAGGTGGCGGCAGCCGGGGCGGGAGAATTGTCGGGACCGGCCGTGGGCGCCCAGTTGTCGAGGAAGAGCTGCCAGCCGAGGTCCGGCGTGTTTTTCCAGACGTTGACGAACTTGCCGTAGGCGGTGACGTGTTCGCCCGTGGTCTTGCGGGTGAACTCGAGCCGGTAGCGGCCCCAGACGTAGCCGAGATCGTTTGCCGCCGACACCTCGATGAGCAGCGGCTCGGCGTGAAATCTCGCATCGGCGCCGAAGCGGGTGGCGGTGGTTTGCTCGATTTCCGCCCGACCCTTGGCGTGGAGGAACATGATGGTCGCGTCCGGCGAGATGTGGGCGAGATAGGCGGCGCGCGGGCCTTCCTCGGCGGCTTGCCGGAGATAGGCATCGGCTGCGACACGCAGCGAGACGACGGTTTCGGCGCGGAGAACGGGCGCGAGCGCGCTGAGCGCAAGGAGCACAAAGACGGACGGGGTCAGTTTCATGCGGCGAAACTGCGGGCACGGGCGGGACCGACGCGAGACCGGATGCCCTAGCCGAAGGACCAAGGTGGATTGGGGCGCGGGCGGGAGAGGGTGTTTCGGGTCTGTTGGAGGCGGGGTGCCCTCACCACGCGAGGCATGTGCTGCGAAGGTTGAAACCAGCGGGGTGAGGGCACCCCGCCCACAAAAATGCGTCGACCCAAGAGCTCCGCTCAGCCCAGCAGCACCGGTTTCAGCGCGATGAGATCCGGATAAACGTGCACGGCACCGGCGGCGCGCAGTTGCTCCGCCGTGTGCGTGCCGGTCGTGACACCGTAGAATGTCATACCGGCGTTACGGGCCGCTTCGCAATCATAGGTGGAGTCGCCGACGAGACAGGTGGTGCTCGCCGCGGCCTGGATTTGGTCGAGGACGTGCCGGGCGAACTGCGGGTCAGGCTTGAGCCACGGCGTGTCCAGCGCGCCGAAGACACCCACGAGGTAAGGCGTGAGTCCGAGATGGTCGCACAGCAGGCGGGAGGAGGGGCCGCGCTTGTTGGTGAAGACGGCGCAGCGGCCGCCGGCGGCGTGCAGCGCCACCACCAGTTCGCGGGCGCCGGGCAGCAGTTCGACGTCGTCGAGCATGGTGGCGTCCCAGTGGGTGCTATAGATGGGCATGGCTTCCGCGACCCGTTCCCAACCGATCAGCCGAGCGATGGCGGTATCGAGGCCGGCGCCGACGGCGGCGTGGACCTGTGCCATCGTCGGCGGAGGCAGGCCGAGCTGGCGCATGGTGTGCGTGTGGCAGCGATGGATGGCCTTGAAATGGTCGAGCAGCGTGCCATCGAGATCGAAAAGGAAGGTTTGCAGGCGCATGCAGGGAACAATCTTTCGCGG
>Ga0208272_100272_pt1 | contig 24979 bp, 21 predicted proteins | sample LakWasM129_HOW14_2_FD_183939 | JGI IMG/M metagenome (GOLD analysis project Ga0208272, IMG submission 183939) | Freshwater sediment methanotrophic microbial communities from Lake Washington under simulated oxygen tension - Sediment Metagenome... | ecosystem: Environmental > Aquatic > Freshwater >... | reverse complement strand
CCTCAAGCGCGCCTTCGTGGGGGCGGCCGAGCGGGCGCATCGCATCGGGATCGACGTCATCGAACTGCATGCCGCGCACGGCTACCTGCTGCACCAGTTCCTGTCGCCGGTGTCCAATCACAGGACCGATGAATACGGCGGGTCGCTAGTCAACCGGATGCGCTTTCCGCTGGAGGTCTTTGACGCCATCAGGGCAGCGGTGCCCTCATCCATGCCAATCGGCGTGAGGATCTCCGGCACTGATTGGGTAGAGAACGGTTGGGACATCGATCAAAGCGTTGTCTTTTCATCGGCGCTCAAAGACAGGGGGGGCGCCTTCATCCATGTCTCTAGTGGTGGCATCTCTCCACTGCAGCAAATTCCGTTGGCACCCAACTACCAAGTCGGGCTTGCGGAACGCATCCGTAACGCCACAGGTTTGCCCACTATCGCGGTTGGTCTGGTGACAGAGGCCCAGCAGGCTGAGGACATCGTTGCCGAAGGGCGCGCAGATCTAGTTGCATTGGCCAGAGCGATCTTGTACAACCCGCGTTGGCCTTGGCATGCTGCGGCTTCGCTAGGCGCCCAGATTGAAGCGCCGCCACCATACTGGCGTTCGCAGCCGCGTGGCATGTCCCAACTCTTCGGCGACATCCGCATCGGACAGCGCTGATGTCCACGGCGTTGGCGTCGTCCGGAATTTGAGCCAGTGGCTCAGTTTTCGGTCGGCGCCAACACATCCAGTTATTAACGGGGCAGGACACTAGCCAGTTTCTCTACAGACTCTGGGATTATTCAGGCGCGCCCCCTTGCCATCCGCACAAGCCCGATCTTGTCAGTCAAGAAATCGATGAAAGTGATGGCGGCGCGCGACTGATAGCGGTTGGGCATGTACATCAGGTATAGGTGGTTCCCGTCGATGTCGAACTGATATTCGGCAAGCACCTGCACCAACTCACCTGTCTGGAGACGCGGCCGGATCACATAGTCGGGCACCAAGCCCACGCCGATGCCGCTCAAAATGCAATCGAGCACAAAGGGGTAGCTGCGCGACATGAGGGTCGGAACAAACTCGATCTCCTCTTCATGGCCATTTTGAGCGGCAGTCATGCGCACACGGCCGCTCACCCCGCCCGATGTGATGATGGGCGTGCGCCTCAGCTCCCCCAAATTCTGTGGCAAACGCTCCCGGGCAGCCCATTCGGAGGAAGCGCACAAGGTGTAGTGAACAGGCCCCAAATCCCGGGCCACGACCATGGGGGGAGGCTCCGGGGTAACGCGGATTGCAACATCCACTCCGTCCTTGACCAGGTTGTCGATGAAGTTCTCCAGCCGCACCTCCAGGATGATGCCGGGGTACTTCTTCTTGAACTCAATTAGCCAAGGCCCCATGACCAGCTGCCCGAAACCGGTAGGCGCGCTCAGGCCGAGCTTCCCTGTCAGCTGGTCTTCGCTCGCGCTGACGGCATCGCGCATCAGCGCTGCTTCATGAACTATGTTCCTGGCATGCTCGTAGACCTGCTGGCCCATATTGGTCAGCTCCACACCCTGCGGTGAACGGCGCAGCAACTCGGCATCCAGCGACTTCTCCAGCTGGGCGACGTGATAGCTGACATTAGCGCGTGACATGTTCAAGGCGCGGGCAGCCTGGCTGAGGTTTCCCCCGTCCACGATTTCTACAAAGATGGTCAGCGCGAGCAGGTCCATGTATGACGGTCACTTCATGTCAAATATTTTTGATCATGGTGTACATCAATGCTGTCGTTGTCAATAGCGATATTGTCTGAAAGAATCACCAAATGACCAGCGAGCGGACAACACAGACTGGATATTCAAGGAGACATAATGACACTGACACGTTCAAAATTTTTGCGCACCTCGACGCTTACGGCCATGGGTCTGCTGTTGGCTTCCACCACCCTGCAATCGTCGGCTGCAGACTGGCCCGATAGACCTATCAAGCTGGTGGTGCCATTCCCAGCGGGAGGCCCCACGGATTCTGCGGCCCGCGTATATGCCGAGGCGCTGAGCAAGCGGCTCGGGCAACCGATCGTGGTGGACAACAAGCCCGGCGCCTCGGGCGCGGTGGCGGCGGGCCAGTTCATGAACACGTCGCCAGATGGCTACACTTTCATGATGATGGTGACGCCCACCATCCTGGCGCCGCATTTCTTCAAGACAGCCACATTCAATCCCGCGACCAGTTTTGCCCCCATCACCAAGATCTACGACCTGCCCAACGTGATCGCGGTCAACAAAAACTCGCTGCCCGACCTGACCGATCTCAAGTCGCTGTTTGCCAAATCCAAGGCAAGCGCGCAACCGCTGATGTACACCAGCTCGGGAGCAGGCAGCTCGGGGCATCTGAGCATGGAACTGATGAAGTCCAAGGGCTTTACCAACATGCAGCACGTTGCCTACAAGGGCAGCGCGCCCGCGATGAACGACACGCTGGGCGGCGTGGTACCGGTGATCTATGCGGACATGGTCACGGCCCTACCGCAAATCAAGGGTGGCCGGCTGAAGGCATTGGCGGTGGGCACGCCCAAGCGTGTGAAGGTGCTGCCCGAGGTGTCCACCATGGCCGAGCAGGGCTTTGGCGGCTACGAAGCATCCTCCTGGGGCGGCCTGGTGGCGCCGAAAAACACGCCGCAGAACATCATTGACCGCGTGAGCGAAGAATCCCGGCAGATTCTGGCCAGCGACGAGATAAACCAACGCTTCGAGCAGATTGGCATTCTTCCCGCCTACCTCTCCCCGGGAAAAACGCAGGAGCTGCTTCTGTCCGACTTCACCGGCTGGGGCAAGGTGGTCAAGGACAACCAGCTCACCGCCGAATAAACCTCTCCCAGCATCCAAACAGATCAGCCTGCCCAGACGCGGCTGAAGGCAAGCCGCGTCTTCGCAATGGGAAAAACATCAGACGCATCATGAAAACACGTATCACAGAGCTGCTCGGAATCCGCTATCCCATCATTCAGGGTGGCATGCAGTGGGTAGCCCTCAGCCCGCTGGTGGCCGCTGTCTCCAACGCCGGCGGACTCGGTGTGCTCACCGCGTTGACGCAGCCTTCGCCCGAAGACCTGCGCAAGGAAATCCAGAAAACACAGGCGCTCACAAGTGCCCCGTTCGCGGTGAACCTGACATTCCTGCCCGCGCAGAACAAGCCACCTTATGACGAATTCATCGACGTCATCATCGAAAGCGGTATCCGGATCGTGGAGACCGCGGGCAACAACCCCAGGGAATACTTGGGTCGGCTGCACCAGGGCGGCGTCAAGGTGATCCACAAATGCACTTCGGTGCGGCATGCGCTTTCGGCCCAGAAGATCGGGGTGGATGCCGTCTCGATCGACGGATTCGAGTGCGCGGGCCATCCGGGCGAAGACGATGTTCCGGGTCTGGTGTTGACTCCCGCCGCGGTCAAGGTCCTCGACATACCCGTCGTCGCCTCAGGCGGCATCGCCACGGGTGCGGGCATGGCGGCGGCACTGGCGCTGGGCGCCGAGGGCGTCAACATGGGCACGCGCTTTTTGGCTACCATGGAAGCTCCGGTCCACGATGACTTGAAGCAAGCCCTGGTCAACGCCAAGGAAACCGATACGCAACTGGTGCTGCGCAGCCTGAACAACACCTCCCGCGCACTGCAAAGCAGCGTGACACAAGAGGTAGTGGACATGGAGCGCCGTGCGGGAGGTTGTCAATTCGAAGACCTGCGCCACCTCGTCACCGGACAGCGCGGAAAGGCGGCGCTGCAGTCGGGCAACATAGACGACGCCGTGATCGCTACCGGCCAGTGCGTGGGGCTCATCGATGACGTTCCCACCTGCCAGGAGCTGATAGACCGCATGGTGCGTGATTGCCGCGCTGCCTTCGCGCGGGGAACCGGACTGTTCCTATCCTGATCGCGGCACCCTGGAGACACCATGTTCTATCCCCTACGCGCCATACGCTGTCTCGCGGACATCGAGGCCATCGAGCAAACGCCGTTGGATGCGCTGATCGAGCCCCAATCCACCCATGCACTGTTCGAGGCCTCGGCCCGCAGCCATGGCGCAGGGGTGGCCCTGACCTTCCTCAAGACCGCCGATGACGACGCCGACATCGAACGCTACACCTACGGGCAGCTGCTGGGAAAGATCAACCAAACCGCCAATGCGTTGCATAGTCTAGGGCTGGGCAGGCAGGACACCGTCGGCATCATGTTGCCGGGCTGCCCTGAATACCATTTCGCGCTGTGGGGCGGCGAGGCCGCAGCCATCGTACAGCCGATCAATCCTTTGCTCACAGTAGAGAAAATCTCGTCACTGTTGAACGCCACCGGCGCCAAGGTCCTGGTTGCCTGGGCAGACCGGGACGATGCCAGCATCTGGGGCAAGGTGGCGCAGCTCGCCACCGGCATCGAACATGTTCTGTACGTGACCCACACGGGCACCGTGCCCGATGCCACTGGCATCCGTGCCTCCGTGCAAAGCTTCTCCGAGCTCATTGCCCGCCAGCCTGCGGACCAACTGCTCTCGGGGCGCAAGATCCAACCGAGCGATGTCGCAGCCTACTTCCATACGGGCGGCACCACTGGCTCGCCCAAGTTGGCGGCACAGACGCATGGGGCCCAGGTCTATACCGCCTGGGCCAGCGTGCAGATGCAGGGCCTGACCCCAAGCGACCGCACCATCAACGGCTACCCGCTGTTTCACGTGGCCGGGGTGTTGCCTGGTTCGCTGGCCTGCTTCTCTGCGGGCGCCGAGGTCATCATCCCTACCAAGGAGCTGTTCCGTAACAAGGACGTCATTGCCAATTTCTGGCGGCTTGCTGACCGCCATATGCCGACCATCATGTCCGCCGTACCCACGGTGCTGTCAGCGCTCTCGGACATCGACCTTGGTGGAGCAGATATCTCCTCCATCCGCTACTTCCGCACGGGCGCCGCGCCGCTCAGCCAAGAAACGGCACGACGCTTCAAGGAGCGTACTGGTTTCCATGTGCACGAAAGCCTGGGCATGACCGAGATGACCGGCATCTCCACCATCACGCCGCCAGGCGTGCATGCCAGCGTTGGCCATGTCGGTTTTAGGACGCCTCATGCCCGCATCCGCATCGGCAAGATGGATGCCAACGGCAATCTCACGCCAGGCGAAGCAGCGGCCGGCGAGACCGGCATGGTGTTGTTCAATTCGCCCAATCTGTTTGTAGGCTACCTCGGTCAGATTGAGAGAAAGAGCTATTTCACGGAGGACGGCTGGCTCATCTCCGGCGACCTGGGTTCGCTATCGCCCGATGGCTTGCTCAAGCTGCACGGACGCTCGAAAGATCTGATCATTCGCAGCGGCCACAACATTGACCCGCAAGTGATTGAACAAGCCCTGGAGAGACACTCCTCCGTGAAGGCCTGCGCAGCGGTGGGTGCGCCAGACCGGTATGCAGGGGAAGTGCCGGTGGCCTTCGTCACGCTCAAAGAAGGTCAGACAGCGGATGCCGAATCTCTGCGCGACTTTGCGGCACAACACGTGGACGAGCCACCAGCGCGCCCCAAATACGTCGAAATCCTTCCTGCATTGCCCACCACTAACGTGGGCAAAGTCTTCAAGCCAGAACTGCGCGGCATGGCCATGAAGCGGTATCTGGAGAAAGAACTCGCAACCATCATGCAGCGAAACCAGCAGCCATCTTCTGATTGGCCGCAAGTGCGCTTTGACGACGCACAAGGCTTCATCCTGCGAGATCCACATCGCTGCCTTTCGGATACGGATCTGCAAACGCTTGCAAATCAAGTGCAATTCATCGGAGCCAATATACATCTCGAAGCTTGAGGTTTCACCATAAGCGAAAAATGAGAGAAGCTCAAAAAATTAGCGCTATCGCAAATCTGAAAAAATACTGACCTTGCCTTGTTTCCGCGCACATCAAGTCATGCAGCCAAGCAGGCGTTCTCCCATGGCACGGGGCGAGGTGAGCGGTCGGCCAACGATTGTGACCTGATCATCAGCCTACTCACCAAAGAGCAACTGCTGAAAATCCTCGGAAGGTTGAACCAGCTCCTTGATGTTCAGAATGCCAGTGATGGTGAGCATCGAGCGGCCCGACGCCAGCTTGCGTTCGACTTGGACTTCGCACCTGACTGTTCGATGATGGAGTTGCGCCATCTCTAGCGCCTTGATAGCGCGCATATCGTCAGAGGTGTTCAGGCAGAACGTGGCTTCTTCTGCCCCTGAGACAAACCCCGGCGCGTCCTTCCAGGCAAATATTTCGCCACGGACCTTTCCATCCTTCTCGTCGACCCCACGGGTCGGCACGAATTCGACGATAGTCTGATCGGAAACCAGAACCTCTTGAGGGACGTGTTCCGCAAATCCGCCGATGGCAATTACAGCCTCCTGCGTTTCCATTGACATCTCAGGCGAGCGCCCTTGGCGCAGCATTTGCTCAGCCATGTCCGGGTTTTGTGCACGCTCTAGTTCCTGGCTAATCTCATTGATGCTGGGCCCTCTTCCCGCCTTGAAGGCCTCAAGTACGTTGCTAACGCGTTTGCTTGCGTCGACCAACTCCTGATCAGCAAGTTTGCGTAGCCCCGAGAGCAGGTCCGCCCCCTTGGCCTTGGCGGAAGCTCTTGACAGTACATCAGGCTGTTGCGGCAGAACATAAAGAACGGCTAGTTGCTGCAGATCAGCCGACACGCAGGGAAGGTAATCAACCACGCGTTGCTCCCTCATGATCAAGCTGACCCGACGAGAAAGACGATCAATGTGAGAGGGAAGATCAATGACTGGTACCCAAAGAGCACTTGGGCTGGCGCCTTTGACCAGTGCACCGATCTGAAATCGCCCGGCAGCGATCTCTTTTTTTACGTAATCAATTTTCGGATTCATCATTTGCTCCTTTCAGTTGGCAGAAAAGTGGCGATCGCTGCGGCGCGAAAAACATATCGGCTGATCTCCCCCACTGTTCGGGGAGACACTGCGGCAGTCGTTGCTGGTTGGACGTGAACGCCCCACCGATTTGGGGAAGCAGAGACACGGAGAACTAAGCCAACTCCCGTTGCATTGAGCTGGGACCGCAGAGCGTTGCGCTGCTGCAAGTCCAGGTTTGCGGGCGCAGCGATGAACACTTTCCAGCTGTCGGGCAAGCACCTGGCGAGCAATTCCGCGGCCAGAAGCGATGACGCTGAAGACGTGAACTGGCCGAACCCGCGATCGTTGAAGTGATTGATGATCAAGGCCAAGTCGCCGCCCTTGTTTTGTCGGAGCTCTTGGAGCTTTTGCCAACAAAGCACGGCGCGATCCGAGGAGAGCAGGGTGGGGCGTCGATTGCTATGCTGACTAGCAGGATCCGGATGAAGTGGGCGGCCCAATCCAGCCGCGACAGCGCGGAGCGAAGCTCGAACATCGTCGTTGTCCGCTCCGGTGAGCACTTGAGTTTCGCGAGCGCTGAGCCCGTACCAGTGCCACAGAGTGGCCCACGCCAGCGATGCCGCGCGAGTGCGCGGAGACTCGACGGTCAGCTCAGGCATCTTTGGTGCTAGCTCAGGCTCCGGAATGGATGACCACAGCGGCTCGATCTGGGTCCGTAGAAAATTCCAGCTAGCGCGGTGATCAGTGACTGGCGCATGTTCGCGATGACGTGCCACGTCGAAAGTCTGCACAGTTCTTCCTGTCACGAATGCCATGAACCTCGAACTGATATCCAGGCGGGCCTCGGTCTGCCGCAAGCGCAGAGACAGCCGAACGGAGGCTCCAGCGTCGTAATACTGCTGTGTCGTCGCAAATGTGGTGGAGTGCCTGGCGCGGCGCACCGCCAGAGCCATCGCGCGGCTCTTCTCGTGCAGCTGATTCGCTGTGTATGCCGGTGGTTCGAGCCATTCTCCAGTCGTCAAAGCTGTCAGCATTTCGGGCAGAGGCGCCACACCGTGTGTGACAGCAGAGGCTCTCAAATCCCTCAAGGTAAGCGTTGGTACTCCCGTTGCGAGCCGAAGTGCACGGACGATCATCGCTTCCATGTCTGGGGCGATATCGGCATCCTCGTATGCGAAGAGTGGAGCGGTGAGCCTCTTACCCAAGGTGCGAGATTGCAGGTGTGCAATGTCAGATAAGCTGCCCCTCAAATCCGAAGACAAGACCGTGACCGAACCTCTGGACCCCGACGTCTTCAAGTGATCAAAGCCACTGGTGTTGATGTGCACCAGCGCGCCGTCAGCCGACACGTCGCGTATCGTGAGATTGAACGCCTCGATCGGCCGGCAGCCAACATCGGCCAGCAGGCGCATCTGCGCTACAGCCAGCTCCCTCCATGGAACCGCCTGGCGCTGAATCCATTCGGCCGCCCGCTGGATTTCGTGGGCAAAAACGACAACCGGCTGGCGCAGCGCGACAGACGACACACGCTGGCGATCGGGCAGCAGTCTGGCGGGCACCGCGATGCCCTTACGCCGCAGGAAGGCGGTCAAGTGCATTAGGGCGCCACTGACATCGCTAAGGGTGTCGTCAGCGCGCCCCTTGGTCAGGGTGTTCCATGCAACTACCCAGTCGTCGGCATCGAATTCGTTCACGGGGATTAGAGCCGCCAGGACAGGTGACAAGATCGTCAGGTACTTGTACAGGGTGCTGGGCTTGATTGCGTTGTACGCAGGCGCGACGCACTCGGCGATAACCCAGTCGCAGGCCAGGTGCAGGTTATCGTTGGTCGGCGGCAGGGACCGTTGCAGTGCTTGGACGACTCTTGCCAGAGATTTCTTCCGCCGTCTCGCCTGACCAATTTGCACCCGCTTGTTGGCAAAGTGGCGGACATAGCGAACGAGGTCCTTCATGCCGCGATGGCGGCGCCGTACTGGCTCGGCAGCCGTGGGGGGCAACAGAGAGGCTGGTTGCTTGTAGATGCTTCGAGCGACATCCACTGCCGAGATCGACCGGGTTCTGGCAAACGCTGCAAACTGTTCCGTGGGGGCAGTGTGCACGAGCGCCCAGTGCATCGCTAGCGTCGTGAGCCACGAGATGGGATCCGAAATCCGATCGACCTCCAGGTCAGGATCCAGCGTCCTGAGCAGCGCGCCGAGGTCAGCTGACAGATTGCCTGAGTTCGCCGCCGATGTGGATTGCCCGCGCAGTCGCAACAGGCAACCCTGAGTGAACAGAGACAGTGGCCGCAACGCAGTCACGACGCCCTCGTGCGAGTGCTGGGCAAAGACAGCCTGCTTCACGCGCAGCGGCTGCTCCACCACTACGCCCCGCAACGCCTCCAACTCGCGCGAACTCACAACCAGGTCGAACACGATCATCGATAGCGTTAGGGCGGCCCCAGGATCGGCGCCCGTGAGATCAGCCCTCAAGAAAGCCGAGCGCAATCGCGAAAAATAACGAGCGGCGGCCAACGTGTCTTGTTCAAACGGACAGCGCTGCATGTGGACGCTGGGCGCAATCAGCAAATCCTGGGCCAGCAGCTTGGCCGCCAGGTAGTCATTCGTGGGACGTTTCGGGTTGTATATGGCCGCCGCGGGCGGCTGCTTGAGGTCCCGTTCACGCACGGGCCCAAGGCCTACCAGGGGTGTCAGGCCCAGTGGGTCAAACACCTGCTCCAGCGTGCCGAGGAGGTGGTCGCACACCTCGATCGGTGCCAGGGTTCCTTGCAGTCCGAAGGGCTCGGCCCCGGCGAGGTGACGTCCGGTCCATGCATTGATCGCCATGGATGGACAACCGCATAACATCAGTTCTGCAAAACCAAAGTGTCGGCCCACGTTGACCGGCATGTCAAACGGCTCCAGCACTGTGGCCAGATCCTCGTGGGCGACGGGGGCGAGGTAGTAGCGACCTGTTCGGCGATGGCGTCGATACTGATGAAAAAGGGTGGTTCTCGCTTGGTCCAGCGTGCCGGCATTGATGCAGATGTCGCCGTTGGCGACGGCTTTTTGGACGCGCTCAACCATCGCCCCCTGGTGAGTCCGCAGGTGACGAAGCGTCTGCCGCGTCACGCCCAGCAGCGGGACCAGACGTCGTGCGCTGTATTCATCCGACTCCTTGTCGCGGACCAGCGTCAAGCCAGTATCGAGGTCAATGTCGCTCCAAGTGGCTGCCTGCAGTCGGGAGCCGCGGTGTCCCGTTGTGACCACAAACAGGAGGGCACACGCCAGCTGGTACTGGTTTTGATATTCGATGCTGTCCACGATGCGGCCGCGTTGCGGCAGCTTGATGCGCAGGGACTGCAGCGCTGATCCGATCCTTGTAAACGCTGCGGCCAATTGAGCGGCAGATCGATACTGCGGCGAGCCCACTTGGGATCGTGGCAGTTCTGTAATCGCTGGAGGTGTCAAACCGAGCGCGCGGCAGGCCAAACTGATGTTGTGAAGTATTTGGTGCTCTGAGATAGCCAGGTAGAAGTGGTCCGCGAGCGGGCAGAGTCCCCAATCACCGCTGATCTGGGCCGCGAGAGTCGCGTTCACACCGAGATCGACCAGGAACAATCCGAGCGAGCGCGCAAGTCGAGACAATTTGGGGCCGTGGGATGTCGTGTCGCCCTCGTTGAGCAGCGTGAAAACGTCGCTTTCATCGATGCTGTGCCGTTCGAGGCAGTTGCCGAATGGCATCAGCCGTTCACCCGAAGACACAGACTGCTTCAGGACGTTGGCGACCTCGGCGGGCAGGCCAATTCGGCGCCAGTCCGCCTTCTTGGCGTCGGATGTCTCATCCATGCGCGACGTGATCGCGCCGATGTTGCGCAGCAGGAATCCCCCATCCAGGTCGATCCAGGTGTCCCCGTGTTCATGAAATCGCAACTGGGCTAGCAAACGCAGCGGCAGGCCTACAAACAGCATGAGCAGGCATGTGCCGGCGGTCAGGCGAGCTGACATGTCGCCCCCGCGCAAAAGGCGGGTCAGATGCACGGTGCAGTGTTTCAATTCGTTGGGGTGCAGCGCATCCCAGCGCAGCGGCAACCCATACCCGTCGAGGCCTGGCAAGTGCGCGGCCTGCGTGATTTGCCAACCAATGAAGTGGCCCTCGATTTCCTGTGCCGACAGCCCACACTCGGCGTCATGCAGGGGGCGTTGCTCAGCAACGGTGGAACAGGGGGGCTGCGTGGCGGTTGCGGGTGGAGTATTGACTGCCGGTTGAGGGAGTGGGGGAGGTTGCGCCGCGTCCAGTGCTAGAGGAGGGCTAGAAAACGAAATCGTGGCCCAGATGCTCCGTAATTCCTCAAGAAATTTTGCGATTACGGCGGTGGTGGTGGTGGCGATGGGGGTGACGCCCGCAATTTCTTGGAGTTTTTCAATCGGCTGGCGCGCCAGCTGTTGCCATCCCGACAAGCGTGCATCCGCCAGCTTGCGCCACCCGTTGCTCAAATCCTGCGGAATCGGCAGATTGCGGCTCCAGCTGCTATAGACGATGAGCGCCCACCAGGAAAGAAGTACCAGGCGTGCGGCTGGGTGCAAATCGTTGGCCGGCTGCGTGATAGCCGCCCGGCCCGTCTCGCTGAGGGTGGCTGCACATGCTGACTGTGTTGCGGCTTCAGCCCAGTCCTGCGCATGTCGGATTTGGTTTGTAAACTCCACAAGACCGGCGGCATTTGGGTTCGCTTTGAGCAGGTGCTGGGCTCCTTGCGAGAGCGTTATCAGTGCGCGGCGTCGCTGATGCTGTCCCTGGTTTTGTATGCACAACAGGCGAGCTAAAAGCGGGGTGGATAGACGTGCGTTTCCCTCCAGTGAACTGGAGGGAATATTCGACGTTGACGACACATCGGGCGACAACAAGGGCGACCTCCTGGTTGCGGTGGCATTGGGCGGGTGGGGGTGATGAAGCGAATCAACGGTGGGCCGTTGATTCGCGGTTCCCGGAATGCGTCGGAAACTAAGGATGGCGAGAGCGCCAGTCGCGCAAATCGCTATTGCGGAATGCGGATGTGGTCTGCTCTGGTCGTGGCAGGCTGATCGCTCTCGCGTCGAGATCGAAATTGCTGCTCAGATTGAAGTGCCAGATTAAGCCAAAGCAAGGCAGGCTCGCTTGACGCGAACAGCATAGCCAGGACTAACGGCGATTGGTGACAGGGCGCACCTGTCCTATGTTCTTCCCCTGCATTTCAGCAAGACAAGACGAACTAAAGCGCACATGGATGCGCATTGTTCAGTAAGGATTCAAGAATCCCACGAAACCATTAAAGCCAGCAGCGGATCGCCAAAAACAATGCAGGTCCTGGGTAGCCGCCTGGCTCGCATGGAACCTATGGCCCATGCGGCTAACGACATCGTATCAGACCGGTGAAAGGGCGGTAGTGACTTTCGCTGATGAGCATTGAGCGACAAGAAATGTCTCGACAGCAAAAAATGCGAGCGCGAGGAGATGAGGCTGGAAAGACGGCGTGTTGTGGTCAGACCAATGGTCGCTACCGACCTATGCGTGGTCCGACGGCTGCGGTCGGATTGGACGCGTGAAACTTACATGTTTCGGCGTTAATCAACATCTGACCTTTGGTCTCGTGAGTGGAGTGGTTGAACTCGAACTTAATGAAATCAATGACTTACAGGCTTTGCCTCCACGGCTCTTGGTCCCAGACCCACTTTGTGCCCTTCTAAGACGATACAATGAGTGGTCTCCGAAGCCAAGGGTCGTGGGTTCGATCCCCGCCAGCCGCACCAAAATCAATGACTTACGTGGGTTTTTCATGGCCCAGGCAGTGGTCAAGCAATCTTTCCAATCCTGAAAATTGCCCCTTCTGCGGGCTGTCCAGTCATAGAGGCCTATGGTCGTGGCCTGCTTTCGCAGGACTTCATGGCCCATCTGTGGCCCACGCGTGGCCCACTGCCAGCGCGGAGTTGGCCGCTTTGAGGGTTTTTTGACTATTGGCCCGTTGGCCCACGGTAGTCGCTCTCATTTAACGCGTGAATTGGCCTCGCGGGACACGGATGGTTTCGGACGGATTGGGCCCTCTGTCTGGTGGCTCTAAGCCGCTGTCAGAACTCGCGCAGCGGACTGGACTGTCTTCGCTCGCGGTACGGCAGATCCTGTCGGGAACGAGTGCACCACGGATCACCAATGCGATGGCGTTGGCGCAGGAATTGGGGCTTGAACTGGTACTCGTTCCAACGGTAGTGGCAGATGGCCTTGAACGGCCACCCAAGAAAGCGCAGCGTACTGTGGTTACCGACCTGGAGAGGCTGCTGGGTATCCGCCCCGATGGAAGCATCGGACAAGGCGAGGGGCACGGGTGATCCGGGACGGTGTTCGCGTCCCGGAGCTGCTGAGGTAAGGATGCTCGCCGTACCGAGTGTTTACTCCCCAATCTCTTTGCGCGCAGCGCGTACCCCCATCTTGAGCACCTCGCGCACCCGCTCCAGTTGAGCAGCGCGGGGCGTCACCTCACCAGTCTCCCACTTGTAGACACTCACCACCGAGATGCCGAGCAGCCGGGCCATCTCTTTCTGGGTCATGTGCAGTGCATGTCGCTTGGCAATCAGGGCTTCATGGCTGAAGGTGAATTGGCGTCCACCCCGCACTTTGCCCCCTTCGGATTCCACGGCCCCTGATGTCGCTTGCTGGCTGTCAGAGAGCGCCTTGGACTGTCCTAGAGCAGCCTGCTGGCGCTCAACGAGCGTTGCAGCCTTCTCCTGTGCCTTTGCCAGGGCATGCACCTGGGAAGTCAGCGCCTTGAGATCGCGCTTGAGTGCGGCGATCTCAGAGCGCTGTGCAGTGACCGTTTTGCGCAAGGTGCCCAGTTCACCTTTGATTTCCTTGCGTGCCATGCGCAGGACTTCGGAGCGGAAGGCGTCGGAGAAAGTTGTCATGGATTCAACTCGGTTTTGTCAGTAGCGCCAAGCGTAGCAGGCGCCAACAAAAAAACCGCCCGACGGATGTTGTACCCGGGGCGGTCGGTTGGATGGGGCGCAGCGGCTTACTTGCCGGCCTTCTCCGCCTTGCGCTTGGCGGCCTTGGGATCGACCACGGCCTTGAACTTGGCACCAGGCACGAACTTGGGTACGGTGGATGCGGGAATCTTCAGGGCTGCGCCGGTGGCGGGGTTCTTGCCGGTGCGGGCGGCCCGCTTGACGGACTTGAAGGTGCCAAAGCCCACCAGTTGCACCGCATCGCCCTTTTTCACGGCGGTTTGGATGGTTGCGATCAGGGTTTCGAGGACAGCGTTGGCGGCCGTCTTGGACAGTTCGTTCTTGGAAGCCAGGATTTCGACGAGTTCGGCGCGGTTCATATGGGTTGGTTGTTGTGAGGAGTCAAGCTCGATTTATAGCCGATGCGCGCTCCCATGGCGGTCCAAAGCGACGGGCAATCGGCTCGGTGATCCTGCACCATGCGAACAGCACGCTCGCGGACCTCGGGGGATAACTTCTGTGACTTGTTCATGGCTCCATTTTCTTAAGAGCTGGAGCCTCCTCAAGCCGGGGCCGTTCAGCCAGCCGGAGTAGATGGGCCGCATGTATAGTGCCAGCAGGCCGACCTGGCCCATGGTTTCGTGGTCCGTAACCGAGGCTAGCTTAGCCGCGCTGTTGGCGATAGACCGTCGGTGCGTTCGATGTTGCGGTAGACGACGCCGAGTTCATGCATGGCGGTTTTCTTTCAGTTGGACGTCCAGACGTGGGAACACGCGGCGAGCGTTACCCTCATAGATTTGGTGGCGGGCGTCGCTGTCGAGCTTCGACGCTTCGATATAGCGTTTGGTATCGTCGAAATAGTGGTTGGTCTGCGGATCAATGCCCCGTACTGCGCCGATCATTTCCGAGGCGAACAGGATGTTCTTCGTAGGGATCACGCCGGTCAGCAGGTCGATGCCGGGCTGGTGGTAGACGCAGGTGTCGAAGAACAGGTTGTGCAGCAGGTGATCGTCGAGTAGCGGTTTCTTCATTTCTTGCGCCAGCCCGCGGAAACGACCCCAGTGGTAGGGTGCAGCGCCGCCGCCATGCGGGATGATGAAACGCAGCGTGGGGAAGTCCTTGAAAAGATCACCCTGGATGCACTGCATGACGGCGGTCGTGTCGGCGTTGAGATAGTGCGCGCCGGTGGTGTGGAAGCACGCGTTGCAGCTAGTGCTGACGTGGATCATGGCGGGGATGTCGTACTCCACCATCTTTTCGTAGATTGGGTACCAATGGCGGTCGTACAGCGGCGGACTGGTCCAGTGACCGCCAGAAGGGTCCGGGTTCAGATTGATGCCGACGCAGCCCAGTTCCTTTACGGCTCGCTCGATTTCCGGAACGCACGTGGTCGGGTCCACGCCCGGCGACTGCGGCAGCATGGCGGCCGGTGCGAAGCGGTCGGGGAACAGGCGGGCGACACGGGCGCAGAGGTCGTTGCAGATGGTGGCCCAGACCTGGGACACCGCGAAGTCGCCTATGTGATGCGCCATGAAGCTGGCACGCGGGCTGAAAATGGTGAGGTCGATGCCGCGCTCGTCCATCAGGCGCAGTTGGTTGGTCTGGATAGATTCGCGCAGTTCGTCGTCGTTGATCTGCAGCGCGGTGGGGTCCGGAGGAGTCGTGCCGTTGGTGAAGGCTTCGATCTGGCGGTTGCGCCAGTCTTCGAGCGCTTTGGGCGCGGTAGTGTAGTGGCCGTGGCAGTCGATGATCATGCTGTTACTGATGGTGGATTGAACTGAAAGTCAGGATGGCTGTGTCTAAAGCAGGCCGGCTGGCGCCATGCCTTCCTGCCGTATGGCGTCAAATGCAGCGCTGGAGCGCAGGAAGGCGATGAACTGCGCGGCTGCTACCGTTTCCCGGGCAGTCCGGCATACTGCGGCGCTAAAGACCGTGGTGATTTCGCTGCCCGGCGGAAGGGGGCCTAGCAGGTCTATGCCTTTGCAATGGATCAGCTCACTGCATTGCTGGAAGCCAATCTCCACGACGCCTTGGGCGATGAGATTCCCCACTGGCGTGCCTGGCGGGGCCTGGACCAGGCGATCCCGCAGGGATGCCAGAATACCGAGCCGCTCGAACCATTCCAGTAGGGCTTTGCCACTGGGACCCGTCGAGAAGCCGATGCTGCGAGCATTCGCAAGGCTTGCGCAGAGCTGCGCCAGTGTCTCGATCTGGAAGTTCGTACCGGGCGCCGCTGCGATCGCCACCTGTGATTGCGCCATCGCCTCGGGCGTCCCGATACGGCCGGTAACCAGGAGCTTGTCCAATGCGTCGGACGCGAGCACGACGACATCGCAGGTATCGCCTGCGTCGATGCGGCGTGCCGCATCGACGCCGCCTACAGACTCAAGCGCGACTGGTTGGCCGCCCGACGCAGCCCATTGCGTGCACAACGTCGCCAGAAGTTGACGGGTTGCCATTGAGGAAATGCATATCAAGGGTGTCATGGGCATCCGTGCAAACAGCCTAAACTTAAATAATGGACCTCAAACAACTCGAATACTTCGTGCGTGTCGCTGAGTTGCAAAGCTTCACCCGCGCGTCCATTGCGATCGACGTGGCGCAGCCGGCACTCAGTAGGCAGGTTCGCCAGCTCGAGGTCGAGCTGCGACACAACCTGCTGGTGCGCAATGGGCGCGGCGTCACACTGACGGAGGCCGGAGAACTCTTTCTTGAGCACGCCCGAGGCATCCTCCACCAGGTGGAGCATGCGCAGGAGTCGCTGGGACGGCTGCGGGGCGCTTTGGCGGGCCGAGTGGCTGTGGGACTTCCTCCAAGCCTGGCTAAGCGATTGACAGTCCCTTTGAGTAGAGCCTTTCGCCAGCGTCTGCCCAATGCAACGCTGTCGATCACCGAATCGCTTTCGACGGCCATGCAGGCCGCCTTGATTGCTGGACGCCTCGACATTGCGCTCCTGTACAACCTGGCGCCTTCCAATGAGCTCGACAGCGAGGTCATCCTGGAGGAGGAGTTGTTCCTGATTTCTCCGGCTGATGTAGATGGCAGGCGCGATCCCGTGCCCCTCCAGGCTCTGGCCGATGTTCCCCTGGTCATCCCGACGCGGCCCAACGCCATCCGCAGCATCGTGGAAATGGAATTGGCCAACATCAGCCGCAGACCCTTGGTTGCCATGGAGATTGACGGGGTGTCTGCCATCCTGGACCTGGTGCTCGATGGCGTCGGGCACGCTGTACTGCCCATCAATGCCATCCTGACGGCATCGCAGCCGCAGGCATTCGTTGCGCGCAGGATCGTGGGTCCAGAAGTGCGCAGCCGACTGGCACTCGCTACCAGCTCCCAACGGCCTATCAGCCCTACGCAGGCGGCGGTGGCCGGGCTGATCCGCGAACTTGTAGCGCATGCAAGTGCCGAACTGTCAAGCCAGACTACTGCTTTTCAATACCAGCCTGCTGAATGACGCCGCTCCAGCGCTTGATCTCTTTGGTGTAGAAGTCCCACTGCTGCGCTGGCGTGCTTCCCTTGCCTTGCACGCCCAGCTTGGCCAGACGTTCCTTAACCTCGGGAGAGCTCAGCACTGCGTTCACCTCCTTGTTCAGGCGGGCGATGGCGTCGGCCGGTGTGCCTGCCGGTGCGGCAATCGCGTTCCAGCTGGCCACGTTAAATCCGGCAGCGCCGCTTTCCGCAACGGTCGGCACGTTTGGGAGCGCGGGTGCGCGCTTGTCGCCCATAACGGCCAGCGCGAGGAGGGTGCTGCCGTTGATCTGGCCAAGTACCGGGGCCAGGATTTCGACGCCAGCGTCCACCTGCTCGCCCTGAATGGCCGTGATCACGGCAGCACTTCCGTTGAATGGGACGATCTGCACGTCGATGCCGAGGCTGCGCTTGAACAGCTCCGCGGCCAGGTTCTGTGTGCTGCCCGTGTTAATCGTGGCGATATTGACCTTGCCGGGATGGGCTTTTGCATAGGCCACAAGATCTTTCAAGGTCTTGAACCGCGACTTGGGGCTGGAGATTACGGCCATGTCGAAGTACCCGAGCATGGAGACCGGTGCAAAACTCTTGAGGGGGTCGAAGGGCAGGCTCTTGAACATACCCGCCGTCACCGCGTTGCCGTTTGACATGAGCAGCAGGGTCAGGCCGTCGGGTGGCGCCTTGGCCACCGTGTCAGAGGCCACGATGCCGCCGGCGCCTGGCTTGTTATCCACCACGATGGACTGCCCTGTGGATTCCGTCATCTTTTGCGCCACGACCCGAGCGGTCAGGTCGGCCACGCCGCCTGGGCCGAATGGCACGACCAGCCGAATTGGCCGGCCGCCTCCGAGCTGCGCAGACACTGTGGTGCAGGCCAGGGCCGCAAGAGCTGCCAGCATGGAACGTCGAAGGAAGGGGATGGCGCGATTCATTTGTCTCTCCATATGGCCATGGATCAGAAGCGATGGCGTACGCCGAACACCAGCGAGCCCTGTCGGTCAAAACCGCTCAGGCGGTCTGACAGATAGACGGTGTAGAGGTCGGTACGTTTCGACAGGAAATAGTCATAGCCCAGCGCTGCCGTGGTGCGGCTAGCGTCGACGCCCGGTGCTTCGCGCTGTGTATGGGCGACGGAGGCCATTACCGTTCCTCCAGCTAAAGGAGCGGAGACGCCCAACTGGCCAGTCTTGGTTTTCAGCCGGGTGTCTGACGTGTCAGTACGGAAGTATTGACCGAAAAGCTTAATGGCCTTCAGATCATAGGACAGACCGGCCATGGCCGCCTTCTCTGTGGTGATCGGGGCCGTGATGCCGGGGCCGTAATCCACATGCTGGACAGACACCACGGCGGCGAAAGGCCCATTGGCGTAGTTCAGCGTCGCGTTGACGTTGCGCACGCCGCTTTCGTTTGCCCGTTCGCCGAACCCGTATGTCGCCGAGGCTGTCAGCCCTCCCAGACTGGGCGTCAAGTACTGGACTGAGTTGTCCCAAACGCTGTCACCCAGCACCGTGCGGTTGTAGTTGGCACTCCATACATGCAGCATGGAAGGCGCGAGATTTGCGGACAGGCCGAACGGATTGAAGTTGCCTGTGGCCACGAACATCGGGTTAGTCTGACGGCCTAATGTCAGTACGCCATACTTGGCATTGGCCAGCCCCACTACGGCATTGCGCGAGAAGAAGGGGTCCGCCGTGGTGCGGCCCATGGCGCCGGTGTCGACCTGGAAAAAGCTTTCCAAAGCGAAGAAAGCACGATTGCCGCCGCCCAGATCCTCGCTACCACGGAAGCCGTAGTAGGAGGTGGTTAGGCCGCCGCTGTTAGCGACAGTGGTGCGCGCGTTCTGGTTGCTGCGGCGGACACTGCCAACATAGGTGTCGAGCACCCCGTAGATGGACACGGTGCTTGCCGGAACGATTTGCTGTTGCGCCCAGGCGGGCGAAAGCATAGCGCTGGAGCTGAGAATACACAGCGATGCCACGGTCGAATAATGCTTTTTGATCATTTGTCTCTCTTGGTTGAAGGCTGGGTGAACTATCGCTATCCGGGTCTCGCTTCGCTATCGGTAGAGCGCACTTGCAGATATGCCGTTTTGGCATTGAAGATGCGCTCACCTCGGTTTCATGCCGCCCAATACAGACGCATGGGGTTGTCCACGAGCAGTGCCTGCTGGAGTGCGGCCGTTGGTGCGATTTGAGGAATGAAGTCCACGAGTAGTCCGTCGTCGGGCATGTGGTCCTTCAGATTGGGGTGCGGCCAGTCGGTGCCCCACAGCACGCGGTCAGGGAACTCCTCGACCACCTTTCGGGCAAACGGCACCACGTCCTGGTAGGCATTCTGCTCGCCGTTCAGGGCCTTGGGGCCGGTGACGGACAGGCGCTCGGGGCAGCTCACCTTGCTCCACACATTGGTGTGTTCGCGCATGAATTTCAGGAGCAGCGCGAACTCTGCGCTGTCCACGCCCTTGGCTATGTCGGGCCGACCCATGTGGTCCACCACGACGGTGGTGGGCAGGCTGGTGAAGAAGTCCCACAGTTCGGGCAGGTCCACCGCCTCGAAGTAGATCACCACATGCCAGCCCAGCTTGGCGATGCGCGCGGCAATCTCCATCAGCTCGTCCTTGGGTGTGAAGTCCACCAGGCGCTTGACGAAGTTGAAGCGAACGCCGCGCACGCCCGCAGAGTGCAGTTGCAGCAGCTCTTCATCAGAGACGCTGCGCTTGACGGTGGCCACGCCGCGTGCCTTGCCGCCGCTGGCCAGGCAGGCATCCACCATGGCGCGGTTGTCGGCACCGTGGCAGGTGGCCTGCACGATCACGTTGCGCGCAAAGCCCAGGTGGTCGCGCAGCGCAAACAGCTCATGCTTGCTGGCGTCGCACGGGGTGTACTTGCGCTCGGGCGCGTACGGAAATTCCGCACCGGGGCCGAACACGTGGCAGTGCGCGTCCACAGCGCCTGCGGGCAGCTGGAATTGGGGCTTGGCAGGACCGGCAAACCAGTCCAGCCAGCCGGCGGTTTTGGTGAAATCACCGGAAGTCGATTTGGACATCTTGGTTCGTTCTCGCAGGGTTCTGGTCAATCGGGTTTGATGTTGGCTTCACGCACGAGTTTTTCGTAGCGTTGGCGCTCCGAACGAATCAATGCCGCAAACTGGTCGGCCCCGCCTGGCAGCACCTCGCCGCCGACGGCGGCCATGCGGTCGCGCACTTCCTTGGTCTGGAGCGCCTTTTGCACCTCAGCGTGCAGCTTGGCGACGATGGGCTTGGGGGTGGCCACCGGTGCGACCAGTCCGTACCAGACCGAGGCCTCAAAGCCAGGGAAGCCAGACTCGGCGATGGTCGGTGCGTCAGGGAACACAGAGGTGCGTTTGGCACTCAACACAGCCAGCACTTTCAGTCGACCACTCTTCACGTGGGGCTGGGCCTCAAGCGCGTTCACGGCCACCAAGGGCAACTGGCCACCGATCACGTCGGTCAGTGCCTGAGAGCCGCCTCGGTAGGGGATGTGCAGCAACGAGACTCCGGCAGCGCGCTTGAAGAACTCGATCGCCATGTGGGGGGTGGACCCATTGCCGGGGCTGGCAAAGGAAATGCTTCCGGGCTTGGTCTTGGCGGTGGCAATCAGTGACTTAATGTCGTTGTAGGGTGCATTGATATTGGCAGCAATCACCACCGGCACGCGGCCGACCAGTGCTACCGGGACAAGATCCTTTTCTGCATCGAACGGCATCGGTTGGTAGAGCGCCATGTTGGCCGCCAGCGCGTTGGCCGCCATCAGCATGGTGTACCCATCGGGTGGCGATTCAACCACGTACTTGACGGCAATGTTGGTGCCAGCGCCGGGCTTGTTGTCAACCACAAACGGCTGTCCCAGGCTGCCCTGCAAGGCCTGCCCTACAGACCGTGCCACGGCGTCCACGGCGCCGCCCGCCGAGTAGCCGACGACGATCTTGACCGGCTTAGAGGGGAAGTCTTGCGCGTGAGCAGCCATTGGGCCTGCCCCAGCCGCCACCAGGTACGAGACAGCCAGCGTGCCCAGCAAGCGACGGGACATCAGGGCGAATTGATAGAGCATAGGAATGGGTCTCTGTAATGGAGGGGATTGAGCAAATGGAGGGCAAGGACAAACGAGAACGACAGGGACAAGAGTGACTGGAACCTGGCAGGCATCGGCACGCTTCGTTTTTAATAGCGATCAGCGCGTTATGAAAAAGCACCAGGGGTCCAAACACTCAAAACCCTTGTTCAATCGATGTACTTGAGGCCCGCCTTCTCCAGGCCGGGGCGCATGTTGTACATATCCAGACCCAGTATTCCGCTGGCGAGCTTGGCGCGCTTTTCACCTTCAAAGCTTTCGCGTTTTTGCGCGGCGGCCAGCGTCTCTGCTGCGCGGGCGGCGGGTACGCACACCACACCATCGTCGTCGGCCACGATCACGTCGCCCGGCGTGACCAGCGCACCAGCACACACTACAGGGATATTGACCGAGCCCAGCGTGGCCTTGATGGTGCCCTTGCTGCTGATGGCGCGGCTCCACACGGGAAAGTTCATCTCCTGCAGCGTCTTCACATCGCGGACGCCGGCATCGATGATGAGCGCGCGCGCGCCACGGGCCTGGAAGGAGGTGGCCAGCAGGTCGCCAAAGTAGCCGTCGGTGCACTCGGAGGTAACCGCCGCCACCACGACGTCGCCAGGCTGGATCTGCTCGGCCGCCACATGCATCATCCAGTTGTCGCCGGGCTGCAGCAGCACGGTGACAGCCGTGCCGCTGACCTGCTGGCCGCTGTAGATGGGGCGCATAGAGGGCTTGAGCAGGCCCACGCGACCCATGGCCTCGTGCACGGTGGCCGACCCCAGCGCGGCCAGGCCGTCGGCGGCCGCACGGTCGGCGCGGGTGATGTTGCGGTAGACGACACCGAGTTCGTACATGTTGTTCTCCTTGTGAAATTACAGGCCCTTGGTCTTGAGCGTGGCATCCAGGCGCGTGAAAACGCGGCGCGCATTGCCTTCGTAGATCAGGTGTTTTTCCTCGGCATTCAGGTTCTGTGTGGCCTCGATGCATCGCTTGGTGTCGCCATAGTGGTGACCGGTCTGGGGAGCGATGCCGCGCATGGCGCCGATCATTTAGGGGCTACACCCGGCGACTGCGGCAGCATGGCGGCAGGAATGAAGTGGTCGGGGAACAGTTGGCTGACGCGGTAGCACGGCTCGTTGCAAATGGCTGCCCAGGTGCTCGACGTCTGGAAGTCGCCAATATGGTGCGCCATGAACGAGGCGCGGACTGAAGATGGTCAGGTCCGAACCGCGCTCCTTCATCAGCTTGAGTTGTTTGTTCTCAATGGTCTCGCGGATGTCATCATCGCTAATCTTCAGATCGATCGCCTTGGGTGGTCGTTAGTGCGCTCAGGTTCTGGCGCGTCGCCATGGATGAAATGCCGTGGAGGGGGGCATAGCTTGCCTCGTATTCATTTACTGAGCCTTATTGTGGCCAGCACTCTCCTGTTGAGACAGCCCAGGTATGCCGCTAGCAGCTATGCCGTAAAAGCATAACTGCTACAACACGCTGCACTGCTCTTTATGCTGGCCGCAGCACTCGCAACAGCACTGGAAGCGCGAAAGGCCTGGGTGGGCCGCTCGGACTTGGTGGTTGCGTAAATTTTGCAGGGCTGACTCTGTGATGTTGCTGTAAACCAAGTGTGGGCGTCCGGCGGCCCACCTTTCAAAGGGTCAAGCCTGGAGTCTGTGGCGGCCAAGCTGCGAGGGCCGGATCTGACGCTGCCATCGGCGGTGCGATGGTTGCGGCGCCGGGTGCGCCCAGTTAGCGCTGCCATCGCTGCTCTGCTGGCGGGCGGCATGTGCGGAATGAGTGGCGTGTTCGTGGCTAAAGGTTTCCTGGAGCAACTTCGGCGAGATCTCGACACAAACACACTGGCCGAGTTGCCTGCGCCGCTGGGCTGGCGGCGCAGACGCTCGGCGAGCGATAGCGTCGCTGGCAAGTACCAACACGAGATGGGGCTGACAGACCTCCAGTGCAGCTCTACCGTGGTTGGACCACTTCGGAACTACCCGCATGGCCATCCCGCCGACCCCTTCCCCATCAGCATCCCCCGCCAAGCGGGAAATCTTGACGGTCTGGCGCGCCGACCGATGTCTTGGCGAGCAAAGCGCGCAGCAGTACCTGCAGTGGATCAGGCTGGGTTTATCTCCGCGCAAACCTGACCCACCGATGCAGTAACCGTTTTTTTGATCTGGAGTACTCTTCGGGTCGCGCAAGACCTTGGATGCCGCAGTGGCGACCTTGGCAGAGGGGCCATTTGCCTTCCGGTCATCACGTGGCAGTGCATTTTCTCCTGAACAAAGTCTCCCATGACAACGCTGCTCGCCGTAGAAGCCAAGCTCGGCGCTCAGGGCATGCCCGGGTCGTCAATCTCGGGCGGCAGTGGCTGATCAAGATCGACTTCGACGCCTGATGTCAGTGAGCGGAGGTGCTCAACAAGCTCAGCATCGACGGGCACGCACAGGGCTTCATAGGCCTGTACGAGCAATATCGAGGCGTTGAGGCGTTCGCCTGCAGGCGTATCCAGATCAGGGTCTGCATCCACCAGCAGCGCGGAAACCTCCTTGAGGATGGCCCGTTACTCTGCCTCGGTGCGGATTGGTTGGACGTTCGTGCTGAATGCCTTGCGTTTCAGGTCTTTGCGGTGTTCAAGCGCAGCATCAACGTCATCGGGTGCTGTGGCGACTCCTGAAATCCGTAGTGCTCGTAGAACTGCTTTGCTCGGTCGTGCAGGGCGTGGACGAGAAGGGCGCGCACGCCCGCGTTCTGCGATACGGCCACGGCACGATTGACAGCGTCTTGAAGCAAGGCGGCTCCAAGCTTGATACCCTGGGCACGATGGTCAATAGCGAGCCGTGCCAACACCATCACCGGGACGGGGTCGGGCATGTTTCGTCGCACCCCGCTCGTAGCCATCTGGTGTGAGACCGCACCAGCGGCCATCGCGTAGTAGCCATAGACACGGCCATCGTGACCTGCGACGACGAAAGTGCGGCTGGCACCGCTCAATTGGTTGACCAATGCCCGGCGCTGAAGCCACCCATCGAGACTGGCTTCCCCGCAGGCGAATCCGTCCAAGAGGTGGGTGACCGCCAGTGGTTGTGGTGCGCTCAGAGTCAAGCTCATGCCGCGCCAGTGCTCCAGGGCGCCTTGACAGCCATCAGGCGTTCAAGCCCGGGGTTGGGACCAGGAGGCCCATCCAGCATCGCCGTGAACTGCTTGAACTTGTCGACGTCCAGACTGAAGAAGATTTGATCCAGCACCACGGCTTGAGCTCGGTCGCAGGCTGCTTCGAGCATGAAGTCCGAACGGTTCTTGCCAAGCAGAGTAGCAGCGTGATCGATCAGATCACGCTGTTCGGGCAGGGCCCGCAGGTTGATGGCCGCATCGCGCATTGGGTTCTCCTATTGATGCATACACAATAAATACACGCATTGTTGCCCAATGTGTAGCTATTGTCAATACATGATCGTCGCCAATAAGGTAACACCGAAGTCACTTTGGAAAGCGGCGACCTTTTGGCACATCTGCCCGACTCCTGGGTTGTGGAACGGCGGATTCAAAAGTGAAGTGCAACACCCTGGGTTTCAATGAACGAGGGTGGAGTGCTGCGGGCTGTTGATCAGCAACTCGCGGTATACGGCCAGTGGTGATCGTACCCCCAGTCCTTTTCTGGGGC
>Ga0208272_100271_pt1 | contig 25040 bp, 25 predicted proteins | sample LakWasM129_HOW14_2_FD_183939 | JGI IMG/M metagenome (GOLD analysis project Ga0208272, IMG submission 183939) | Freshwater sediment methanotrophic microbial communities from Lake Washington under simulated oxygen tension - Sediment Metagenome... | ecosystem: Environmental > Aquatic > Freshwater >... | reverse complement strand
TGGATGGCCGTAGCGCCGCCCTTGCCTTCCACATCCGAGTAAAGGCTCGACATGTCGGTGACGAATCCGATGACGACCTTTTCCTGGGCGTGCGCGGCGCCGGTGGCCAGGCCTGCAGCGGCGAGCATCAATGCCAGTGTGGTGTGCTTGTACTTCATGCGGTGTCTCCTTGTGGACGGTTGGAAAACAAAAAAATGAAAGGATGCTTGCGACAAGCAAGCGGCAGTGGCGCGCTCAAATCCCCAGCAACTGGTTGAGGATCGGCATACGGGATTCAAGCTCTGCCGCAGCGAAATGCTGCACCACGGCGCCATGTTCAATCACGTAAAACCGATCAGCAAGCGGAGCGGCGAACCGAAAATTCTGCTCGACCATGACCACCGTATAACCCTTGGTCCGCAGCGTGGTGATCATGCGCGCCAGCGCCTGCACGATCACCGGCGCAAGGCCTTCGGAAATTTCGTCGAGCAGCAACAGCTTGGCACCCGTGCGCAGGATGCGCGCCACGGCCAGCATCTGCTGCTCGCCGCCGGACAGGCGCGTGCCCTGGCTATTGCGGCGCTCGGCGAGGTTGGGAAACATGTCGTAGATCTCTTCAAGCGACATGCCGGGCGTGCCGGTCTTGAGCACTGGCGGCAGCAGCAGGTTTTCTTCGCACGACAGGCTGGCGAAGATGCCCCGCTCCTCCGGGCAATAGCCCACGCCAAGGTGCGCAATGCGGTGCGTGGGCATGTCGATGGTTTCCACGCCATTGATCTTGATGGAGCCCTTGCGCGCCCCGGTCAATCCCATGACGGCGCGCAGGGTGCTGGTGCGGCCGGCGCCGTTGCGCCCAAGCAGCGTCACCACTTCGCCGGGCCGCACGACCACGTCAATGCCATGCAGCACGTGCGATTCGCCGTACCAGGCTTCTAGCTTGGCAATTTCAAGGGCGGGAGTCTGGCTGGCGGTGCTTGCCATGTCAGTGCGCTCCTTGCAGCTGGGCATCGGTGCTGCCCATGTAGGCTTCCATCACCTCGGGGTTGGTGGAAACTTCGTCGTAGGGGCCCTCGGCCAGCACGGTGCCGCGCTGCAGCACGGTAATGCGGTCGGCGATGGTCGAGACCACTTTCATGTTGTGCTCCACCATCAGGATGGTGCGGCCAACCGAGACCTTGCGGATCAGGTCGGTCACGCGGTCAACGTCCTCGTGGCCCATGCCCTGGGTAGGCTCATCGAGCAGCATCAGCTCAGGCTCCATGGAAAGCGTGGTGGCAATCTCAAGCGCACGCTTGCGCCCGTAGGGCAGGTTCACGGTCACTTCGTCGGCCAGATCTTCGAGGCCCACCTCGGTGAGCAGTTGCATCGCCCGGTCGTCGAGCTGGCGCAGGCTGCGCTCACTGCGCCAGAAATGGAACGCCGTGCCCAGCCTGCGCTGCAGGCCGATACGCACATTTTCGATCAGCGTGAGGTGCGGGAACACCGCCGAAATCTGAAACGAGCGGATGACCCCACGCCGCGCGATCTGGGCCGGCTGCTCGCGCGTGATGTCACGGCCATTGAAACGGATGCTGCCCGAAGTGGGCTCAAGGAATTTCGTCAGCAGGTTGAAGCAGGTGGTTTTGCCCGCGCCATTGGGACCAATCAGCGCATGGATGGAATGGCGTTGAACGTTCAAGCTCACGTCGCTCACAGCGGTAAAGCCCTTGAACTCCTTCGTCAAATTGCGGGTCTCAAGAATAAAGTCGCTCATCAGGACCTGAAGTGTTTTCTTAGGGATGGGGGCCATGCAATGCACACAGCAGAGCGCATGCAAAACTTGTCATAGGTCATGGTACGGCGCCATGCCTAGGGTTGCACTGGGACTAACGCGTATGTAAAAGTGCCTACAAGGCTGCCCGCCCTACACTTGGCAACATGGCTTCATCCAGCGATACATCGCCGTCCACCGGCGCGCCCCGTTCACTTTCCGGTCTATTGCCTTTTCTGCGGCCGTACCGTGCGCGCCTGGCGTTGGCATTTTTGTTTTTGCTGCTGGCCGCAGTGGCCACGCTGGCCTTCCCGATGGCTTTGCGTACCCTCATCGACGGGGGCCTGGCACCGCAAAACCGTGGCGCCACAGCGCTGGGTTTGAGAAACCATTTTCTGGCGCTGTTTGGCGTCGCCATCATGCTGGGCCTATTTTCCTCGGCGCGCTTTTACATGGTGAGTTGGCTTGGAGAACGTGTCACAGCAGACCTGCGCAACGCCGTGTACGCCCACGTGCTGCGTCAGAGCCCGGAATTTTTTGAAACCACGCAAAGCGGCGAGGTGCTCTCCCGCCTGACCACCGACACCACGCTGGTGCAGACTGTGGTGGGCTCATCGTTGTCGATGGGCTTGCGCAACGCCGTCGTGGGCGGTGGCGCCATCGTCATGCTGGTGTGGACCAACCCCCGCATCATGGCCATCGTGCTGCTCATGCTGGTCGTGGTGGTGCTGCCCGCGATGTGGATCGGGCGGCGGGTACGCAAGCTCTCGCGCGCCAGCCAGGACCGGGTGGCGGACTCCAGCGCCATTGCCGCCGAAGTGCTCAACGCCGTGCCGGTGGTGCAGAGCTTCACCGCGGAAGCGCGCGAATCCACACGCTTTGCAAAGGCCACGCAAAACGCCTTCGAGACTGCGGTGCACCGTTCGCGCGCCCGCGCACTGCTGGTGGCCTTCATCATCATCGCCAACGCTGCGTTGCTGCTCTGGGGCCTCTACCAGGGAACCCAGGCCGTGTTGGCGGGCACCATGACGGCGGGACATCTGGGTGAGACGGTGCTGTACGTCGGACTGCTGGCGGGCGCTGCTGCGGTGCTCGGGGAAGTCTATGGCGACGTGCTGCGCGCTGCCGGCGCCACCGAGCGGCTCATGGAACTGCTGGCCAGCCAGTCCCCGGTGCAATCGCCACAAGTGCCGCGCGCCCTGGTGCCCAGCGGCCGGGGTCTGGAGGTCGTCTTTGACCACGTTCGCTTCCACTACCCCTCACGGCCCGCGCAGGCGGCACTGGTCGATTTCACACTCCACCTGCGGCCAGGCGAGACCGTGGCGCTGGTGGGCGCGAGCGGCGCCGGAAAAACCACTGTCTTTCAGTTGCTGCAACGCTTCTACGATGTGGACGCCATGCCAGGCTCAGACCCCAGCCGCCCCGTGCCAGGCATACGGCTCGATGGCATCGACGTACGCGACATGGCCCTGGAGGACTTGCGCCAGCGGATCGGCACCGTGCCGCAAGACGCTGTGATTTTTTCCGCGACTGCGCTGGAAAACATTCGCTATGGCCGGCCCGATGCAAGCAACGATGAGGTGCGCGCTGCCGCGCGCGATGCCTTCGCCCACGAGTTTCTCAGCGCCTTGCCCGAGGGCTACGACACCTTTCTGGGTGAGCGCGGCGTGCGCCTCTCAGGCGGCCAGCGCCAGCGCATCGCCATCGCCCGCGCCATGCTGAAGAATCCGCCCCTGCTGCTGCTCGACGAGGCCACCAGCGCACTCGACGCCGAGAGCGAACGCATGGTGCAGGCGGCGCTGGACTCGGCCATGCAGAGCCACGCCGGCCAGCGCACCACCCTGGTCATTGCCCACCGGCTGGCAACGGTGCAGAACGCCGACCGCATCGTGGTGCTGGACCACGGCCGCGTGGTCGAAGAAGGCACGCACAGCGAACTCATTGCGCGCGGCGAAACCTACGCCCGTCTGGCCGCCCTGCAATTCACCGTCTAGGAAATATAGGAAAAATGGCCTCTAGCGCTTATCACATAAGCGCTATAAGCTATGTTTTTAATAGTATTCGTCAGTGCAAGGTATCGCTCAGCACTGGCGGTACTGGCATGACCAGAATGCCGTCAGACAGCAGTTCACGTGCCTGCTCCAGGCTGGCAACGCCCCGAATGGAGCGGCTGCGCTGCTCGCCTTCGTGCATGGCGCGCGCCTCAGTGGCGAAACGCTCGCCAACGTCTTCAGCCTGCGCCACCATGTCGCGGGCGCGTTGCAGCCAGTCAGCTTGGGCATTGGCACCGCTTTCTGCCTCTGCGCCTTGAGCCGCCGAAGTGGCTACTGGCGTTGCACCCCGGTTGATACGCGGCGCGCTCAAGAGCTTGTGCACCGCAGCACTGGCGCACACCGGGCACTGCAAAAACCCCTCGGACAGTTGCCGCTGGAACGCCGCTTCGTCGGCAAACCAGCCTTCAAAGACATGGGCGTTGGCACATTGAAGATCGAGAACCTTCATGACTGCTTTGCCAGTAGCTGCCAGCCTAGGCCCGGTGCCGCAACAGATAGCGGTAGACAAAGCCCGGAAATGCCAGGGTGATGAACAAGGCACCGGTCACGGCATAGAACTCCCATTGCTGGTGCGCAATCTGCCCTGCACGCTTCTCCAAGAGCAGGCCGATGCCACCCACCACAAAATACAGCACCAGCAGTTCGGCAAAGCGCATTACCAAGGGCTTGCGCGGCTGCAGCCGAGGCCCCACCACCAACACCCGGTGGTTGGCAAATGGCAGGTTGGCGGCCAGGCAAGCCAGAAGGATCACGAGCCAGATGGCTCCCGTTTGTGACACCGTAGTAGCTCAGGAGGCAAGCGAACGCAGGATGGCGCCACTGCACAGGGCCATGAGCCCGCCAGGCAGCAGCCCCAAGACAAACAGCAAAGCGCCGTTGAGGGTCAAGACAACGCGCACATCAAGCGGCGCCTGGATGGGGGCCGTCTGCACGGGCGCATCAAAATACATGACTTTCACCACACGCAGATAGTAGAAAGCGCCTATGAGCGACATCATCACGGCAAAGACAGCCAAGACGATGTAGGGCGTTTCACCCGAGGCAACCAGGGCTTGCAACACAGACAGCTTGGCGTAGAAGCCGACCAGCGGCGGTACACCGGCCATGGAGAACAGGCACACGGCCAGAATACCTGCGAACAGGGGACTGCGCTGGTTCAAGCCAGCCATGTCGGTAATCTTGTCGCTTTCGAATCCGCTGCGCGCCAGCAGCATGATGACGCCGAAAGTCGCCAGCGTGGTGAGCACATAGGTCACCACATAGAACATGGAGGCGCTGTAGGCTGCCTGCACGGTGGCGGCGTCCACATTGCCATTGACCACGCCCGACATCAAACCCAGCAGCACGAAACCCATTTGCGAGATGGTGGAGTACGCCAGCATGCGCTTGAGATTGGTCTGCGCAATGGCCGCCAGATTTCCCACCAGAATCGATCCGATAGCGAGCACGGCCAGCATCTGCTGCCAATCAATCGCCAGGGGCAACAAGCCATCGACCAGCAAGCGCATGACGATGGCAAACGCTGCCAATTTGGGTGCGCCAGCGATCAACAGGGTGATGACGGTAGGGGCCCCTTCGTACACGTCGGGCACCCACATATGGAAAGGCACTGCACCCATCTTGAACGCCAGGCCGGCCACGATAAACACCAAGCCAAACACCAGCACCTGATGGCGAATCTGGCCGGCATTGACGGCCTTGAACACCTCGCCAATGTCCAGCGAGCCCGTGGCGCCATAGAGCATGGAGAGGCCGTACAACAAGAAACCGCTGGCCATCGCGCCGAGCACGAAGTACTTCATCGCTGCCTCGGTTGCTACCGGGTCATCGCGGCGCAGGGCGACCAGTGCATAGCTCGACAGCGTGAGCAACTCAAGGCCCAAATAGATCACCAGAAAGTTGTTGCCGCCGATCATGATGAACATGCCCAGGAGCGAAAACATACTGAGGGTGAACAACTCGCCGCCGCGCAGCATGTCGCGGTCGCCCGCGTAGGGGCGGCCATAGACCAGCGTCACCATCAAGGCCACCGCGGCAAAGCACTTGAGCCAGTTGCCCATGGCGTCGCTGACGATCATGTTGCCAAAACCGTAGAAAGTATTGCCGCTGCTGGCGTACACGCCCTGCAGCACTGCTACCACCGCGAGCGTCAGCATCGTCAGCAAATAGGTTGCGGTGCGACGCGGGCTGTTCACGGCCAGGTCGACCAGCGCAATCACGCAGGCCATGACCAGCAGCACTACCTCGGGATAAATCGCCAGCCAGCTGATGTTGTCAATCATCGGGATACTCTTTTTCGATCAGGTCAGTTCAGCTTGGACATGGCCACGTGCTTGAGCAGTTGGGCTACCGAAGCGTCCGTCACATCGGTCACCGGCTTTGGGTACAGGCCCATGGCAAGAATAGCCACGGCCAGCAAAGCCAGCACGAGGAACTCGCGGCGGCCAATGTCGAGCATGGCCCGCACATTGGCATTGCCCGGCGCGCCCAAATACACGCGCTTGAACATCCACAAGCTGTAGGCAGCGCCCCAGATGAGCGCGGTGGCTGCGGCCATGCCAATCCAGAAGTTGGATTTGACGGCGGCCAGAATCACCATCCACTCACCCACGAAGCCTGCGGTACCCGGCAAGCCGCAGTTGGCCATGAAAAACAAGAGCGCAAAGGCCGCAAAATTGGGCATGGTGTTGACCACGCCGCCGTAATCGGCAATGTCACGCGTGTGCAGGCGGTCGTACAGCACGCCAATCGACAGGAACATGGCGGCAGAAACGAAACCGTGCGCAATCATCTGGGCAATACCGCCCGAGACGCCCAGGTCGTTGAAGATGAAGAAACCCAGGGTGACAAAACCCATGTGTGCGACCGAGGAATAGGCCACCAGTTTCTTCATGTCCTTCTGCACCATGGCCACGAGACCGACGTAGATCACGGCAATGAGCGACAAGGTGATCATCAGCCAGGCCCACTCGCGCGACGCATCGGGGGCAATGGGCAGCGAGAAGCGCAGAAACCCGTAGGCCCCCAGCTTGAGCATGATGGCTGCCAGCACGGCAGAGCCGCCGGTGGGCGCTTCCACGTGCACGTCCGGCAACCAAGTGTGCACCGGCCACATCGGGATCTTGACGGAGAAGGCCGCAACAAACGCGAAGAACAGCATGGTCTGCGCATGGGCCGAGAGCGGCACGGCGTGCCACGCCGCAATGTCGAAACTGCCACCCGCCTCGTTGTAGAGGTAGAGCATGGCGATCAGCATCAGCAGGGAGCCAAGCAAGGTGTACAGGAAGAACTTGAAGGCTGCATAGATCTTGCGCGGGCCACCCCAGACGCCAATGATCAAATACATGGGAATCAGCGTGCCCTCGAAGAACACGTAGAACAGCATCCCGTCGAGTGCACAGAAGACACCGATCATGATCCCCGAGAGGATCAGAAACGCGCTCATGTACTGGTTGACGCGTGAGGTAATCGATTGCCATGAGGCAATCACCACAATCACCGTGATAAAGGCCGTAAGGGGCACAAACCAGAACGAAATTCCATCCACGCCCACGTGGTAGAAGATATGGAAGGTGTCGATCCACGACACCTTCTCGACAAACTGCATGTCCGCGGTACCGGGAACAAAACCGGCCATCAACGGGAAAGTCGCCACCAAACCGGCCAGCGAACCCACCAGCGCCAGCCAGCGCGACAGACCCGCGTACTTGTCGCCGCTGAACATCAGCAGCAGGGCACCAAACGCGATCGGTGTCCAGATAGCAAGACTCAACACACCCATTTTTATTCTTCCCCTACTTGTTGAGCCAGACGAAGTACGTCATGAGCACGAAGACGCCCAGAATCATGGCGAGCGCGTAGTGGAAGACGTAGCCCGTCTGCACGCGCCGCACCACTCCTGCGATCCAGCCCACGAGCTTCCAGGAGCCGTTCACCATCACGCCATCAATCACCACCTGGTCGCCGCCCTTCCACAAAGCCACGCCAAGTCCACGCGCCGCACGCGCGAGGATGTTCTCGTTGATCCAGTCCATGTAGTACTTGTTTTCCAACAAGGCGTACACCGGGTGAAAAATCCGCTTGATGGCCGCCGGCAACGCCGGGTTCACCATGTACATGTAGTAGGACGACACAACGCCAGCCATGGCCAGCCAGAAAGGCAGCGCCGTGAAACCGTGCAGCGCCATGGCCACGGGCCCATGGAAACCGTCCACGAGCTCCGTCATAGCCGGATGCCGCGCTGCGTCCACGGCGATGACGCCCTTGAAGAAATCACCAAACAGCATGGGGCCGATAGTGAGGAAACCGATGACCACCGACGGAATCGCCAACAGGACCAAGGGAACCGTCACCACCCAAGGTGACTCGTGCGGCTTCTTGTGATCGTCATGGTGGTGGTGCGGATCGGGCTCTTCGTCCGCGGCGTGGTGGTGCGCATCCGGGTTCTGGTCGTAGCGCTCCTTGCCGTGGAACACCAGGAAATACAGTCGGAAGGAATAGAACGCCGTGATGAAAACGCCGGCAAGCACCGCAAACGAAGCGAACCCCGCAGCCGGCAGATCGCTCGCATGGACCGCTTCGATAATGCTGTCCTTGGAGTAAAAACCTGCAAACAGCGGCGTGCCAATCAAGGCCAACGAGCCCAGCAAAAACGTGATCCAGGTAATGGGCATGTACTTGCGCACACCGCCCATCCAGCGGATGTCCTGGTTGTGGTGCATGCCGATAATCACCGAGCCAGCCCCCAGGAACAGCAGCGCCTTGAAGAAGGCGTGCGTCATCAGGTGGAACACGCCCACCGAGTAAGCCGACGCACCGAGTGCTACGGTCATGTAACCCAGCTGGGAGAGCGTGGAGTAGGCGATCACGCGCTTGATGTCGTTCTGGATAATGCCCAGAAACCCCATGAACAGGGCCGTGATGGAGCCAATCACCAGAATGAAGTTCAAGGCGGTGTCAGACAGCTCGAACAGCGGCGACATGCGCGCCACCATAAAGATGCCGGCCGTCACCATGGTAGCCGCGTGGATCAGTGCCGAGATGGGTGTCGGGCCTTCCATTGAGTCCGGGAGCCAGACGTGCAACGGAAATTGCGCACTTTTTCCCATGGCGCCAATGAACAGGCAAATACAGATGACCGTAATCAACATCCACGAGGTACCAGGAAACGACAGCGCCCCCAGTTCACCCGCCTTGGCAAACACCTCGCCATAGTTCAGTGTATTGGCGTACGCCGCGATCAGACCAATGCCCAGGATGAATCCGAAGTCGCCCACACGGTTGACCATGAAGGCCTTGAGGTTGGCAAAGATGGCCGTGGGTTTGTTAAACCAGAAACCGATCAGCAGGTACGACACCAGGCCCACCGCCTCCCAGCCGAAGAACAGCTGCAGCATGTTGTTGCTCATGACCAGCATCAACATGGAGAAGGTAAACAGCGAGATGTAAGCGAAGAAGCGGTTGTAGCCGTCGTCTTCCTCCATATAGCCGATGGTGTAGATGTGCACCATGAGCGAGACAAAGGTCACCACGCACATCATCATGGCGGTCAGACTGTCGACGAGAAAACCGACCTCCATCTTCATGCCGCCAACGACCATCCAGGTATAGATGGTTTCATTGAAACGGGCACCATCCATTGCGACACTCTTGAGCGTCATGGCGGAAACGATAAAGGCAATCAAGACGCCCAGAATCGTCAGGCTGTGGCTTGCGCGCCTGCCGATCCAGTTGCCGCCAAAAGTGGTGCCGAAAATACCGGCAAGCAACGCGCCAGCCAATGGCGCCAGCGGCACGATCAACAGGGTGGAAGCCGAGAGGGTTTGACTCATTGTGCGAAACCTTGCGTGTCTGTCGCCTCAACCCTGCAGGGTGTCGAGCGCGTCCGCATTGATGTTGGACTTGTTGCGGAACAAAAGCACCAGGATGGCCAGGCCAATGGCCGACTCGGCCGCTGCCACCGTAAGAATGAAGAACACGAACACCTGTCCATGCATGTCGCCCAGATAATGGGAGAACGCGACGAAGTTCATGTTCACTGCCAACAGCATGAGTTCGATCGCCATCAGCAAAACGATGAGGTTCTTGCGATTGAGGAAGATGCCGATCACTGCGAGCGCAAACAGCATGGCGCCCAGCGAGAGGAAATGGCCAAGGGTCAAGGTCAGGCTCATGCTTTGGTCTCCTGTGCGGCAGCGTCCACTGAGGGTTCAGGCGCCTGCACCGTGGCCGCCAGCTTGACGATGCGCATGCGGTCTTGCGCACGCACCCGCACCTGTTGCGAAGGACTGATGGCCTTGCTGTCCTTGCGATGGCGCAGCGTCAAGGCGATGGCCGCCACCATTGCCACCAGCAAAATCACCGCAGCAATTTCCACGGGCAGCAGGTACTGCGTGTACATCAGCTCACCAAGGGCTTTGGCGTTGGAAAAAGGCACCGCCTGGCCGGCGGCATCCAGCGCAACCGCGACGGCCTTGGGCTCCTCCATGCCACGAAAACCAGACATCAGCACCCAGGCCATTTCAAGCGCAATCAAACCGCCAATCGCAGCTCCCAGCGGAAAGTGCTTCCAGAAACCCTGACGCACGCCCGACATATCGATATCGAGCATCATGACCACGAACAGGAACAGCACCATCACCGCTCCCAGATACACAAGCACCAACACGATGGCAAGAAACTCCGCATTCAGCAGCAGCCACAACCCGGCTGCCTGAGAGAACGCCAGCATCAGGTGCAGCACCGCATGCACAGGGTTGCGCGCCGTAACCACCCGGAAGGCTGCGTACAGCAGCACGACCGAGAAAAAATAGAAAAAACCAGTCTTGGCATCCATGAATCGGTTCTTTTCAATAAGTCTCGCGTGGGAGCCGACCCGCTTCAGCGGTACGGCGCGTCTGCCGCTCGGGCAGCAGCAATATCAGCTTCGTAGCGGTCACCCACCGCCAGCAGCATGTCCTTGGTGAAATACAAGTCACCGCGTTTCTCACCGTGGTACTCAAAAATGCTGGTTTCCACGATCGAGTCAACCGGGCAGCTCTCTTCGCAAAAACCACAGAAAATGCACTTGGTCAGATCGATGTCGTAGCGTGTCGTGCGGCGTGAGCCGTCGTCGCGTATATCGGATTCGATCGTGATGGCCAGGGCAGGACACACCGCCTCGCACAATTTGCAGGCGATGCAACGCTCTTCGCCGTTTTCATAGCGGCGCAAGGCATGCAGACCACGGAAACGGGGAGAAAGCGGAGTTTTTTCTTCAGGGAACTGGACCGTAACCTTGCGACGGAAGGTGTAGCGCCCGGTAAGCGCCATACCCTTGACCAACTCCACCAGCATGAAGCTTTTGAAGAAATCCTTGAGTGAAAAAGATGCAGCAGAAACGGCAGCCATAGGGAGTTCTCCGCTTATTTCCAGATGTTCCAAGGCGAGAGCAGCCAGCCCGCGATCACGAGCAGCCACACGAGCGTGACCGGAATGAAGATCTTCCAGCCAAGACGCATGATCTGGTCGTAGCGAAAGCGCGGGAAGGTGGCGCGAATCCATATGAACATGGACACCACGGCAAACGTTTTGATGCCTAGCCAGATCCAGCCGGGGATGAAATCAAGCGCGGCGAATGGCGAGAGCCAGCCACCGAGGAACATGATCACCGCGAGGATCGACACCAGCCACATGCTCGCGTACTCAGCGAGGAAGAAAATGGCAAACCCCATGCCGGAGTACTCCACCATGTGCCCTGCGACGATCTCGGCCTCACCCTCAACCACGTCGAACGGATGCCGGTTGGTTTCAGCGACAGCCGAAACCAGATAGACGATGAAGATGGGCAGCAATGGCAGCCAGTTCCAGGACAGGAACGACAGCCCGTGCGATGCCATCGAGCCACGCGCCTGCCCCATCACCACTTCGGTCAGGTTCATGCTGCCCGACACCATGATGACCACCAGGAAGCAAAAACCCATGGCAATCTCGTAGCTCACCATTTGCGCCGAAGCGCGCATGGCGCCAAGAAAAGCGTACTTGGAGTTGGACGCCCAGCCAGCAATGATCACGCCGTACACCTCGATCGAGGTGATGGCCATCATCAGCAGCAAGCCAGCATTGACGTTGGTGAGCGCGACCTCGGGCCCAAAGGGAATCACCACCCACGCAGCAAGTGCCGGCATGATGGCCATCACCGGGCCAAGAACAAATAACCCTTTGGAGGCGGCAGACGGCTGGATGATTTCCTTGGTGAGCAACTTGACGGCATCGGCAATCGGCTGCAGCAACCCCAGAGGGCCGACCCGGTTGGGGCCGTGGCGCACCTGCATAAAACCCAGGAGCTTGCGTTCCCACAGCGTCAGGTAGGCAACCGCGCCCATCAGCGGGAGCAACACCACGACGATCTTGATCAGAATCCAGAGCACCGGCCAACCAGCGCCGGTCCACCAAGCCTGATCCAGCAGGTGCAAACCGCCGTTGTAGATTGCGTCGATCATGGCTGGGCCTCCGCAGCGCCAGCGAGGCCGTCGCGCGTCGCTTGCAAAGAGGGCGAGCGCCGAACCAGGCCATCGAGTTGGTAGATCGCGGCTGCGGCCGGGGCCTCCCCGGCGACACCCGCCAGATCTGACACGACTGCATCAGAGTGGTTGTTCAACTGCTCCACGGGAACTGCGCTGCTATCGCCGGTCATGCCAGTGATTTGGGCAAGCACCTCCTGCGAGGTCTCAAAGTCAGTTCCAGAAAGATCCATGAGGTTCGCAAGCACCCGCAGCACCTTCCAGCCAGGGCGCGTTTCCCCCAAGGGGCGCACGACGGCATGAAAACTCTGCAAACGGCCTTCAGCGTTGACAAAACTTCCCGACGTTTCGGTGAACGGCGCGATAGGCAGCAGCACATCGCTGAATTCCATGTTGGTCTTGAACGGGCTGAGCGTCACGACCATGTCTGCCTTGGCCAGTGCCGCACTGGCACGCTTACCGGCCGCGCTGTCGAACTCCGGCTCGGTATTGAGCAAGAGCACGCCCTTGAGGGCCCCGCCCAGCATCTGCCCGGCGTTCAGGCCACCGGCTTCGGGCAATGCACGCACCCATTGGGCACCCACAGTGTTGGCTGCTTCGGTGAGGTAGCCCACCGTCGCACCTGTCTGCTCGCCAATCCAGTTGCACAAGGCAAGCAGTTGCGAGGCCTGGCTGTGGTGTGCGGCAGCATTGCCGAGCAAGATGGCCTTTTGCTCGCCCCCCAGCAAGGCCGCGGCAATAGCAGCCGCAGCCGCACTCGACTCGCCCACATTCACGGGCGCCTGCACCTGCCGTGCCTGTGCGACGGCACCGGCTACGTCGGCTAGCGTTCGCAACCAATCAGCGGCCGGCGCTACCATGGCGTACGGCACGGGCATGGCCCAATCCTGCGCTGCCACATTGATGGAGCTGACAACGCAGCCCTTGCGCGCGGCCTGGCGAATACGCTGCGCAAACAAAGGGTGGTCCTTGCGCACGTTCGAACCCACCACGAGCACCGAATCAAGCGTGGACAACGACGCAATGGAGCGCCCCAGCCAACGCACACCCGGCGCCGCCGTGAATTCAGCGTGGCGCAGACGGTAGTCAATGTTGCCGCTACCGACGCCGCGCATCAGAGCGCCGGCCAAATACAGCTCTTCGAGCGTGCTGTGCGGACTGACCAATGCACCGATGCTGGATGCACCGTGCTCGGCATCAATGTCCTGCAAACCATTGGCAACGTATTCCAGCGCGGTTTGCCAGTCCACTTCACGCCACTCACCGCCCTGCTTGAGCATGGGGTGTTCCAGGCGGTCGGAGCTGGAGAGCGCCTCGTACGAAAAACGGTCGCGGTCGGCGATCCAGCACTCGTTGACGTCCTCATTCTCGAATGGAAGCACGCGCATGACGCGGTGGTTCTTGACCTGCACGACGAGGTTGGTCCCCGTGGAGTCGTGCGGGCTGATCGACTTTCGGCGCGAGAGCTCCCAAGTGCGGGCGCTGTAACGGAATGGCTTGCTGGTCAGCGCACCGACCGGGCAAAGATCAATCATATTGCCCGACAGCTCGGAATCGATCGTGTCGCCAGCAACCGTGGTGATTTCGGAGTGCTCGCCCCGATTGATCATGCCGAGTTCCATTACGCCGCCAATTTCCTGGCCGAAGCGAATGCAGCGCGTGCAATGAATGCAGCGCGTCATCTCTTCCATGGAAATCAAGGGGCCCACATCCTTGTGGAGGACGACACGCTTTTCTTCCTCATAGCGCGACGCCGACGCTCCGTAGCCGACGGCAAGGTCCTGCAGTTGGCACTCACCACCCTGATCGCAAATCGGGCAATCGAGCGGGTGGTTAATGAGCAGGAACTCCATCACAGACTTTTGTGCCTTGATGGCTTTGTCACTGGTGGTGCGCACCACCATGCCCTGCGTCACCGGTGTGCAGCAGGCTGGCATGGGCTTGGGTGCCTTTTCCACGTCCACCAAGCACATGCGGCAGTTGGCCGCAATGGTCAGCTTCTTGTGGTAACAAAAGTGTGGAATATAAGTGCCCGCCTTTTCGGCAGCATGCATCACCATGCTGCCTGCGGCGATTTCAACCTTCTTCCCGTCGAGTTCGATTTCAACCATATGCTTTTCTCATGGTCAGGCCGAGGCCGACTTCCGGGGATTTGTCTTGGGAATCATCGCTTCGAATTCATGGCGGAAGTGCTTGAGCATGGCGCGCACCGGCATCGCGGCTGCGTCCCCCAGCGCACAAATCGTGCGGCCCATGATGTTCGCTGCCACGTCATCGAGCACGTCCATGTCGGCCTGCCGGCCTTCACCGCGGTGGATACGGTCCACAAGACGCCACAGCCAGCCCGTGCCTTCGCGGCAGGGTGTGCACTGGCCGCAAGATTCGTGCATGTAAAAATACGACAGACGCTTAAGTGATTCGACCATGCAACGGCTGTCGTCCATGACAATGACTGCGCCAGAACCAAGCATTGAACCTGCCTTGGAGATGGAGTCGTAGTCGAGCGTGCATTCCATCATGATGGAAGCAGGCAGCACGGGCGACGAGGATCCGCCTGGAATGACCGCCTTGAGCTGGCGCCCCTTGCGCACACCACCGGCCAACTCAAGGAGCTTGGAGAACGGCGTGCCCATGGGCACCTCGTAATTGCCAGGCAGTTCGACATCGCCCGAGACCGAGAAAATCTTGGTGCCACCGTTATTCGGTTTACCGCACGCCAAATAGGCGGCACCGCCGTTGCGGATGATCCATGGAACTGCCGCAAAGGTCTCGGTGTTGTTGATGGTGGTCGGCTTGCCATACAGACCAAAGCTCGCGGGGAAAGGCGGCTTGAAGCGCGGTTGGCCTTTTTTGCCTTCCAGCGACTCCAGCAAAGCCGTTTCTTCACCACAGATATAGGCACCAAAGCCATGGTGCGCGTGCAACTCGAAGCTGAAGTCGCTGCCTAGAAGCTTGGAGCCGAGGAATCCGGCCGCACGCGCTTCTTCGAGAGCCGTCTCGAACCGCTCGTACTCCCGGAAAATTTCACCGTGAATGTAGTTGTACCCGACGCTGATGCCCATGGCGTAGGCTGCGATGATCATTCCCTCGATCACGCTGTGCGGGTTGTACATAAGGATGTCACGGTCCTTGCATGTGCCCGGCTCACCCTCGTCCGAATTGCACACCAGGTACTTCTGGCCGGGGAACTGGCGCGGCATGAAGCTCCACTTCAGACCAGTCGGAAAACCCGCCCCACCGCGTCCCCGCAAACCCGATTCCTTGACCGTGGCGATCACTTGATCCTGTGTCCAGGCCGTTCCGCCATCGGCGCCAAGGATCGTACGCAGCGCTTGATAACCTCCGCGCTTGGTATACGACTCAATGCCCCAATTCGAGCCGTCGAGCTCGGCGTAAATTTGCGGATCAATATGGCGACCGTGAAAACAGGTTTCGACGCCGGCAGCCTGAAACTGCGAGAGTACCTGCGCCGCCTTCATGCCCGCCCCTCCGCCGCACGCAAACTGTCAACAAGCTGATCAAGTTTGTCGTCTGACATAAAGCTGCACATGGAGCGGTCATTCACCAACATGACGGGCGCATCGGCGCAGGCGCCAAGACACTCACATTGTTGCAGCGTAAACAGGCCATCGGGCGTCGTGTCGCCCATGGAAATTCCGAGCTTCTTTTCCAGGTATTCAAGTGCCTTGCCGCCGTCCCGCAGCAGGCACGGCAGGTTGGTGCAGACGTTAAGCTTGTACTTGCCCACCGGATGCTGGTTGTACATGTTGTAGAAGGTCGTCACTTCATGTACAGCGATCTGCGGCATGCCCAGGTACGCAGCAATATCGATTTCAGCGGTCTCGCTGATGAAGCCCTGCTCCTGCTGCACGATAGCCAGGCACGCCATCACGGCAGACTGTTTTTGCTCGGCAGGGTACTTGGCAACTTCGCGTGCAAAACGCGTGAGGGTTGCGTCAGAAATCATCGGTCAATCTCTCCGAACACGATGTCCATGGTGCCAATGATGGCAACCACATCCGCCAGCATGTGCCCCTTGGCCAACTCGTCCATAGCGGCGAGATGCGGGAAGCCAGGCGCGCGAATCTTGAGACGGTAGGGCTTGTTGGCCCCATCGCTCACCAGATAAATACCAAACTCGCCCTTCGGGTGCTCCACGGCGGCATAAGCCTCCCCTTCGGGCACATGCATGCCTTCGGTGAACAGCTTGAAGTGGTGGATCAAATCCTCCATGCCGGTCTTCATGGACTCGCGACTGGGTGGCGCCACCTTGTGGTTGTCGGTGATCACCGGGCCGGGGTTCTTGCGCAGCCAGTCCACACATTGCTTGATGATGCGGTTGGACTCACGCATCTCCTGCACGCGGACCAGGTACCGGTCGTAGCAATCTCCGGTAACGCCTACTGGCACGTCGAATTCCAGGCGATCGTAGATTTCATAAGGCTGCGTCTTGCGCAAATCCCACACCACGCCAGAGCCGCGCAACATGGGCCCGGTCATGCCCAGGTTCAGCGCCCGCTCGGCTGACACCACGCCAACGCCTACGGTGCGCTGCTTCCAGATTCGGTTGTCGGTGAGCAAAACTTCGTATTCGTCCACGCACTTGGGGAAGCGCTGCGTGAAGTCGTCGATGAAATCGAGCAACGAGCCTTTGCGATTTTCGTTGCGTGCTTCCAGAGACTTGGCGTTGCGCACCTTGCTCGCCTTGTACTGCGGCATGCTGTCGGGCAGATCGCGGTATACGCCGCCCGGCCGGAAATACGCCGCATGCATGCGCGCACCCGACACAGCCTCGTACATATCGAACAGATCTTCGCGCTCGCGGAACGTGTAGATCAGGATGGTTGAGCTGCCACAGTCGTTGCCGTGCGAACCCAGCCACATGAGGTGGTTCATCAGCCGCGTGATTTCCGAGAACATCACACGGATGTACTGGGCACGCAGCGGAACCTCCACGCCCAGCAGCTTCTCGATCGCCAGGCAGTACGCGTGCTCGTTGCACATCATCGAGACGTAGTCCAGCCGGTCCATGTAGGGCAGCGACTGGAGGAAGGTCTTGTGCTCGGCGAGCTTTTCCGTGGCGCGATGCAGCAAGCCGATATGTGGATCAGCGCGCTGCACGACTTCGCCGTCGAGTTCGAGCACCAGACGCAACACGCCGTGTGCCGCCGGGTGCTGCGGACCCAGGTTCAGAGAGTAGTTCTTGATTTCAGCCATGGCAATCCGTCAGCACGCGTCAGTGCAGGCCTCCGTATTTGTCTTCGCGGATGATCCGGGGCGTCACTTCACGCGGCTCGATGGTGACCGGCTCATAAATCACGCGACGCTGATCCGCGTCGTAGCGCATCTCAACATGACCGGACAGCGGAAAATCCTTGCGGAAGGGGTGGCCAATGAAACCGTAATCGGTCAGGATGCGACGCAGGTCGCCATGACCATCAAAAACCACGCCATACAGGTCAAAGGCCTCGCGCTCGTACCAGATGGCGGAGTTCCACAGGTCACTGACCGAGGCCACCACCGGAAAATCGTCGTCCGGGCAAAACACCTTGACGCGCACGCGCTGGTTGAGGCTGACAGACAGCAATTGCGAAACCACGCTGTAACGCGCACCCTCGGTGCCGATGTCGCCATAGGTCGAATGGTCCATGCCGCACAGATCCACCAACTGCTCGAAGCGGCAAGACGGCGCGTCGCGCAAGGTCTGCATGGCCTGGTGGTAGTGCGCGGCCGGCACCTCGGCAATCACCTGCCCCAGCGCGACGTGCACGGAGCGCGCAACATCGCCGAGCGCACTGGCAACAGCATCGCGAACAGCCTCGGGGCGCATAGCAACTGATGTCATTGGTAGCCCCTCAAGCACGCGCGATCGTATTGGTGCGGCGGATTTTTTGCTGCAACTGGATGATCCCGTAGATCAAGGCCTCCGCCGTGGGCGGGCAGCCAGGGACGTACACGTCCACAGGGACGATGCGGTCGCAGCCGCGCACCACGGAATAGCTGTAGTGGTAATAACCACCACCATTGGCACACGACCCCATGGACAGCACCCAGCGCGGCTCACTCATCTGGTCGTACACCTTGCGCAGCGCAGGCGCCATCTTGTTGCACAGCGTACCAGCCACAATCATCAAATCGGACTGGCGCGGGCTGGCGCGAAACACTTCGGCACCGAAGCGACCAATGTCGTAACGCGCAGCTGCTGCATGCATCATCTCGACCGCGCAGCAGGCCAAACCGAAGGTCATTGGCCAGAGCGAACCGGTCTTGGCCCAGTTCACCACCGAGTCATAACTCGTGGTGACGAAGCCTTCTTTCATTACGCCTTCAATCATCGCGTCAATCCTTGTTCAGGGCGCTTACTCCCAATCGAGAGCACCCTTTTTCCATTCGTAGGCAAAGCCGACCACCAGAATGGCGAGAAAAACAGACACCGCGAAAAAACCCGTCAACCCCACCTTTTGCAGCGATACCGCCCAAGGAAAGAGAAAGGCAATTTCCAGATCAAACAAGATAAAGAGGATGGCCACCAGGTAATAGCGGACATCGAACTTCATGCGCGCATCTTCGAAGGCTTCGAAGCCGCACTCGTAGGGGGAATTTTTTTCTGGATCGGGACGGTTGGGCCCAAGAATGTAGCCCAGCGCCAGCGGCACGATGCCCACTGCGATCCCGATCAGGATGAACAAAAGAACAGGGAGATACTGATCGAGATTCATCTTGTAGATGCGCTCACCGCTTTAGCCTGCTGCGCTCGCAATACCAAATGGCACCGCGGGCAGGCTTTGTTTTGTTTGGTGCCGTCGGCGAGACTCGAACTCGCACAGCTTTCGCCACTACCCCCTCAAGATAGCGTGTCTACCAATTTCACCACGACGGCTAAGTCTTGTCTGGGTGGCATGAGGACCACTGGGCTTTGGCTTCCCAGACAGCCTTGAATTCTACTCCGGAAAAACCCTGCTTCGAACAAAGCGAAACAGTTTTGGGGGCCTTTATTTAGTGGGGATCTGCGCTGCGCCCGGCGCACTCGCAACTGGCGCCGGTGCACTTGCCGCAGCAGAACCAGCGGCGGCAGGCGTGGCTGCAGCCGGCTGCGTGACCACAGCAGCGTTCTCAAGCACGCTGCCCGTACTGGAAGGACGCAGATTGCCAAAATAGGCCAGTGCCAGGGTGCTGACAAAGAAGATCACCGCCAGCACGGCCGTGGTGCGCGAGAGAAAGTTGGCGCTACCACTGGCGCCAAACAGGCTTCCCGAACTGCCGCTGCCAAATGCAGCCCCCATGTCGGCACCCTTGCCATGCTGGACGAGGATCAAGCCAATCATCCCCAGTGCAGACAGAATCTGCAGCGTCAAAATCAAGTTCACAAGCACGTTCATTCTTCATTCACTCCGTTATTTGTTCTAGGGTTGGCCGTCACGAGCGCGAAGCTTTTGATTGCGCGGCGGCAATGATGCTGAGGAAATCAGGCGCCTTCAGCGAAGCGCCCCCCACCAAGCCACCGTCGATATCCTGCTCGGCCAGCAATTGCGCGGCGTTGGCGGCGTTCATGCTTCCGCCGTACAACAAGAGCATCGCCTCTGCGTGCGCCGTGGCTGCCGCCAGTTGAGAGCGCAGCGCCGCATGCACTTCCTGCGCCTGGGCCGGTGAGGCCGTCTTTCCGGTACCAATGGCCCAGACCGGCTCGTACGCCACAACCACTTCGCTAATACAGCGGCCGTTGGCGTGGATGACTGCCGCCAGTTGGCGCCGGACGACCGCTTCGGTCTGGCCAGCTTCGCGCTCGGCCAGCGTCTCGCCCACACACACGATGGGGGTGATGCCAGCAGCCAGCGCACGCTGCGCCTTTGCTGCCACTGTGGCGTCGCTTTCACCATGCAACTGGCGCCGCTCGGAATGTCCGACCAGCACATAGCGCACGCCAAAGTCCCGCAGCATCGCAGCGGAAACTTCCCCGGTAAATGCCCCGGCCTCGTGTTGCGACACGTCTTGTGCGGCCAAGTCAATGCGGCTACCCGCACATAGCGACTGAATCTGTGCGAGATAGGGAGCAGGCACGGCCAGCGCCACGCCACAGGCGGTCCCCTCTGCCATGCCTGCGCGCAGCGCCTGGACGAGCGATGCATTCGCCGCCAAGGAGCCGTTCATCTTCCAGTTGCCAACAATGAGCTTCTTTTTCATGGATTCCATGTCAGAACAATCTTTCCCACATGTTGGTTCGATTCCATCAGCGCATGGGCCTGTGCGGCTTGCGCCGCAGGAAACACGCTGTGCACCACCGGTGCCACCTTGCCCGCTGCCAGCAATGGCCAGACCTGGCTTTGCAGCGCCTGCGCGATCGCCACCTTGAAGGACGTGGGCCGCGCGCGCAAGGTTGAGCCGGTGACCGTCAGGCGCCGCCGCAGCACCAGGCCGGCATCAAAACTGGCAGCGGTTCCGCCTTGCACGGCGATGATGACGAGCCGGCCATCTTCGGCCAGGCACTCGACCTCACGCGCCACATAGCTGCCGGCCACCATGTCGAGCACCACGTCGGCACCGCGCCCGTCCGTCAGGCGCAGCACTTCGGCGGTGAAATCCTGGTTGCGGTAGTTGATGGCGTGGTGCGCACCGAGCTTGAGGCAGGCCGCACATTTTTCTTCCGAGCCGGCCGTCACGATCACCGTGGCACCAAGCGCGCGCGCCAATTGAATGGCCGCAACGCCAATGCCACTGCTCCCGCCCTGCACCAGCAAGGTTTCACCCGCCTTGAGCTGGCCGCGGTCAAAAACGTTGCTCCAGACCGTGAAGTAGGTTTCGGGTAGTGAGGCGGCCTCGACATCGGTCAAGGCGCCTGGCACCGGCAAGCATTGGCCAGCAGGCACTGCACACAGTTCCGCGTAACCCCCACCCGCCACCAATGCACACACACGCTGGCCGATTCGAAGACCGGCGCGCGCCAAGGCGGCTTCGTCACCCGACTCGATGGCGCCAGCCACTTCCAGCCCCGGAATGTCAGACGCCCCAGGCGGCGGCGCATAGTAACCCTTGCGCTGCAAAACGTCCGGTCGGTTCACGCCGCTGGCGGCCACACGCACCAGCACCTCACCCGCGCCGGCTACAGGCGCCGGGCGCTCGGCCAGACGCAGAACGTCCGGGCCGCCGTACGAGGCAATTTCAATGACTTGCATCAGCTAAGGCTCTAAATTTCAAGCGATTTAGGCCACTAGCGCTTATGGCATAAGCGTTAGAAGCTCTTAAATCAATAGCATTCAAGCATCTTGGTCTACAGCACCGCCCGAGGGCACGCCCTGCTGTTGCGGCTCCGCATCACGTGCGGGCTGCTCGAAACGCTCACGGCGCTCGCCCCGGTCGTGGCGCTCACCCCGATCCTGGCGATCGCCGCGCTCTGCCGGCGCCTGGCGCTCGCCACCGCCGTTGCCGCGCTCCGCCAGCGCCTTCATCGACAGCTTGACACGGCCCTTTTCGTCCGTCTCCAGCACCTTGACGCGGACGATCTGGCCCTCTTGCAGGTAATCGCTCACACGCTCGACACGCTCGTGGGCGATCTGGCTGATGTGCAGCAGACCATCCTTGCCGGGCAGCAGGTTAATGAGCGCGCCAAAGTCGAGAATCTTGGTGACCGGGCCTTCGTAGATCTTGCCGATTTCGACTTCCGCCGTGATCTGCTCGATGCGGCGCTTGGCCTCTTCGGCGCGTTCGCTGTCGGTCGACGCAATGGTGATGACACCGCTCTCGTCGATATTGATCTGGCAGCCCGTTTCTTCGGTCAACGCACGAATCACCGAACCGCCCTTGCCGATCACATCGCGAATCTTCTCGGGGTTGATCTTCATGGTGTAGAGCTTGGGCGCGAAGCTGCTCACCTCGGTCTTGGCTTCGCCCATGGCCTTTTGCATCTCACCCAGGATGTGCATGCGCGCTTCCTTGGCCTGCGCCAATGCGACCTGCATGATTTCCTTGGTGATGCCCTGGATCTTGATGTCCATCTGCAGCGCGGTAATGCCGGCTGTGGTGCCCGCCACCTTGAAGTCCATGTCACCCAGGTGATCTTCGTCGCCCAGGATGTCGGTCAGCACGGCAAAGCGGTTGTCTTCCTTGATCAGGCCCATGGCAATGCCGGCCACATGCGCCTTCATGGGCACGCCAGCGTCCATCAGCGACAGGCAGCCGCCGCAGACCGAAGCCATGGACGACGAGCCGTTCGATTCGGTGATTTCCGACACCACGCGCATGGTGTAAGGAAACTCTTCCTTGCTCGGCAGCACCGCGACCAGCGCTCGCTTGGCGAGGCGCCCGTGGCCGATTTCGCGGCGCTTGGTGGAGCCCATGCGGCCCACTTCGCCGGTGGCAAAGGGAGGCATGTTGTAGTGGAACAGGAAGCGGTCTTCGTACTCGCCCATCAGCGCGTCGATGCGCTGTGCGTCGCGCTCGGTGCCCAGGGTGGACACCACCAGCGCCTGCGTCTCGCCGCGCGTGAACAGCGCCGAGCCGTGGGTGCGGGGCAGCACGCTGGTGCTGATTTCGATGGGGCGCACGGTGCGCGTGTCGCGCCCGTCGATGCGCGGCTCGCCCGACAGAATCTGGCTGCGCACGATCTTGGCTTCGATGTCGAACAGCATGCCCTCGACCTTGACCGCGTCGAATTCAACGCCGGCCTCTTTCAGATCGGCCTTGACCACGGCATAGGCTTCGCGGCACGCATGGGTGCGGGCCTGCTTGTTGCGAATCTGGTAAGCGGCGCGCAGCTTGTCTTCGGCCAGTGCACCGACCTTGGCGATCAGCGCCTCGTCCTTGGCGGGAGCCGCCCAATCCCACAGCGGCTTGCCGGCATCGCGCACCAGCTCGTGGATGGCATTGATGGCGATCTTGCCCTGCTCATGGCCAAACACCACGGCGCCCAGCATCACGTCTTCAGGCAACTGCTGCGCTTCGGATTCGACCATCAGCACGGCAGCTTCGGTGCCGGCAACGATCAGGTCCATCTGGCTGCTCTTGCGAGCCGTCTGGCCGGGGTTGAGCACGTATTCGCCGTTGATGTAGCCGACGCGCGCTGCGCCGATCGGACCATTGAACGGAATGCCGGAGATAGCCAGCGCCGCGCTCGATGCAATCAACGCAGCGATATCGGCATCCACCTCGGGGTTCAGCGACACCGTGTGGATCACCACATGCACTTCGTTGTAGAAGCCTTCGGGGAACAGCGGGCGGATCGGGCGGTCGATCAGGCGGCTGGTCAACGTTTCGTGCTCGCTGGGCTTGGCTTCGCGCTTGAAGAAGCTGCCGGGGATCTTGCCTGCGGCGTAGGTCTTCTCGATGTAGTCGACCGTGAGCGGGAAGAAGTCCTGCCCCGGCTTGGCCGACTTGGAGGCCACCACGGTGGCCAGCACCACGGTGTCGTCAATGTTCACCAGCACCGCGCCAGACGCCTGGCGGGCCACTTGGCCGGTTTCCATGACAACCGTCTTGTCGCCCCATTGGAACGTCTTGCTGACTTTGTTGAAAATGCTCATGTTTGCTCCTGTTTGTATAGCTGACAGCGTACCACCAGCAAGCGCTAGAGCCCTTTTAGAACACGATGCCATTCCAGTGAAACCGCACGCGGAACTTCAGTGGAATGACACAGCTTCGATCTGCAAGGACCACCAGCAAAGTAAAAAACGCCTGAGCTAGCGTGCTAACCCAGGCGTTTTTGCATGGCCCAGCGCTTACTTGCGCAGGCCCAGTTTTGCGATCAGCGCCACATAGCGCTCGCCGTCCTTGGCCTTGAGGTAGTCAAGCAGCTTGCGGCGGCGACTCACCATGCGCAGCAGGCCACGGCGACCATGGTGGTCCTTGGCGTGCTGTTTGAAGTGAGGCATCAGTTCATTGATGCGGGCCGTCAGCAGTGCCACTTGCACTTCTGGGCTACCGGTATCGTTGGCGGCGCGGGCATTGGCCTTGACGACCTCGGCCTTGATGGAGGATGCGATCATTGGGGAATTTCCTGAAATATGGCCGGCAATAGCTCGAACGGATCGCGCGAACGCAGAGCGGCACTGGTTTTACTTGCGCGGGCAGCTGGAAGGGTTGCCCGCGTGCGTCTTGCACCATGCAAAACCGTCCAATTGTACACGGCAGGGCACTCTACGGGAATGCTCGCATACCCAAGGCACAGGGCGAACGGCAGCATCGCAGCTTCCGCGCCCGAGTTTTCGCCGCAATCAAACCCATGCTTGAACCGAAGGAGCCCCATGCCAAGTCCATCCCATTTTCTGCGAGCCCCCGCCTCTTCCGCACGCATTGCCTCCTTTACCGCCGCCGCCTTGCTCCTGTGCGGGCTCGCCATGCCCCAGGACGTTCAGGCCAAAAAGCACAAAGGGCACAAAGCCACCGCCAGCCATGCCACTTCCGGCAGGGGCGGCAAGGCCAACTCCCGCCCCAGCTCCTCCGAGGAGAGCCGGGCCGAGCGCGAGCGGCGTTTGTACCGCGAATGCCGGGGGCTGCCAGATGCGGGCGCGTGCCGGGGTTTTACGCGGCGCTAAATACCGTTCAGCCATGCCAATCAGCCACTGATCGGCTAGATATCCTCGAAGACCGGCAACTAATTAGGATGCTATGCATGTCTGCCAGTAATTTTCCCCCACCGCTTCGAGCGCAAGACCGCAAGCACCAGATTCGCGGCTTCACGCTTATTGAAGTGATGGTGGTTATCGCCATCGTCGCCATTCTGGCCGCACTGGCCGCGCCCAGTTTTGGCCCACTGATCGAACGCTG
>Ga0208272_100268_pt1 | contig 25208 bp, 17 predicted proteins | sample LakWasM129_HOW14_2_FD_183939 | JGI IMG/M metagenome (GOLD analysis project Ga0208272, IMG submission 183939) | Freshwater sediment methanotrophic microbial communities from Lake Washington under simulated oxygen tension - Sediment Metagenome... | ecosystem: Environmental > Aquatic > Freshwater >... | reverse complement strand
GCAAGGCAATCATCATGGCGTGACACTCCTGATGGATCACAACGACTCTATCAACTCCCGCAGAACGGCCCTGGCCATGAACAGCGGGTAGCGGTTAGAGTTTATACAATCATCCGGGATGCGACAGTTAGCTAAGCACAATTTCAAGAACCAAGTTTCGTAAGACTCGCGATTCCAAATTATTGTTTCCAAGGTTTCTGTATCGCGTATTTGGTTGTAGTTTATACCAAACGGAATTTGACCATTTACCGGGTACAGCGACGTCTTCAATGAAAGCTCTTGGCGACAGTATGTAACCAAAGATTTTTCTGCTTTAATTTTGGCTGCGTATGTTTCGACAGCATCCCTTACACGACCGATCATGGCAGATTGCGCTTTATTAACAACCGACGTGTCAAGATATTGCGCAAACGTAGGCCCAGCGAAAGCGGCGAGAAAGAGAGAGAAAAAAATAGAATTAATACTTTTCGGGATTATCATGACCAGCTCTTTTCATTTAGTTTGCGTGAGGAAATAAATCTAGCTTTGACATCGACGTCCTCGACGCTCGTCATGGCGAATGAGAGGCCTAACTAGATTTAGACGACAGCGCCAATGCTGCCATCGGTCCAATAAAAAATCTCCGCATCGCATTTCCCTCTTGCCATCGTCCAAACGCCCAATTAGGCAAACCTAAAAAACGTCGGATCAAAAAGAAAAGTGGCCGCGGTAACCGAATGCTACAGCGCCCGTGGGCATTGGGAAAGGGCGACAGCCCGTAGATCGCCTCTTCTTGCGCAGCATCTTGATTACGCTCGAAATGTCTTTCCCTCCGCCGTGGCCGGAGTTGCTGTGCGCCGCATAAATCGCGCGCGTTAGCGCCCGGCCAGCGCCCGCCGAGCGGCGTGCTGGCCTTTATCGCCATCGCGTTCTCCTGCGCGAGGCCAGGTCTTTGAGCATCAGGGTGGTGCCAAACCCGCGAGTGCAGACGTTGCCTGCCGGGCGTTTTCGCGCACACCAGGGAAGGGTGGTACTTCTCTGGCGCCCAGTTGCCGTCGGGGATGCGCCGCGTGGTTTCCGACCGTACTTGCGAGCCCCGGCCTTCGGCAACACACAGGAAGAGCTGCAGGGTGGATTCTGGCCTGAGCGGCCGGTTCATGTGCGAAAAATGTCTATAATGGTCAATATGTCTATTTTCGCCACAATGGCCTCAGACACTTGATCAGGAGCCCCAGTGACCACCGCACTGCTTGAACTCGACAGCCTTCCCCGCCAAAGTGCTTCGCAAGTGAAGAACAAATGGGGAGACGTGGTGCGCCAGGTGCGGGAGGTGGGCAGCGTGGCCATTACGAGCCATTCGGCGGTGGAGATGGTGCTGGTGGATGCTGCCACCTATCGGCAATTGACCACCGACATGCTGGCCCTCAAAGCGCGCGAGCAGTCGGTGCTGGAAGACCTGACGGGGCGGTTCAATGCGCGGCTCGCTGTGCTCCAGGCGCCTGGCGCGCAGCAGCAAGTAGCGGGGTTGTTCGATGCCAGAGGCAAGAGCGCCCAGCGGCCCAAGGCAGGGGCCACGTTTTAGATGGCGGAAGCGGAAGCGGATGGGGATGCGGGTGCTCGACTTGGCGCCAGGCCCTTCATCCTGGTACTGGCTGGCGTCAATGGTGCGGGCAAGAGTTCGGTGGGTGGCGCGCTGCTGGCCGAACATGGCTTGAGCTGGTTCAACCCCGACAGCTTTGCGCGAGAGTTGGTGGTGCAGTTGGGTCTGAACGTGCACGAGGCCAACGCCCGCGCCTGGGAGTTTGGCCGCTCTCAACTGGAGGCGGCGATAACGAATGGCAGCAACTGCGCCTTTGAGACCACGCTGGGCGGCAAGACCATTGCGGCCATGCTTGCCCAGGCGGCCGGTACGCACGACATCCTGATGATTTTTTGCGGCCTGCAGTCGGTGCAGTTGCACCTGCAGCGCGTGCAAGCGCGTGTTGCCAGCGGCGGGCACGCTATTGCCGAAGCAAAGATTCGGGAGCGCTGGGTGTCATCCCGCCTCAACCTGCTCAAACTCATGCCGCGGCTCACCCGCCTTCAGGTGTTCGACAACAGCGCGCAGGTGGCGGCCGGGCAGGACATCCCGGAGCCGGTGCTGGTGATGGAAACGTTGCGGGGCGAGTTGCTCTTTCCCGAGCCGAGCGACGCCCAGGCCTTGAAGGCAACGCCTGAATGGGCGCAACCGATGGTCCAAGCCGCCATCGAGCGCCAGGCAGGGCCGGCCTCGTAAAGAGCGTCAGGGGCCGTCGCGGGCTTCTCTGTACGGCGCACGCTGCCTGTGCTTGCGCGCGTTCGCTGTCCCGACCGCCAGGGGCGCTGGGACTCCAGCAAAGGCGACCCCAGGCCTTGCAATGGGAAGTGCTGCCATGCGCCTGCCAAAACGCCAGGCGTTGCAGCCCCGCCCATTACCCCTTCTTCTGCAGCATCTTGATCACGCTGGAAAAGTCTTCGCCGCCATGCCCAGCCAGGCTGTGCGCCGCATAAATCGAGCGTGCCAGGCCGCCCAGCGGCGTGCTGGCCCTCATGGCCGTGGCGTTTTCCTGCGCCAATCCCAGGTCCTTGAGCATCAGGTCGGTGCCGAAGCCGCCCGCGTAGCCTTTGCTGGCGGGCGCGTTCTCGTGCACGCCAGGGAAGGGGTTGTACTTCTCCAGCGCCCAGTTGCCGCCCGAGCTGCGGCGCATGATTTCTGAGAGGACTTTGGGGTCCAGGCCGTTGGCGACGCCCAGGGCGATCGCTTCGCTGGTGCCGGCCATCAGGATGCCGAGCAGCATGTTGTTGCAGATCTTGGCGGTCTGGCCGGCGCCCACGGCGCCAGCGTGGAAGATGTTGGCGCCCATCTTTTCCAGCAGGGGGCGGGCGCGCTCCAGGTTCGCTTCGCTGCCGCCGACCATGAAGGTGAGGGTGCCGGCAATGGCGCCGCCGGTGCCGCCGGAGACGGGCGCGTCGATAAAGGCAATGCCAGCGGCTTCAGCCGCCTTGGCCACCTTCTGGCTGGTGGCGGCGGCAATTGTCGAGCTGTCGATGACGAGCGCGCCTTTGGCGATTGCGCCCAGCAGGCCGGCTTGGCCGTCACGGCCCAGGAACAGGCCCTCGACGTGCTGGCTGGCGGGCAGCATGCTGATGACGACTTCGGCGCCCTGCACGGCGGCGGTGGCATCCTGAGCGATCTTCAGGCCGTCTGCGGCTAGCTTGTCGCAAGCGGGTTTGGAGAGGTCAAAGGCGCGGACGTCGTGGCCGGCCTTTTGCAGGTTGAGGGCCATGGGGCCGCCCATGTTGCCGAGGCCGATGAATGCGATGTGCATGGTGTTGTCTCCTGGTGGGGTGATGGTGGGTAGAAGGGTTGCTTTGCTTTTGATAGCTGTCTGCGCTTATGGGATAAGCGCCAGAGGCCTAAAAGGTTTGAAATTTCTGGGCTAAGGCCCGTTGGCCCTTCGCCGCGCTTCCACGCCGGATGCAGCGGGCGCCTTGTGCCGCCGGGGCGATGCCTTGGCCTGCGGGTTGAAGGCGAGGGCGGCGCCAATCCAGCGCTGCCACTGGGCGCGGGTGGCGTAGGCGTCGGGCTCGACCCAGAAGTAGCCGCGCATGCCGCCGCGCGGGTCCAGTTCGCGCAGGCCGGGCGTTTCGGCCGTGGCTTCGTGCTCGGCGGGCGGCAGGCGCACCAGCAGGTCTTCGCCTTTCACGGCGATGCACAGCTTCTCATGGACCATGAAGGCATGGCCGCCGAAGAGCGTGCGCTCGTCCACCACGGCCTCTGCCCCCAGGTGCTCGGCCAGCGCGTCCCGCACGGCGGCGATGAGCCGCAGGGTTTCGTCGGCTATGGGGCGGGCGGGCATGGTGGGCAGCGGCGGATTAATGGGTAAAAATGCCGGTAGCGCTTGCTGGCTATGTGGTAGCAGCTATAGATTTGCTAGCGAATCGCGTCCGGCGCATCGCCATCCAGCATGCGCCGCGCAATGATGACCCGCATGATTTCGTTCGTGCCTTCCAGAATCTGGTGCACGCGGGCATCGCGCAGCAGGCGCTCGAGCGGGTATTCGCGGATGTAGCCGTAGCCGCCGTGCAGTTGCAGCGCTTCGTTGCAGACGTTGAAGCCCGCGTCGGTGGCAAAGCGCTTGGCCATGGCGCAGTAGGTGGAGGCGTCGGGTGCGCTGGCGTCGAGTTTGCTGGCGGCCAGGCGCACCATTTGCCGCGCGGCGACCAGTTCGGTGGCCATGTCGGCCAGCTTGAATTGCAGCGCCTGGAAGCTCGCCAGGGTTTTGCCGAACTGCTTGCGCTCGTGCAGGTAGCTCTGCGCCTGGTTGAGCGCGCCTTGCGCGGCGCCGACGGAGCAGGTGGCGATGTTGATGCGCCCGCCGTCCAGCCCCTTCATGGCGATCTTGAAACCCTCGCCCTCGGCGCCCAGCAGGTTCTCAAGCGGTATTTCGACGTTGTCGAAGCTGATGGTGCGCGTGGGCTGGCTGTTCCAGCCCATTTTTTCTTCTTTCTTGCCGTAGCTGACGCCAGGGGCATCGGCCGGCACGGCAAAGGCGCTGATGCCGCGCGCGCCCGACTGGGCATCGCCCGTGCGGGCCATGAGCACCAGCACATCGGTGGCGCCAGCGCCGGAGATGAAGGCTTTGGCGCCGTTGATGCGGTAGCCACCCTCAAAACGGTCGGCGCGGGTCTTGAGCGATGCGGCGTCCGACCCGGCGCCGGGCTCGGTCAGGCAGTACGAGGCCAGTTTTTCGCCGCTGGTCAGCAGCGCGCCCCAGCGCTCGCGCACGGCTTCTGTGCCCCAGGTGCCGAGCATCCAGGTCGCCATGTTGTGGATGGTGATGAAGGCGGTCGTCGATGGGTCGTATGCCGCCATTTCCTCGAACACCAGCGTGGCGTCGAGGCGCGGCAGGGCGAGACCACCAATCGATTCGGGCGCGTAGAGGCCGCAGAAACCCAGCTCGCCGGCTTTGGCGATGGTGGCTTTGGGGAAGATGGCCTGCGCGTCCCACTCGGCGGCGTGGGGCGCGAGTTCGGCCACCGCGAAATCGCGCGCCGTCTGCGCAAAGGCGCGCTGGTCTTCGTTCAGTTCAAAGTCCATCGGCGGTTCTCCTGCTGTGTTTTGCTGTTGTTTTTGATAGCTGCTAGCGCTTATGGAATAAGCGCTAGAGCCCTATCTGGCTCGAAATTAAATCATGCGCAGACGAGCAGCGCAGCTTATCAATTTGGCGCTGCCAAATACCAGCGGACGCCGCGCAAGGGCCGCCCCGCCGCGCTGGCGTCGCCCCCTTCCCGCGAAGCGAGAGAAAGGGGGGAGCGGCATAGCCGCTCGGGGGGTTACTTCAAACTTATCGTCGTATTCACGCCGTGCGACGTGGTGCTGTCGTCGAACCAGCGCTGCGTCACCGTCTTGGTCTGCGTGTAGAACATCACCACCTGCTTGCCGTAGGGGCCCAGGTCGCCGAGCTTGGAGGCGCGCGAACCGGTGAACGAGAACAGCGGGACTGGCACGGGAATCGGCAGGTTGATGCCGACCTGGCCGACGTCGATGTCTTCCTGGAACTTGCGCGCTGCGGCGCCCGACTGCGTGAAGATGGCGGTGCCGTTGCCGTTGGGGTTGGCGTTGATGAACTCGATGGCTTGGTCGAGGTCGTCCGCCGCCACGATGGCCAGCACCGGGCCGAACACTTCCTGGTCGTAGATGGCCATGCCGGGTTTCACGCCCGAGAAGATGGTCGGGCCGACAAAGTTGCCCTTCTCAAAGCCTGCCACCTTGGGCTTGCGGCCGTCGAGTTCGAGCTTGGCGCCCTCGGCAATGCCGCGCTCGATCAGGCCTTCCACGCGCGAGAGCGCGGCGCAGGAGATCAGCGGGCCGACGTCGGTGCCTTTTTCGGTGCCGGCGTTGACCTTGAGCGTCTTGGTTTTTTCGACCAGCTCGGGAATCCACTTTTGCGCCTCGCCCACCAGAACCACCACCGACAGCGCCATGCAGCGCTGGCCGGCGGCGCCAAAGGCGGCGCCAGCCAGGGCGTTCAAGGTTTGGTCCTTGTTGGCGTCGGGCAGGATGATGGCGTGGTTCTTCGCGCCCATCATGCATTGCGCACGCTTGCCGGCCAGGGTGGCGCGGTGGTAGACGTGCGTGCCGACCTTGGTCGAGCCGACGAACGAGACGGCCTTGATGTCCTTGTGGTCGCACAGCGCGTTCACGGCCATTTCGCCGCCGTGGACCACGTTCAGCACGCCGGCAGGGATGCCGGCTTCCAAGGCGAGTTCGACCAGGCGCATGGTGACCATGGGGTCTTGCTCGGAAGGCTTGAGCACGAAGGTGTTGCCGGTGGCAATCGCCATGGGGAACATCCACAGCGGAATCATCGCGGGGAAGTTGAACGGCGTGATGCCGGCGCAGACGCCCAGCGGCTGCAGCAGGGTGTAGGTGTCGACACCGCCGGCCACGTTGTTGGCCAGCTCGCCGAGTTGCAGGTTGCCGATGCTGGCAGCGTGCTCGACCACTTCGAGGCCGCGGAACACGTCGCCTTCGGCGTCGGGCAGGGTCTTGCCTTGTTCGGCGGTGAGCAGCGCGGCCAGCTCGGCCATGTTTTCGCGGATGAGCTGCTGGTACTTGAGGAAGATGCGTGCGCGGGCGCCGATGGAGGTCTTCCTCCAGGTCTTGAAGGCTTCCTTGGCCGAGGCGATGGCCGCGTCGATTTCGTCCGCGGTGGCAAAGGGCACGCGGGCCAGCACTTCCTGTGTGGCGGGGTTCACCACGTTGCGCCATTCGGTGGTTTTCGATTCGACGAATTTGCCGCCAATGAGCAGCTTGACGGTGGGGGCCAGGGCGGCGACGGGAGTGGGTGCGTTCATGGGAAGTCTCCAATAAAGAGGGCAGGGCAGCGACACTGGCAACAGTGCACAGAACCCGGCCATGGTAGCTGTGCAGAATTGTCAGCACAATAGACAATCGTGCGCACGGAGTTTGCAAAAACGCACAACAAACCCGAATTCGAGGATACCGATGGACTGGGACAACCTGCGCTATTTCCTGGAGCTGGCCCGCGCCGGCACGCTGGTGGGTGCGGCGCGCCGTTTGGGCGTCGACCACACCACCGTGGCGCGGCGCATTCAGGCGCTGGAAAAGCAGGTCGGTTCGCCGCTGTTCGCGCGCGAAGCGGCGGGCCACCGCCTGAGCGAGGCGGGCCGCAGCCTGCTGCCGCAGGTCGAAGGCATGGAGGCGGCGTTTCTGGCGGTGGAGCACGCCGCGCCCGGCGTGCGCCAGGGCCTGCACGGCGCGGTGCGCATTGGGGCCACCGAAGGGTTTGGCAACCTGGTGCTGGCGCCGCAGTTGGCGCACTTTGCGTCTGAACACCCAGGCCTGGTGGTCGATTTGCTGGCGCTGCCCCGGCTGGTGCACCTCTCGCGGCGCGAGGCGGACATCGTCATCTCGCTGGAACGCCCGGCGCGCGGCGCGGTGCTGGTGGTGAAACTTGCCGAATACCTGCTGCAGCTCTACGGTGCGCAGGCGTACCTCGCCGCGCGGCCGCCCATCCACAGCGCGGCCGATTTGGCGGGGCACAGCTTTGTCAGCTATGTGGACGATCTGCTGTTCACCAAGGAGCTGCAAATTCTTGATGAGCTGCACCGGCCGGCGCATTTCTCGCTGCGCAGCACCAGCGTGCTGGCGCAGTACGAGGCCGTGCGTGCCGGGGCGGGCCTGGCGGTGCTGCCGGCATTTGTGGCGGCGCAGGACGCGAGCTTGCAGACCGTGCTGCCTGGCAGCGCACGCTTTGTGCGCACGTTCTGGATGTCCATGCCCGAAGAAAACAAGCACGTTGCGCGCATGCAGGCGACCTGGGCCTTTTTGCGCAGTGCGGTCGAAGCGCAGCAGGCGCTGCTGATGCCGCCGCAAGGGGCAAGCCCCCACGCGGCGGGGCAGAGCGCCTGATGGGCGCGGCGGGTGGCCTGTGCCACGGTAGCCAGTGGCAAGGTGCCGCCTGGGGCCTGTTCACCCGATCTATTGGCCAGCGCAGAGCGTCAGATCCGCCCCATCAGCAGCAGCACAACGAGGATCAGCACGACCAGACCGATGCCGCCGCTTGGGCCGTACCCCCACGAGCGGCTGTGGCCCCAGGTGGGCAGGGCGCCGACAAGGATGAGGATCAGGACGATCAGCAGAATGAGCGAGATGGACATGTTGGTTTCCCTTTTGTTGTGTGATGGACGCCATCTTGCAAGTGCCGTGGTCCGCGCTGCGTAGGCGCAAGCGCTGGTTTCGGGTCAGGGTTCGCACGGCGTTGTGGCATGGTTGGCACGCCAATGGTTTCTAAAACGATAGCAACAATCCCTTTCTGATAGTGCCAAAACTGCTGTTTTTCTTGTTATTTTCAGAAGCCTGCCGGTGCAGGTAGCATTGCAGGAGATGCACCGAGCCCCGACCACTTCCCGCTTTCCCTATTGGTTGCCAGGCGCACTGCTGGTGGCCGTGGGTTTGCTGTTCACCACCTTTCTGTACTTCGAGCAGCAGCGGCGGCTGAACCTCATTGAGCAATCGCGTTTCGAGCAGCAGGCAACCGAGGTCAGCCTGGCGCTCAAGGCGCGGCTGGCAAGCGATACCGAGGTGGTGTATGGCCTGCGGGGCTTGTTTTCCGCCAACCCCGAGCTGACGCGTGCGCAGTTCCAGCACGCGGCGGACGAGCTTGAAGCGACGTCGCGCAACCCTGGCCTGGTCAACCTGGCGTTCACGCGCCGCGTCGCGGCCAAAGACCTTGCGGCGTTTGAATTGCGCTCGCGCTCTGACGCATCCTTGCAGGCCTTGGGCCTGCCGGGATTGGCCGTACACCCGCTGGTGCAGCGCGACGAGTACTTTGTCGCCGACTACATCTGGCCGGTGCCTGGCAATGAGCAAATCCTCGGCTTCGACATTGGCTCCCAGCCGGCCAATCTGAAGGCCATGCAGCAGGCGCGCGCCACGGGCGAGGCGGTGGTCTCCAAGCCCTTCATGCTGGTGCAGGCGACCGAGCCACGACCGGGCTTCGTCATTCGCGTGCCGGTCTACGACGTGGCGCGTGTGGGGATGCAAGTGCCGCCGCCAGAGCATTTTCTCGGCGCCGTGGCGGCCACCGTGAATGTGCCGGAGCTGATGCACTCCACCCAGATCGGGGAAAGCGGAGCTGGCCTGGACATCCAGCTCGCAGACCTCGGGCCGCTCGGTGTGGCCCCCGGGAGCGAGCCGGCCAGTGTGTTTTACCGGAGCACGGGGGCTGCGCCCCTCATGCACCTGCGACCGGCTACGCGCAATGTGGCGGTGCACGACCGCCGCTGGCAACTGGTGTTCCGGCCCACTGAGCGCTTCCTGAGCCCGCCGGAGAGGCGGTTGCCTGCCAACACCGCTGCCGTGGCCGCGATGCTGACGCTGCTGCTTGGCGCCGTGCTCAGCCTGCTGCTGCGGCAACGGCGCCTGGCCTTGCTGCGTGCGCACCATTCGGACGCGGCGCGTGAGAAAAGCGAGGGGCGGTTCCAGGCCTTGTTCACGCAAGCTGCGGTGGGGGTGGCGCTGGTGGATATCGAGACCGGCCGGCTGAACGAAGTCAACCCGCGTTTTTGCAGCATCGTGGGGCAGAGCGAAGCGCAATTGCGCGAGCGCGTGCTTGGCGATCTGTTCCTGCCCACGCCAGGCGCCGAAGGCAGCGAAGGGGATCTTCACGCCCTGCGCACGCTGGGGGGTGGCGAGCTGACACAAGAGCTGGGGCTGGCGTCCCTCGGCGGTGCGCTGGCACCGGTAGCCAGCGCCGCGGCATTGCCGCAGCGCTGGGTGGCGCGCACGGTCAGCGCCATGCGCTCGGGCGATAGCGCGGCGACACAGGCGATTGTCGTCCTGCACGACATCACCGCTCGCCGCGCCATGGAGGACGCCTTGCGGCGCAGCCAATCGCGTCTGGACGCGCTGCTGCACCGCCTGCCCGTGGGGGTGATGCTGTTGGAGCACGACGGCCACGTGGCGCTGTGCAACCAGCGTTTCACCGAGCTGACCGGCTATACCCAGGCCGATGTGCCGAAAGCCGAGGTCTGGTGGCGCAAGGCGTACCCGGATGCGCACTATCGCAGCCAGTTGCAGGCGGCCTGGCTGCAAGCCTATCGGGTCGCCGGCAACGAAGGGGTGCTGCCCGAAGGTGAAGTCGAGCTCACCGGAGCAGATGGTCAGACGCGTGCGCTCGAAGTGGCCGGCGTGCGGGTAGGGGCCCAGCTACTGGTCACCTTTGTCGACCTTGCGCAGCGCAAGGCGGCCGAAAAGGAGATCCGTACCCTGGCCTACTACGACCTGCTGACCGGCCTGCCCAACCGGCGCCTGCTGGTCACCCGCATCAAGCAGGCGATCGCGCACTGCAAAGCCCCGGAACATTGCGCCCTGATGATGCTGGATCTGGACAACTTCAAGGCGCTCAACGACACCCGTGGCCATGAGCGCGGCGATGCCCTGCTCAAACTGGTCGCCGAGCGCATCGTGGGGTGCGTGCGCACCGATGACGCCGTGGCCCGGCCCGGGGGGGACGAATTTGCCGTGCTGCTCGAATGCGTTGGCGACAGCGCTGAATCGGCCCAGACGCACTGCGAGCAGATCGGCCACAAGATTCTGGACGCCCTGCGCAAGCCCTACTTGATTGACGGCGAAGCGCACCACAGCACGCTGAGCATGGGGATCGCCATGTTCAGTGCCGGCCACGCCAGCGTCGACGAACTGCTGCAGCGCGTGGACCTGGCCATGTACCAGGCCAAGGCCGCAGGCCGCGACACGCTGCGCTTCTACGACCCCAGCATGCACGCCCTGGCCAACGAACGCGCCGCGCTGGAGGAAGACATGCGCGCTGGCCTCGCCAAAGGCGAGTTCGAGCTGTACTACCAGCCGCAGGTGGACCATGGCCGCATCGTGGGCGCCGAAGCACTGCTGCGCTGGCACCATCCCCAGCGCGGTTTTGTCTCGCCGTCGGTCTTTATCCCGATGGCGGAGGATTCCGGCCAGATTCTGCCGCTGGGCCAGTGGGTGCTGGAGCAGGCCTGCCTGACGCTGGCGCAGTGGGCCTGCGACCCGCAACTGGCCGAGCTGGTGCTGGCCGTCAACGTCAGCCCGCGCCAGTTTCGCCAGGCTGGCTTCGTGCAACAGGTGCTGGCCACGCTCGCCAGCACGGGCGCGGCGTCGCGGCGCCTCAAGCTGGAGCTGACCGAGGGCCTGCTGCTGCACGACGTGAACGAGTCGGCCACGCGCATGACCGAGCTCAAGTCCTACGGCGTCGGGTTTTCGCTGGACGATTTTGGCACTGGGTATTCGAGCCTCTCGTACCTCAAGCGCCTGCCGCTCGATCAGCTCAAGATCGACCAGAGCTTTGTGCGCGACGTGCTGACGGACCCCAACGACGCGTCCATCGTGCGCACCATCGTGGCCTTGGGCGCGAGCCTGGGCCTGCAGGTGATGGCCGAAGGCGTGGAAACCGTCGCCCAGCAGGAGTTTCTGGCGCGCCAGCACTGCTACGCCTGGCAGGGCTATCTGCTGAGCCGGCCCGTGCCCGCCGAACCGTTCGTGGCGCTGGTGCGTGGGCACGCGCCTGCGTGAGCAAAGCCTCTGCCGATGGCCTGAAACAGCTATCAAAAATATAGCTTCAGGCGCAATGCAGATAAGCGTTAGGCGCCATTTTCGTTAGAAAAATAGCGCCCAACGTCAATGCGCCCCTGCGGCGGCCCCGGCGTCACCCCCACTGCCAGGACGGCGCGTGAACCAGATCAGGACAATCAGCACCAGGAACAGGTACGCCGAGCCGACGAAGATGTCGTCCGCCGCGCGCGTAAAGGCCTGTTGGTCGATGAGGCGGTTGATTTGCACCAAGGCCTGCTCCTGCGACATCCCCAGCCCCTGGAGCTGCAGCAAGGTCTGCCCGAATACGCCCTGACCCTGCACCAGGCCTTCGGTGAGGTGGGCATGGTGCAGCGCGGCCCGGCTCTCCCACAGGGTGGTGGAGATCGAGACACCCATGGCGCCGGCCATGATGCGCACGAAATTGCTCAAACCGGCCGCGGCGGGAATGCGCTCGGGCGGCAGATCGGACAGGGTGATGGTTGTCAGTGGAATGAAGAAGAACGCCATGGCAGCGCCCTGGATCAGCGTGGGCACCAGGATGTGCCAGAAATCAGTCTGGGTGTCGAAGCGTGAACGCATCCACAGCACCAGCGCGAACACGACGAAGGCGCCCGTGGCCATGCGGCGGGGGTCCCAGTCGCTCACCTTGCGCCCCACCACGGGGGTCAGCATGATGGCAAAAATACCCACAGGTGCCAGCGCCATGCCGGCGTTGGTCGCGGTGTAGCCCATGAACTGCTGCAGCCACAGCGGCAGCAGCACCACGTTGCCAAAGAACAATGCGTAGGCCACCGACAGGGACAGTACGCCAAAGGCAAAGTTGCGCTTGCCGAAAAGCCGCAGGTCCACCACCGGGTGGTCGTCCGTCAGCTCCCACACCAGGAAGACCGACAGTGCCACCACGGCAGCAATGGCCAGCGTGAGGATCAGCGGCGAGGCAAACCAGTCAAGCTCCTTGCCCTTGTCGAGCATGAGCTGCGTGCAGCCGACCCAGACCACCAGCAGCGACAAGCCCAGCGTGTCGATGGGCAGCTTCTTGCGCGGTGTCTCGCGGTGCCGGTAGATGCTCCACGTCACCGCCGCGGCGATCAGGCCCACGGGCACGTTGATGTAGAAAATCCATGGCCAGGAGATGTTGTCCGTGATCCAGCCGCCCAGCAGCGGCCCGACCACGGGCGCGACCAGGGTGGTGACGCCCCAGAGCGCCAGCGCCATGCCGGCGCGCGCGCGCGGGTAGCTGGCCAGCAGCAGGGTTTGCGAGAGCGGAATCATCGGCCCCGCCACGGCGCCTTGCAGCACCCGGAACACGACCAGCATTTCCAGCGACGAGGCAAAACCGCAGAGCCATGAGGTGAGCACGAACAGCAGAATGCTCGTGGTGAACAGGCGCACCGCGCCAAAGCGCTGCGTGAGCCAGCCCGTCAGGGGCACGGAAATCGCGTTGGCCACGCCAAAGCTGGTGATGACCCAGGTGCCTTGCGCCGGGCTCACGCCCACGTCACCGGCAATGGCGGGAATGGATACGTTGGCAATCGACGAGTCGAGCACGTTCATGAACGTGGCGAGCGACAGCGCCACCGTGCCCAGCAGCAAAGCCGAGCCATGCAGCGGCGGATGCGCCACGGGGGCGGGCCGGGCAAGCGCGGAAGGGGGCGGCGGTGCGTCGGGCGCGCCGGCAGGCAGCGCCGAAGCATCGGCGGTGGCTTGTGCAGCAGTCATGGTGTGGGGGCTAGGCGGCTCAGTGGGTGGCCGTGCGGGGAGCCGCCGCCAGAACCGTAGCAGAGGCCCGCGCGCTCACCTTGTGGCCCAGGTTGGCGGCAATCGTTTTCTCAACGGCCGCGTCGGCGGCTTTCAACTGTTCGTCGTACACCGCCGTGGCCGCTACGGGGTCGCTGCGCTGGGTGCTCGAGAGCATCTTGCCGCTCTGGTCGGCGATATCGACCTTGACGTTCATCGACAGGCCGACGCGCAGCGGGTGCTTGGCAACCTCGGCGGCATCGAGGGCGATGCGCACCGGCACGCGCTGCACGACCTTGATCCAGTTGCCGGTGGCGTTCTGCGCCGGCAGCAGGGCAAAGGCCGCGCCAGTGCCCGCGCCCAGGCCGATCACCGTGCCGTGGTAGGCCACCTTGTTGCCGTACACGTCGGCTTCGAGCTCGACGCTCTGGCCAATCCGCAGCTTTTGCAACTGGCTTTCCTTGAAGTTGGCGTCAACCCACAGGTCGTCCAGCGCCACCACGGTCATCAGCGGTGCGCCAGCGGCCACGCGCTGCCCGAGCTGGACGCCGCGCTTGGCGACATAGCCGGACACCGGCGCCACCAGTTCCATGCGCTGCAGGGCCAGAAAGGCCTCGCGCACCTTGGCGGCGGCGCGCTGGACGTTGGGATGCTCTTCGACGCTGGTGCCTTCGGTCTGCGTCTGGCTCGCAGCGAGCTGCTCCTGCGCCGCCAGCAGGGCGGCGCGGGCTGCGGTGGCGGTGCTTTTTGCCGTATTGACGACGGCATTGGCGTGCTGGAACTCTTCCTTGCCGACGGCGCCGCTGGCCATCAACGGTGCGCGGCGCCGCACGTCTTCTTCGAGGCGCGATACCTCGGCCTCGGCGCGCGCCAGATCGGCGCTGCGCAGGCTGATCTGCGCCTTGAGCGTGGCATTGTTGGCATACAGGCTGCGCACTTCGCGCACGGTCTGCGCCAGTTGCGCCTGCGCCTGGTCGAGCGCGATGCGCGCGTCCGCCGGGTCCAGGCGTACCAGGGCCTGCCCGGCCTGCACATGGTCGGTGTCGTCCGCACCGATGGCCACCACGGTACCGCCGACCTGCGGCGTGATTTGCACCACGTCGCCGGCGACATAGGCGTTGTCGGTGGATTCGAAGTGGCGGCCACTGAACCAATCCCACGCGCCCCAGCCCACGCCCACCACCACGACGGCGGCGGCAATCAGGGTCAGGCCGCGGCGGCGGACAGTCTTGTTTTCATGGGGGGTCAGAGGTTCGCTCATGGTCGGCTCGCTTGCGAAAATTTCAGAAAATAGGGGGCTTGACAGGGTCAACGGGCGGCGGTCTGCAGGGCGGCGGTGTCGTCGCTCCAGCCGCCGCCCAGGGCATTCATCAGCGCCACGCGCACATCCAGGGCGCGGGCTTCCAGCGCCACGGCCTGGCGGCGCTGGGCCAGCACCTGGCTTTCGGTGCCCAGTACCACCAGGTAATTGCCCAGGCCCGCGCCATAGCGCTCCTTGGCATAGCGCCAGGCTTTCTCCGACCCTGCCTGTACCTGCTGTTGCAAGGCCTGCTGGCGGGCGATGGACTGCACCGACGCCAGCGCGTCGCCAGCCTGCTTGACGGCGTCAAGCACCGTGGCGTTGTATTGCGCGATGGCCGCGTCGAGCTCGGCCTGACGGCCACCCAATTGGGCGCGCAGGCGCCCGCCGTCAAAGATCGGCAAGCGCAGCGCGGGTGCAACCCCTATCTGGCGTGAACTGGCCTGGAACAGGCTGTCCAGCCCCAGCGCATTGAGCCCGATAAAAGCCGAGAGGTTGATGTTGGGATAGAACTCGCTGCGGGCGGCAGACACCCCCTGCGTCGCCGCCTCGATACGCCAGCGCGCAGCGACCACGTCGGGGCGGCGGCCCAGCAGGTCGGCGCCGAGCACGGCAGGCACGGCAGGCAGGGCCAGTGCGCTCAACTGCGGTGCGAGCGCGGGCAGGGCATCGGGTGCCTTGCCGGCCAGCACGGCAATCTGCCGGCGCGCCAGCGTCGCCTGCTCGGCCAGGGCTTCGACTTGCGCCGCAGCCTCGGGCACCGCGGCATCGGCCTGGGTCAGCTCGACCTGGCTGTCGAGACCGGCGGTGACACGGTCGCTGGTCAGCCGCTTGATGGACTGGCGCTGCTCCAGCGCCTGCTGCGCCACCTGCTGGTCAGCCAGGATGCGCGCCAGCGCCACCCAACTGCGTGCCAGTTGCGTCGCCAGGGTATTGGCGGCGGCCGCGGCGTCGGCCTGGGCGGCGCGTGCCTGGCCCAGCGCGGCTTCGAGTTCGGCGTGGTGCAGGCCAAAGAAATCGGGGGTCCAGCTAAGGGTGGCCTGAAGGTTTTCGCTGTTGTACACGTTGCCGGCGATCGGCGGCGGATACAGGCCATTGGCGGTGTAGCGCTGGCGGGAGACATCGGCGCCGAAACCTGCCTGGGGCCCATTGGCCGCGCGGCGGGCGTCGGCCAGCGCAGCCGCCTGGGCGGCGCGTGCGCGCGCCACGGCCAGGCTCGGGTGCTGGGCCAGCGCCTCGCCCATCAGGGCGTCGAGCTGCACGTCGCCCAAGGCCTTCCACCACTGCGCAGAGGGAAGTTCTGCTGTGCTGGCAGGCGTGGTTGCCAAGCCCAGGGCTTGCGGTGCGGTGCGCTCCAGGGGATTGTGCGCAGCACCAGGGTTGGCGCAAGCCACCAGGAGACTGGCGACAGCCAGGGCCAGCGAGCCACGAAGGAGGGTGCCGCGCGAGCGCGGACGCGAAAGGTCAGACATGACAGGCCTTGAGAGGAAAGTTATTTGCGGGCGGCTTCGCCATTGGCCAGCATGCGGCGCAGCAGGTCAATCAGTTGCTGCCATTCGTCCGTGGAGAACCCCGCCAGATGGGCGTTCAGGGTGTCCGCAAGCACCGGCGTCAGCTCTTCGGCCATGGCCGTGCCAAGAGGCGTGGTGTGCACATGCACCACGCGGCGGTCGCTGGTGGAGCGCTCGCGCACGACCAGTTCCTTGGCTTCCAGCCGGTCGAGCAGACGGGTCACTGCGGCTGGGTCGGCTTCCATGTCGCGGGCCAGCGCCGCCAGGGTGGTGTTCTGGCAGCGCGAAATCTTGTACAGCGGCAGGCACTGGGCGAAGGTAAGGCCACGGCCCTGGAGCTGTGTATCGGCCATGTTGCGGATGGACGAGAGCACGTTGCGCAGCAGGTAGCCCACGCTGTTCTCGGGCCGGATGCTGGCCGCGGTATACAAGTCGGGCGCTACGCCTCCCGCAGGGGCCGTGTCTGGCGCTGCGGCGAGCGGGCAGGAAGCAGCGGAAATATCGGGCGAATCCATGCCCGAGAATTTAATTGATAGGACAACTATTGCGCAAGCAACTATTCAGATAACCATGGGATTCATATGGGAATACAAGGCCCTCAGGCCCTCATCCTGGAGCGTTTTCCGACTCCCTGGAAAGCGCCTGGCGGCCCGCGCTCGTGAGGGTGAGGACTCTGCCCAGCTGGCTCTCCGAGCCTGGCTTGGGAAGCAGGGCCACGATCAGTCCGGCCGCGCGCAAAACGCGCAGGCGGTCAATGTCGTGTTCGCTGGTAAGGGTGCAAGGCAGGGGCCGGTCGGCCAGCTCGCGCAGCAATTCCATGGACATAGGCATCTCCTTCGTCGTGCAATGGGGAGATTGTTGCGTCCACTCCATGTCGCCGCAATGACAGATACCTCTGGATACCTGCGTTGGGATTTGCCTCACTTCCGCCAGTATCGTGGGTTGTAAGCAGGCTAAAAAAATGAACGCTGTCGAAATCGCCGTCAGGCCAGGCGCCAACCACGGCGATGGCCGGAGCTATCGCGCGGCTTGCCGCCGCAACCCGCTGGCAGCAGGGCGCAGCGGCGCTGCTTGCGGCCACGAAAACCGGCTCCCCAGGCCCGAAAACAGGGGAGCGCTCAGGTAACATTGCAGCCCGTCGGAGAGCTGGCCCGGGCCAGTGTGCCGATGCCGTGACCTTCGTTGGCACCGCGCCAGCGGTGCTTGCGCTACCGAGCGATCCGTGCGACTCAATTCGATCAAACTTTCCGGCTTCAAATCGTTCGCCGAACCCACCAACTTCCTGCTGCCAGGCCAACTGGTGGGCGTGGTGGGCCCCAACGGTTGCGGCAAGTCCAACATCATGGACGCCGTACGCTGGGTGCTGGGCGAGAGCAAAGCCAGCGAGCTGCGCGGCGAATCCATGCAGGACGTGATCTTCAGCGGCACGACAACCCGCAAGCAGGCCAGCCGTGCCAGCGTCGAGCTGGTGTTCGAGAACAACGACCACCGCGCCGGCGGCCAGTGGAACCAGTACGCCGAGATCGCCGTCAAGCGTGTGCTGACCCGCGACGGCACCAGCAGCTACTACATCAACAGCCAGCCGGTGCGCCGCCGCGACGTGCAGGATGTGTTCCTGGGCACGGGGCTGGGGCCGCGCGCCTACGCCATCATTGGCCAGGGCACGATCAGCCGCATCATTGAAAGCCGGCCCGAAGAACTGCGCTTGTTCCTCGAAGAGGCGGCAGGCGTATCGAAATACAAAGAGCGCCGGCGCGAAACAGAAAACCGCTTGCACGATACGCGCGAGAACCTCACCCGCGTCGAAGACATCCTGCGCGAGCTGGGCGGCAACCTGGAGCGCCTGGAAAAGCAGGCCGAGGTGGCCCAGCGCTACAAGGCCTTGAACGCCCAGGCCCAACTGCGCCAGCAGCAGCAGTGGTTTTTGAAGCGTGCCGACGCCGAGGCCGAGCAAGAGCGCGTGCGCCTGGACGGCCTGCAGGCCTTGAACGACCTGGAATCGCGCACCGCCGATCTGCGCCATGTGGAATCCGAGCTCGAAACCGTGCGCCAGGCCCATTACACCGCTGGCGACCAGGTCAACCAGGCCCAGGGCAAGCTCTACGAGGTGACGGCCGAAGTCGGGCGCCTGGAAGCCGAGATTCGCTATGTGGTCGAAGGCCGCCAGCGCGTCGAGCAGCGCCTGGTGCAACTGGCCGCGCAAATCGACGAGTGGGCCGGCCGCAGCGCGGGTGCGCAAGCCGAGCTCGACAGCCAGACCGGCGCTGGCGCAGATGCCGAGGAGCGCGCCGAAATGCTCGCTGCCCAGGTCGAAGAGCAGGCCGCCTTGCTGCCCGATCTCGAAGACGCCTTGCGCAGCAGCCAGCGCGCAGCCGATGAACAGCGCAATGCCGTCGCCCAGGTGCAGCAGCAGATTCAGGTGCTGGCGGCCGAACAGCGCAGCCAGCAGGAGCAAAAGCGCCAGCAGGAGCAGCGCTTCGAGCGCTTGCGCACCGACAGGAATGCCCTGGCGGCCCCGGACGAGGCGCGCCTGGCCAATCTGCAGCAGCAGCTCGATGCCGCCCGCGAACTGGCGGACACACAGGCCGCGCGCCTGGCCGAGCTGCAGGACGCCGTGCCGGCGCTCGACGACGAGCGGCGCGCGCGCCAGCAGGCGGTCAACCTGGAGAGCGCGCGCCTGACCGAACTCTCGGCGCGTATGGAAGCCCTCAAGGCCCTGCAGGAAAAGCTCAAGACCTCGTCCAAGCTGCAGCCCTGGCTTGAGCGCCAGGGCCTGGCGGGCATGGCGGGATTGTGGACACGCATCCACATTGAAAGCGGCTGGGAAAACGCGCTGGAAGCGGCGCTGCGCGAGCGCCTCTCGGCCCTGGAAGTGGGGCGGCTGGAAACCGTGCGCGGCTTCCTCGGCCACAGCGGCAACGAGGCGCCCCCAGCACGCCTGGCCTTTTTCAGCCCGCCGGTGGCGCCGCACACGCCGCCGGCAACGGCCCTGCCGCGCCTCTCGGCCTTGCTGCGCGTGCACGATGCAGGGTTGGCCGGCATCCTCGCCGAATGGCTGCAGGGCTGCTACACCGCGCCAACCTTGGACGACGCCCTGGCCCAGCGCGAACGCCTGCAGCCCGGTGAGGCGATTTACGTGCCCGGCGGCCACGCCGTCACCGCGCACAGCGTGGGTTTTTATGCCCAGGATTCCGAGCAGGCGGGCTTGCTGGCGCGCGCCCAGGAAATCGAGCACCTGGAAAAGGAATTGCGCGCCCAGGCGCTCATCAGCGAAGAGGCCAAGAACGCCCTGGTCCGCGCCGAAGCCGCGTACCAGGACGGCGCGCAGCGCCTGGCGCAACTGCGCCGCGAGGCAAGCGAGGCGCAGGGCCAGGCACATGAACTGCAGGTCGAGCACCTGCGCATGGCGCAGTTGGCCGAGCAGGCGCGTGCGCGCAGCGCGCAGATCGAGGGCGATCTGGCCGAAGTCGAAGCCCAGCTTGCCGATTTGCACGAGCGCTCTGCCACCGCCGAGGCGCGCTTTGAAGAGCTTGACATGCAACTGGCCGACACGCAGGAGCGCCATGCCCAACTCGGCGAGCGCGCCATCGAGGCCGAACGCAAACTCGCTGAATGCCGCGAGCAGCAGCGCAGCCTGGAGCGCCAGGCGCAGGAGGCCGTGTTCTCACAGCGCAGCGCGGCGCAGCGGCGCGCTGAGCTTGAGCGCACCCTGGCGACGGCCACGGCACAGGCCCAGGCGCTGGCCGAGGAGCGCGTCCGCGCCCAGGGTGAGCTCGATCGCCTGACCGACGCCGCTGCCCAGGGCGGCCTGCAGCAGGTGCTGGCGAAAAAAATCGAAAGCGAACAGGCCCTGGCGGCCGAGCGCAGCCGCTACGACGACCTCACGGCCCGTCTGCGTGCCAGCGACGAGCGGCGCATGCAGCTCGAGCGCGCGCTCGAACCCCTGCGCGCGCGCATCACGGAATTTCAGCTCAAGGAACAGGCCGCGCGCCTGGGTCTGGAGCAGTACACGACGCTGTTGCAGGACGCCGAGGCGGACCTGGCGGCGCTCGAAGTCTCGATTGCCGAGGGCGGCGTCCGCCTGGCTGGCTTGCAGAGTGAAATTGACCGCCTGCAGCGCGAGATTGCCGCGCTGGGCGCCGTCAACCTGGCCGCGCTGGAAGAGCTCGCCGCCGCCAGCGAGCGCAAGCTGTTCCTCGACGCGCAAACCGCCGACCTCACCGAGGCCATGACCACGCTGGAAGACGCCATCCGCAAGATCGACGGCGAGACGCGCCAACTGCTCTCGGGCACGTTCGACGCCGTGAACCAGCACTTCGGCCGCATGTTTCCCGAGCTGTTTGGCGGCGGCAACGCGTGCCTGATCGTCACCGGTGACGAAATCCTCGATTCGGGCGTGCAGGTCATGGCGCAGCCGCCAGGCAAGAAAAACCAGACCATCCACCTGCTCTCGGGCGGTGAGAAGGCGCTCACGGCCATTGCGCTGGTGTTTGCCATCTTCCAGCTCAACCCGGCGCCGTTCTGCTTGCTGGACGAGGTGGACGCGCCGCTTGACGACGCCAATACCGAACGCTATGCCAAACTGGTATCGAGCATGAGCAAAGAGACACAATTCCTTTTCATCAGCCACAACAAAATTGCGATGGAAATGGCCCGCCAGCTCATTGGTGTCACCATGCAGGAGCAAGGCGTCTCGCGCATCGTCGCGGTGGACATGGAATCGGCTCTGTCGATGGTGGGTACATGATTCCCCCGGTGTCGCTTCGCGCCACGGGCGCCGCAGTTCCCTGGCGAAGCAGTGGTCAGAATTGAGCCTTATGTCTAGCGCGCTATTTTTCGCAAGCCGAGAACGTTTTTTATGAGTACCTTGCAAATGAGTCTGGCCGTGATCGGCGCCGTATTGTTGGCCCTCATCGTGGCCTGGAACGCCTGGACCAGCCACAAGAACGCCCCGCGCCGGGCCGAGCGCAGCGATGCGCCGCGCCAGGAGCCCGCGTTTGACGGTGCCGTGCCCCTGGCGGACGCCCCGCCCGGCGCCGCTGGCAGCTTCGCGCAGGTGGCGGCAAGTGGCGAGAGCGATTTCGCCCCTGCGCTGCCGGGGGACGACGCACTGGCGCTGCCCCCCACCAGCCACGCCAGTGAGCGGCGCTACGCGCTCGACGCCCTGATCGATGCGGTCGCGCCGCTGGTGCTTGAGCACGCCCACACGGGCGAGGCCGCGCTGGCCGCGCTGCCGCCCACGCGCCGCGCTGGCAGCAAGCCCTTTGCCATTGAGGGCCAGAACGAGGCCACCGGCCAGTGGGAGATGCCCGCGCCCGGCCAGCGCTACCGGGCCTTCCAGGCAGGCGTGCAACTGGCCAACCGCACGGGTGCACTCAACGAGATCGAGTTTTCTGAATTCGTTGCCAAGACGCAGGCCTTCGCCGACGAATTGGGCGCCGCCCCCGATTTTCCCGACATGCTGCACGAGGTGGCCCGCGCGCGCGAGCTTGACCAGTTCGCCAGCGACCACGACGCCCAGCTCGCTTTCCTGCTGCGCGCCCGACAAGCCGCCTGGAGCCCCGGCTACGTGCACCAGAACGCCGCGCGCGCCGGTTTCGTCGCTGGCACGCTGCCCGGCCGCATGGTGTTGCCCGCGATCGGCGAGGGCGGCGGCGCCGTGTTGACGCTGGCCTTCGACACCCAGGCCGCGCTCTCGGACGACCCGGAGCAATCCGCCGTGCGTGAGCTGCTGCTCAGCCTCGACGTCGCGCAGGTGCACCGCAGCGAGCAACCCTTTGCGCGCCTGCGCGAGGTCGCCCGCCTGCTGTGCGAGAGCATGGACGCTGTGCTGTGCGACCAGAACGGTGTCCCCCTGCCCGCCATGGCGATGGACCCCATCGCCGCCGACCTGGAGCTGCTGTACGACCAGCTCGATGGCCGGGACCTGTCGGCTGGCTCGCCGCAGGCGCGGAGAGTGTTCAGTTGAAGCCCCCCCTGAGCCGCTGCGCTCCTCCATGCTGCCGCCAGAGGCGGCAGCCCTTCGGGGATGTCCAAGCCTGCGCAGGCAGGCTTGGAGCCGCCCCCCTCAGCCCCCTTTCTCGCAGCGCTGCGCGTTGCGGGAGGGGGGACGCCGCCAGCGCGGCGGGGCGGCCCTTGCGCGGCGGCCCTGGCCTGGGCAGTGGCGGTTGCGTGCGCTGTGGGTGACTCGACGTGCCAGGGTGAGTGAAATGCCGATGAATTTAGACCTTTTTTCGGCTCCAGAGCAATCTGGACAAGCGCAAGCAGCTATAAAAATAGAAGCATTGCGCCAGCAGTTAAACCGCTGGGCGCACCAGTACTACGTGCAGGACGCGCCCGAGGTGCCCGACGCCGAGTACGACCGTGTCTTTCGCGCGCTGCAGGCGCTGGAAGCGCAGTTCCCCGAGTGCGTCACGCCCGAGTCGCCTACCCAGCGCGTGGGCGGCGCGCCGCGCCCTGAGCTGACCTCGGTGCGGCACGCCGTGCCCATGCTGTCCATTCACACCGAAACCGATGTGTCGCCCGCCGGCGCACTCGCCTTCGACGCCCGCGTACGCCGCGAACTCGGTCTGGCGGCTGATGCTGCGCCCGTGGCCTACGTGGCGGAGCTCAAGTTCGACGGCCTGGCCATGAACCTGCGCTACGAGGCCGGCGTGTTGGTGCAGGCCGCCACCCGGGGCGACGGCGAAGTGGGCGAGGACGTGACGCACAACATCCGCACCATTCGGCAGATTCCTTTGCGCTTGCCTAGCGATGTGCCTCCCGTGCTGGAAGTCCGGGGGGAGGTCTACATGGCGCGCGCCGACTTCGAGCGGCTGAACGAGGCCCAGCGCGAGCGCGGCCAGAAAACCTTCATCAACCCGCGCAACACCGCTGCCGGCGCGGTGCGCCAGCTTGACCCGGCGATTGCGGCGCAGCGGCCGCTCCGGTTTTTTGCCTATGGCTTGGGTGAGGCCACGCCGGTGGCGCAGGGCGGCCCGGATTTCGCCACGCACTTCGACCTGCTCCAGCAATTGAAGCAATGGGGTTTTCCGGTCGCAGCGCAGACCACACAAGCGCTAGGCGCTAGCGAGTTGGTAGCGTTCCACGAACGCATCGCCGCTGAGCGCGACGCGCTCCCCTACGACATCGACGGCGTGGTCTACAAGGTCGATTCGCTCGCCCTGCAGCGCCAGCTCGGCTTCAAGACGCGCGAGCCGCGCTGGGCCGTGGCGCACAAGTTTCCGGCGCAGGAGATGGTCACCCGCATCGAAGGGATCGACGTGCAGGTCGGCCGCACCGGCAAGCTGACCCCGGTGGCGCGGCTGGCGCCGGTGTTTGTCGGCGGCGTCACCGTCACCAACGCCACGCTGCACAACCTGTTCGAGATCCGCAAGAAGGGCGTGCGCGTGGGCGACGAGGTCATCGTGCGCCGCGCGGGCGACGTGATTCCCGAGGTGGTGGGTGTGGTGCCGGGCAAGCGCCCAGGCTACGTGGCCAACTTTCGCATGCCCAGGCAATGCCCCATCTGCGGCAGCGCCGTGGTGCGCGAGCCCGGCGAGGCCAACCACCGCTGCACCGGTGGCCTGTTTTGCCCGGCGCAGCGCAAGGAAGCGCTGCTGCACTTTGCCGCCCGCCGCGCCATGGACATCGACGGCCTGGGCGAAAAACTGGTGGACCAGCTCGTCGATGGCGCCGTGGTGCGCACCTTGCCCGACCTGTACCGCATCGGCCTCGTCGGCCTGACAGCGCTGGAGCGCATGGGCGAGAAATCGGCGCAGAACCTGCTGGCCGCGCTGGAAAAATCCAAGAGCACGACATTGCCGCGCTTCTTGTTTGGGCTCGGCATCCGCCAGGTGGGCGAGGCCACGGCCAAGGATCTGGCGCGGCATTTCGGCAGCCTGGACGCCATCTTGCAGGCCAGTACCGAGCAGTTGCTGCAAGTGCGGGATGTCGGGCCGGTGGTGGCCGAGGCCATCCACACCTTTCTGGCCCAGCCGCACAACGTCGAAGTCATCGAACAACTGCGCGCCTGTGGCGTGCACTGGCCCGAAGGCCCGCCGGCCGAGCGCACGCAACTGCCGTTGGCGGGCATGACGGTGGTGCTCACCGGCACCTTGCCCACGCTCTCGCGCGAGGCGGCCAAGGACCTATTGGAGGCCGCGGGCGCCAAGGTGGCGGGCTCGGTCAGCAAAAAAACCAGCTACGTGGTGGCCGGCGAGGAGGCCGGCAGCAAGCTCGCCAAGGCGCAGGAGCTGGGCGTGCCCGTGCTGGACGAAGCCGGCCTGCGGGCGCTGCTCGGGCAGGGCGCTTGAGTGCTGGCGCGCGCCACCAGCCAACCGGTTACAAGGAGAACGGCCGCATGACCCGCAAACCCGTCGTCGGACTCGCCCTGGGCAGCGGCTCGGCGCGCGGCTGGGCGCATATCGGGGTGATCCGCGCGCTGCAGCAGGCCGGCATCCAGCCCGACCTGGTCTGCGGCGCCTCGATTGGCGCCGTGGTCGGCGCGGCCTACGCGCTGGGCGAGCTCGACCGTTTCGAACAGTGGGCGCGCGGCCTGACCGGGCGCACCGTGTTCTCGTTCATGGATTTCAAGCTCTCGGGCGGCATGCTCAAGGGCGAGCGGGTGATCGAGTTCTTCCGCAACCGCTTCTCCGACCGCCCCATCGAGGCGCTGGACATCCCGTTCGCCGCCGTGGCCACGGGCCTGCATTCGGGCAGCGAGGTGTGGCTGCGCACCGGCTCCACCGCCGACGCGGTGCGGGCCTCGATGGCCTTGCCCGGCCTGTTCACCCCGGCCCAGCGCGAAGGCCGCCTGCTGGTCGATGGCGGGCTGGTCAACCCCGTGCCCGTGTCGCTGGCACGGGCCATGGGGGCCGACATCGTGATCGCCGTGGACCTGAACGCCGACATCCTGGGCCGCCATCTGCGCGGGCCCGGCGCCAACGGCGCGAACGGCGCGGCCAAGCTGCCCGCCCAGGCACCGGAGAACGATGAGGACACCGCCGGCTGGCTGAGCCGCCTGCAGGATGGCTTTGCCTCCCTGCTGCCCGCACCCGACCCC
>Ga0208272_100266_pt1 | contig 25643 bp, 24 predicted proteins | sample LakWasM129_HOW14_2_FD_183939 | JGI IMG/M metagenome (GOLD analysis project Ga0208272, IMG submission 183939) | Freshwater sediment methanotrophic microbial communities from Lake Washington under simulated oxygen tension - Sediment Metagenome... | ecosystem: Environmental > Aquatic > Freshwater >... | reverse complement strand
CGGGCGACCTACGATGCGGATGGCGCGCTGGGGTTCGGTCCGCTCTCGTTCGACAACCGGCGCACCGGTGGCTACGCGCAAGCGGCGTATCGCCCGTCGAAACTTGAGCCGACGTGGCTGCGCGATTTCGAGCTCGTGGCGCGCCGTGATCTCATCAACCAGCCGGACGGCGCGCCGGAATCGACCGACGAGCGCCGCTGGACCTTCGGCGTCAACTACTGGCTCAATTCCAGCACCGCGCTGAAAGCCGCGGTTGAAACCGGCCGCCGCACTGCAGCCGGAGAGGACGCAGAGTCGACCCGCGGCTTCCGCCTCCAGGCCGTCATGGGCTTCTAACCTCGATCATTTCTCACCATGAAAATCTCAAAAATACTCTCCATCTCGGGTTTCGTGGCACTCGGCCTCGGGGCGGTCGCCATGCTGGCCGCCGGCTGCCAGAGTGCCAACGCCGGCATGCGCCCGCACGCCATGGCGAAATCCGCCAAGGGCGGCGCCGAACTCTGGACACAAAACTGTCTGCCCTGCCACAACGTTCGCTCGCCCTCGGCGTATAGCGACGCCGACTGGGAAGTCGTCATGCAGCACATGCGCGTCCGGGCCAACCTCTCGGCGAGCGATACCGAGGCCATCGAGAAGTTTCTCAAGTCGGCAAACTGAAAGGACCGTGCCGTCATCTGGAACTCCGGGGGCTTGCATCTCCATCCGTGCGCGCGCAGCCGCAGTCAGGCCGTGGGTGCGCGGCCGGCACCCGGCCCGAGGCTGACCGTCAAACCGTCCCCGACACGTCCCAATGAAAGCAGCACGCAACGGGGCCGCATCAATGATAACGGCTGAAAGCGCGGCCGGCCAGGGGAGCAAATACAAGGTTTCGATCACCAACGAACGCGGCGAACGCTATTGCTGCCACGCGAGCTCCGTGAGTCTGCGCATGAACAGTGGCGTCGTTCAGGTCGTCGAACAGGAACGCGGCTGCTTCGTGTGGTTCAAGCGGTGCAACCTCGAAATCCTGGATCGTCGCCGCAAGGCGCTTTTCCGGCTGCTCGCCGGCTCGGGCCACAACGACGGCGGGGATCTGACGATCATCGCCGAGGTCGCGCATCCGCATGGCGTCCTGCCCCGCGGTCAAGTCGGCGCGTCTCGGGGCGGGAAGAAGCGCCCGCGTATGGGCGGCCGTTAACGAAGGCGGTATTCAGGATCTCTGGCCAACGTTCCTTTGCCGTCAGGTTGCAGGGCCGCTACCGCGCTTGTTTGACGTTGGGTCAGCGGGCATGATCGGTTGCGTATTCCAGCTCCGATTGACCGAGCGCATAGCGCAGGCGGGCCAGTCCGACGTTATGACCGTAATAAGCCCGGAGCTGGTTCGTCCGGGCCGCCGTCAACGCCACCTGCGCCTGTAGCAGGTCGAGTTGGGGGGACATGCCGGCCTGGTAGCGCGTGAGGGCGATTCGCACCGCCTCTTCGGCCTGTTTTGCCGACAGCCGGGTAGCACCGATTAACTCGGTCGCTTCTTCCAGCGACGACAGAGCGCGGCGCACCTCAATCTGCACGGTTAGTTCCGCAGAGCCGAGGGCGAGGCGCGCCTGTTCGATTTGGGCTTCGGCCTGCCGGACCCGGCCGGCTGTGGCACGGGGGGTGCTATTCCACTGGGCTTGCGCTCCGGCCCGCAGACCCCGAAGAGAATCGCTGAAATTCTCGGTGGGGCCTTTCCGCAGCTCACCACCGGCGGTCAACGCGAGATTGGGGTGGTAGTCGGCGCGGGCGGTCAACTCGCCGACTTCGGCGGCGCTGAGCAGCTTCGCGAGGCGCTGCAGCTCCGGTCGGCCGGTGCGCGCAATGTCGAGAGCGGCAGGCAACTCCAATTGTAGCGGTTCGAAGGTGAGTGCACCGGTCAACTCCGGAACCGCGCCGGAGGATTCTCCGCTAGTGGCCATGAGTCCGAGCGCCCGACGCAGCTCCTCGCCGGCCAGACGAAGGTCGTTGCGTGCTTTGATGAGCGGCGGCCTGGCGTTGGCCACGGCCACTTCGGCGCGGAGTCGCTCGAAGGCCGATATGGTTCCAGCCTCGAAGCGGATCGTGGCGTCGTGCAACTGGCTTTGGAGCAGTTCCAGGTTCTGCTCCTGCACCTTGATTTCCTCCCGCGCGAGCAGGACCGTGTAGAAGCGGGTGCGCACGTCCAGCAGGGCCGCATTGATCGTCTCCTGCAGCGCGAGAATGGCGGCTTTACGCGTGAGCATCGCGGCGTTGATCGACGACCGGATACCGCCTCCGGCATAGATCGTCTGCCGGATCGTGAAGTTCATCCGCCAATAGCGGCCGGAGGGGATGATGAGCGGCACGTTCGGATTCTGGGCGGAGGAACCTTGGAAACTCGGAACGGCGCTCTGCTGATAGTTCGCTGATGCCGATACGTTCGGCAGTGCTGCCGCCGACACGCTGGTGACCACGCCCTCCTGCTCACGGATGATCTCCCGCGCCCGCCTGATCGCGAAATTGTGGTCCAACGCGATGGCAAGAGCCTGTGGCAAGCCGAGGTTTTCCGGGAGAGCGTCCGAAGGCGGAGTCTGGGCGGCGAGGCTTCCGCCGCAAACCGCAGCAAGGGCGACGATCCAGAGACGGCTCATGTCAGGGATACTTGAAGGTGTAGGACTCGGTCGGCTCAGCGCCTTCGCCGGCAAACAGGCTGAGAATCACGAGGAAGTTGTGCGGCGGTCGCACCGTTGCAGGTGTGACGAGGGTGTTGCCTTCACGATCCAACACGGCTCTTTTGTCGTTCTTCGCCGCATAGTTGAACCGGGCGAAACCGCGTTCCACGTCGGGCGCCACGGGCTTTTTCTCCTTGTCAAAAAATTTGATCACAAGCCGAATGCCGACGATCTCCGCATTGATCCATCCGCCGTTCGGGCGAGCTAGGTTCAGGCCGGTTTTGGGCAATTCAAAGACCTTCTTTTTGACCGGCGTTTGAGCGGAGGAAGACGGTGCGGGCTTTTCCGCCGACATGGCTGCGGTGGCAATCAGAACGGCGAGCAAGACTTTGAGCAGGGTTTTCATGGGATTGGCTCCACGGCCGGCCGGCCGGTGAAACCCGCCGTGAAGATCAAGGTTGTCAGATTGGTGGATACGAAAACTTCATGCGGGAAACATAGGATCGCTGTAGGTTTAACGCCATTGGCGCGATCATCCCTCAACATCGGGGAAATTAGTCACCTGTTTTACGAGGAATGAGCGCCCTCATGTGCCCGCACTTCGATCCGGGCCGTGCCCGTCGGTAGAGGATCAAGCGTGACCCGGTAGGTGGCATAGTCAGGCCGACGCCACCGACGGTGTATCTGCCGCGGCTCGAAATGCTCCACGGTCGAGCGAAGCACCCTGCCGTCCCCGGCATAGAGAATCATGTCGAGGTGGGTTCCGGTGGTGTCTTCCGTTTCGAGCCGCTTGATAACATAACCAGTCACGACCAACGGGCCGTTCTTCCGTTCCAGCCAGATTTTCTCGACGCGGACCAGCGGTGAATCGACCCGGTCGAGCCTGATGTGGGCCACATCGGCGGGAGCCCGGAAGGGCGTGGCGCAGCCGGCCAGGGCAAACACGCCGATCAAAATAGGAATTACGGGTTTCATATTGGGAGAGGGTCCGGTCACGGCGGCGCGTGCGGCCCGTCATGTGCGCGCACTTCGATGCGACTCGTGTCCGTGGGCAACACCTCGATGGCGACGACGTAGGACGCCTGCCGGTTGGGGGCGCGGTGGCCCCGCGTCAGCCGTTGCGGCGAGAACTGTGCGACCTGGGTTCGCAACGGCTTACTACCGGCGTCAAAGAAGACGATGTCCAGGTGCGTGCGCTCAGTCGTCTTCGCACCGTAAACCTTGGTGACAAGGCCGGCCAGTTCGAGGCGTGCGCCGCGCTGGCGCAGCAACGGCAGGCGCACGGCAACGCTCGCTGACGACACCGGAACGAGCGCGATGTCGCGTGTCGCCGCCGACAATAAGAGCGGATGCGAAGTTGCGCAACCGGCGACACCGACTGCGATGATGGCGAACAGGATAGGCGGCGGTTTCACGGGTATTGAAACGCATAGCTCTCAGCCCCCGGCGTATTCGGGTCTTCATCCGAAAGCGTCACATAGACTCTGAATACGTGCGGTGGTTTTACCCGCTGTGGCGAAATGAGCGAAGGTTTGCCGTCGTTCGCGGGCGTCAAAGGGACGAACCATCGGTGCGAGGTCGTCTTTGTGACATAAACGAATCGAACCAGCCCTCCCGTCGCATTGGGTGCAATAGGTTTCTTGTCCGCGCCGTAGAAATTCACAATAAACCGATGATCCTCCACTTGCACATTCAGCCAGCCGCCGCTGGCGCGGGCCAGGTTGACTCCTTGCTTTGGCAGTTCGGGTTTGGCAGCAGGCCTTTCTGTCGGAGTCACCGCGAACGCGGTGGTGGCGAACACAAGGAATAGGATCAAGTGGGGCGTTTTCATAAAAGGATCCTCGGATAGCTGGGGGATATTGAAGTCATATCCTTTAACGCTCGGTCGCGCCGAATCCCTCCAACTCTTCGGCCATGCGGCATGCGCGGCCGGGAACCAGCCCTGCTGCGGAAAAAACGCGGAGTGTTTCATCGATTGTGCGGAGAAAATGACGTTCACAAGCTGCCATACTACGCGCCGCATGAACGCCCCGGCGTTGATCATTGGACGCCCGCCTGAATCTTCCACCACAAGCATTGAGACGCAGAGCCCGATGCAGGCCAACCCAGCACTCCTCGCCGCACTCGGTCATCGCGACGTCCGGTTCCCCTCGGAGCTGAACGTCGTCCTCGTTTACGAAAACCTGTCCGCCATTGTCTGGGCGGCGGAGACCCTGCACGGCCTGTTCCACCGAGTCCCGGACGGAGTGAAACAGCAACTGTCGCCGTGGAGCTTTGCGATGCTGGGAAACCGTCATCGAGGCTCGCTCGCCCTGGCTGCCGCCGCGCACACGGACTTGCTCGTTATCGCAGCCTCAAGCGATGTGAAGCCGTTCCCTCCAGCCGTGGAAAACTGGTTGGAACGATGTCTGGCACGCCCGTGTGCCGCCCGTGCTGTCGTGGCTGCCGTGCTGGGCTTCACGAATCGTCCTGACCGCGCGGACTCACCCCGACGGCGCTGCGTGCAACACCTCGCGCAGAAGGCGGGCTGCGAATTCTTCGCTCCGCGTGTAGCCAGTGAAACCTTGACGGCGGTTCCCACCTTGAGATCAAACATGGGGTGAGAGCCTGTCCGAACAGCAGAGCCCCAAAGCAGCGCTCCAGCGCTGGCCGGTGTCCGCATTGGGCTAAGTGACGGGGCGGAGAAAATGCACAGTTTAAGGAGGATATTGCGGAGAAATGGCGGTCGCCATTCCGGTAAGCTACTGGGCGATGTCCAAGTCATCGCTCCTCATCCTTTTGCTGTCGCTGCTCACCGCAGCGGCACTCCTCGTTGCGGGCTGCAAAGACCGGCGAATCGAGAGCTACCCCATCAAAAAGGAGCCGGCCGCAGCGGTCGCGGTTCAATCCGACGGCGACGGCTTGCATACGGAGACCAAACGGGAGACTGGCGCACTGGATGCGGCCTCGCCGCTGGTTTGGACGGCTCCGGCACATTGGAAACCGAAGACGGCCTCAGCGATGCGGCGGGCCAGTTTCGACGTGCCCATGGACGGTGGTCCCGCGGCGGATTTTTCGATTTCCTCCTTCGGCGGGGCGGCGGGCGGAGTGTTGAACAATGTCAACCGCTGGCGTGCCCAGCTCGGGCTTGTGTCGTTGCCGGAGGGGCAACTTGCGGCAAACCGCGAAGTCGTCGCCGCGAACGGGCTGACGTTTACCGTCGTTGATTTCGCGGGGCAAACGGGCGGCGCGTCCGTGCGGTTGCTCGCCGCGATCGCGGAGGTTGGCGGCGACACCTGGTTCTTCAAGCTCACGGGCCCCGACGCCGGAGTGGCGCGGGAGAAAGCGGCCGTCCTCGAATTTCTGCGCACCGTCAAATTCCGCTAAACCATGCCTGCCGTCCTTCGCTCCGGCGTCAAGTTATTCACGTCGCTAAGCCTCACGGTGACGCTGATCCTGCTTTCGATCATACTCGTGCTCGCGGCGACGCTGGACCAGGTTAACCTCGGTCTGCTCGCGGTGCAGGAAAAATATTTCCGAACCTTTTTTGTGTTCGCGCACCCGTTTGGCTCGGAAGTGTCGGTGCCGATCTTCCCCGGCGGCTACTTGCTCGGCGGCCTGCTGCTCGTCAATCTTGTCGCGGTCCACCTCGCCCGGTTCCGGTTTGCCTGGAAAAATGCCGGCATCGTCCTCACGCACGCCGGGCTTGTTTTCCTGCTTGTCGGCGAGCTGCTTACCGGGCTGTGGCAGCGCGACAGCCAGATGCAGATCCGCGAGGGCGGGACCAGCCGATACTCGGAGGACTTCAACCTCAACGAACTCGCCTTCATCGACATTACTGACGCGATTAACGACTATACGGTGTCTGTGCCGGAGACACTTGTCGCTGATGGTGGCACAATTCAGGATGGGAATCTGCCGTTCCAGGTGCGCGTGGTGCGTTACCTGCCGAACGCGACGCTGCAGGGACGCGGGCATGTTTTCGACTCGACCCTTTCGGCAGCGACCGCTGGTGCCGGCACGAGCATCACGGTGACGCCAGCGCACGTCACCCAAAAGCCGGACGAGCGCAACACACCAGCAGCGTTCGTCGAGGTGATTGGAACCGACGGACCGCTGGGCGTATGGCTTGTGTCGCCCTCGCTCGAAACGCCACAGCAATTCACCTATCGCGACCGGGTCTGGCAGCTCGCGCTGCGCGCCAAACGTTATCATAATCCCTATGGGATCACCCTGCTGAAGGTCACGCACGAGGTGTATCCCGGCTCGGGCATTCCGAAGAACTTTGCGAGCCGCATCCGCGTCCGCAGCGACGACGGCCAGGACGATCGCGAAGTGGTCGTCTTCATGAACAACCCGCTGCGCTACCGCGGCCTCACCTATTACCAATACCAGATGAACAAGGCCGAGGGGCTCACCGTTTTCCAGATCGTGCGCAACCCGAGCTGGGCGCTGCCCTACGTCGCGTGCCTTATGATGGGCGTCGGTCTCGCGGTGCAGTTCTGCATCCGCCTTTTCGGCTTCGTCCAACTCCGCCGCCGCTCCGCCCCCATCGCCGCTCCTGTCTCATGAAACGCCGCCTTCCATTTCTTGTCCTCGTGCTCGCCGCGCTCGGTGTGGTTGCCACGCTCCCCGCGCCAAAAATCGTCAGCGGATTCGACCTCGCGACCTACGGTCGCCTGCCCGCATTGGTGGATGGACGGCTCAAGCCGCTCGACACCATCGCCCGCACGTCGCTGCTCGCGCTGCAAGGGCGGCAGCGTTTCGTCACACCCGAGGGCCACACCCTTGCTCCGAGCGAGTGGCTGCTCGATATCTTTTACGCGCCGGAGAAAGCCGACACCTACCGCCACTTCCTGATCGATAACCAGGAGGTGCTCGACCTCTTCACCCTCCGCGCATCCGATGGCGACGGCGGCAAACGCTTCTCCTTTGTCCAACTGCAGCCCGCGATCAGCAAGCTCGACCGGCAGGCGAAGCTCGTCGACGAGGTCGAAGAAACGAGGCGCACGCCGTTCCACCGCCAGGTGGTGCAACTGCGCGACCGCGTCATGCTCTATCAGCGATTGAAATATACGCTGCAATCTCCGGAGACGCCGCATTTTCTCGGCGAGGTTCTTAAGCTTGAAACTGCGCTGCCCGCCGGCATCGCCGCGGTGCGTGCCCGCCAGTTGGGCCAGCCGCACGACAGTGCGGCGGTTCTGGCGATGGCCGCAATCGCCCAAGGAGCCGCGCTGATGGATCAATTGGGATACTTGATTGCAATTCCGCCCGCGGACGACAACGCCGACCTCAACGCATGGAAGACCCCCGGCCGGGCACTGCTCGTCTCGCTGGATGCCGGCCAGATCGACGCCACTGTGCTCGCCTACGCCGCGCTCGGACAGGCGTGGCGTGGTGGCGACTCCGTCGCGTTCAACCAGATCGTGCGGCTCTTTCATCGGCAGTTCGAGAAGCGCTTCGCCGCGCCGCTCGCGAAGTGCGGCATAGAGGCGCGTTTCAATGCCGCGCAGCCGTTTTATACGAGCATGGTGATCTACGTTGTCGCGCTTCTGCTCGCTCTTGTCTCGTGGCTGCGCTGGCCGGAGACGCTCGGTCGCAGTGCGTTCTGGTTGCTCGTGCTCGCGTTCGCCCTGACCACCGCCGGCATCGCCACGCGCATGTGGATCGAAGGTCGCCCGCCCGTCACCAACCTCTATTCGTCGTCGGTGTTCGTGGGCTGGACCGCCGTGGCGCTGTGCCTCGTGCTCGAAATGTTTTTCAAAAACGCCATCGGCAGCGTGGCCGCAAGCATCGTGGGCTTTTGCACGCTGCTCATCGCGCACCACCTCTCGCTCAATGGCGACACGATGGTAATGATGAGCGCGGTGCTCGACTCCAACTTCTGGCTCGCGACGCATGTGGTCACGATCACCATCGGCTATGGCGCCACGTTTCTCGCGGGCTTTCTGGCCATCATCTACATCGTCCGCGGCGTGTTCACGCGTTCGCTCGATGAGGACTCCGCGGCCACGCTCACGCGGATGGTTTACGGCATCGTTTGCTTTGCGACGCTGTTCAGCTTCGTCGGCACCGTGCTCGGGGGGATCTGGGCCGACCAATCATGGGGCCGGTTCTGGGGCTGGGATCCGAAGGAAAACGGCGCGCTGATCCTCGTTCTCTGGAATTCGCTCATCCTGCACGCGCGCTGGGGCGGTCTGGTCCGCCAGCGCGGACTTATGAATCTCGCTGTCGTCGGGAACATCGTCACCGCCGGCAGCTGGTTCGGCGTAAACATGCTCGGTGTCGGCCTGCACAGCTATGGCTTCATGGACTCGGCCTTTTACTGGCTCGTGGGCTTCACGCTCAGCCAGGTCGCGATCGTTTTCATCGCCGCGCTGCCCGTGGAAAAATGGCGGAGCAGCCGCGCGCTGGCGGCTACCGTGTAAGCAGCTCCGTTCCGGCAGATACTTGACATTCCCTCGCGGACCGTTTCCGTAGGCGGCTTGCCTCGCATCCGTTACATCGTCGCATTGGTTTTCGCGGCTTTCTGGTTGCCGGCCACGCAACACTGCGGGCTGGAGGCAGCAGGCTTGTTTCCGAAGAGTTGTTCCTACAACTGCGCAAGCGATCAGAACTGCGCAAGGGACGGCTGCGGCACTTTGGAAGACGGAGCCTACAAGCCGGCCAGCGATGCTTTGAAGGTGCCCATGCCCGACCTGTTCGCATGTGTCTGTCACCTTTGCTCGCATTTGATGCATTTGGAACCGGCTGGTGCGCGTGCCATTTTGCCCGGCGCGTCGTTTGACCGACCGCGGGACTGGGCTTCGACCTGGCATTTTGTGCGGCGGGCTGCGCCATTGCCTGGTGCGCCTTCTACGCTTCACGCCTGATTAGTCCCTGCGCGGACTGATTGGCGTTTCTATCCCTGCGTCGGCGCCTGCGCGCGCCGCGCTTATCCGGGCTGCGCCATGTCCGCGCCCGGTCACCCGCCATCCCATCTGAAACCATGACCGTTCGCAAATCCCCCCTCCTCCTGACCGCAATCGCGGCGCTGACCGCCGGATTCCGGCTGTCCGCCACTGAACCCGCCGCGCCCGCCGGCGAAAAACTCACGCTGCCCGACGCCATCGCCGAGGCGGTCGCGCATAGTCCCGCCCTCCGCGTGATCGAAGCCGACATCGACGCTGCGCACGGCGAAGTTCTCACCGCGCAGCTCCGGCCGAATCCTGAGTTGAGCTTCAGGCCGGCGTTGCATCGCGTGCAGGAGGGTGGCGCCACAACCAGGGAGTTCAAGGGTGATGTCGGGTTGAGTCAGACGTTCCTTTTTCCCGGCAAACGGGAACTCCTCGTCTCGATCTCGGAGCGTAATGTGGAGTTACGCAAGCTGGGCATTGAGGGCGTGCGCTTTCAACTCGCTGCGGCGGTGCGCAGGTCGTTCTACGAATTGCTCGCGGCGCAAAGCATCCTCGGACTGCGCGAGCAGCAACTCGAATCGGCGCGGACGTTTCAGCAGGCCGCCGCCAGGCGCGCGGAAAGCGGCTACGCCTCCGATTTCGAGGCGGTGAAGAGCCAGGGCGAGGTCATCAATGCGCAAAAACTCCTGCGCTCCGCCGAAGGCGCGATTGCCGCCGCCCGCGCCGAGCTGAGCACGTTGATCGGTCGCGATCCCTTGGTCCCGCTGGAGATCGCCGGCACGCTTGACGGTGCAACGGGCGAACGTCCCGTGGCGGAGTTGCTGCTGCTCGCCTACGCGCGCAACCCTGGCATTCGCGTGCTGGAGATGCAGGCGGAAATCGCCGGACTGAATCTGCGCAAAGCTCGTCTCGCCCGTAAGCCGGATATCGCGGTTGGCCCGTCGCTCGAATACAGCAAGTCTGAACAGATCCTCGGCATCAGCGCGACAGTCGCGCTGCCGAGCAAAAACTACGGCCGGGGCGAAATCCTCACGGCGACGGCGGAGCAACGAAAGGTATTGGCTGAAACGGACCGGTTGCGACGCGAAATCGCGGGTGCGGTGACGAAAACCGCCACCCAGCTCGCGACGGCCAACTCGCTGCTCTCGCTCTACTCGCAAACTTATCTCGACCAACTCAAGGCCGTGGTCGATCAGGCGGAGAGGAGCTACGCGCAGAACGCCACCTCTCTCCTCATCTATCTCGACGCGAAGCGCACCTATTTCGACACGCTCGCGGGCTACTACGAAGCCATCGGCAACGCCGCCACCAGCCGCGCCGAACTTGAGTCGGCCGTCGGCGCATCCCTTCAGTAACCCTTTCATCAACCACCTGCACCCTCCCATGAAATCCTCCTTTCCTCGCCGCTTCGCGGCCCTTGCCTTGCTCGCCGCCCTATCCGGCTGCGGCAAAAATGAAACCGCCGCCCAACCGGCAGCCGAAGCTGCGGCCAAACACGAAGAGAACATCGTCACCCTGACGAAGGAAAACCTCGCCCGGATCACGCTCACGACCGAGGCCGTGGCCCGGGGCAGCCTCGGCATGACGCTCAAGGCCGTGGGGCGCGTCGGCGAAAACCTCAACAAGACCGCCAAGGTCACGAGCACGCTCGAAGGCCGGCTCATCAAACTGAATTTCGATCTGAATCAATCGGTGAAAGCCGGCGAGGTGGTCGGCCTCGTGCAGACCCCCGAGTTGCTGGGCAAGCCGCTCGAACTCAGGGCGCCGATCGACGGCAGCATCACCGAGCGCAAGAGCACCGTGGGCGAACTCATCGACAAGGATACGGAGATTTACACCATCAGCGACCCGGCGGATTTGTGGGTGCTGGCGGAGATCAAGGAGCGCGACATCGCCGCGGTGCATGTCGGGCAGGATGCGGCCTTTTCGGTCCTGGCCTATCCCAGCGAAACTTTTCACGGCAAGGTGGTCCTGCTCGGCAACCGGGTCGAAGCGGAGTCGCGCACGCTGGAGGTGCGCATCGAGGTCAACAATGCGGACGGACGCTTGAAGCCGGGCATGTTTGCCGATGTGGAAATCGCCACGACCGCCCTGCAGGACGTGCTGGTGATATCCGACACGGCACTGCAAACGCTCGAAGACGAGCAGATCGTCTTCGTCGCGCTCAGCGATGCGAAGTTCGAAAAGCGCGTCGTGAAAACCGGCCTCGAACAGCGTGGTCGCGTGCAGGTGCTGGACGGACTCAAGGAAGGCGAGCGCGTCGTGACCGAGGGCAGTTTCATTCTCAAATCCGAACTGCTCAAGGGCGAGTTGGGGGAGGAATAAGCCATGATCAACGCCATCCTCAATTTCTCCGTCCGCCAGCGCCTGCTGGTGATCCTCGGAACGATCGTTCTCGCCGGATTTGGCGCGCTCGCGGTCAAACAGATACCCATCGATGCTTTCCCCGATGTCACCAACGTGCAGGTGATGGTGCTGGCGACGGCGGGCGGCATGTCCCCGCCGGAGGTCGAAAAACTGGTCACCCGCCCGATCGAGTGGGGCATCGCCGGCCTGCCGCGCCTCACCGAGATACGATCCGTCTCCAAGATCGGCCTCGCCGCCATCACTATCGTTTTTGAGGACGGGGTGAACGACTACTTTGCCCGCCAGTTGGTCAGCGAGCGGCTGCAAAGCGTGCGCGAAGGCCTGCCGGCCGGAGTTGACGTGCAACTTGGCCCGATCACCTCCGGCCTCGGGGAGGTTTTCCAATACACCCTGGTCAGCCAAGATCCCAAATACGACGCCACCGAACTGCGGACGATCCAGGACTACATCGTGCGACCGATCCTCCGCACGGTGCCGGGGGTCACCGACGTCAATTCGTTTGGCGGCCTGGTGAAGCAGTATCAGGTGATCGTGAACCCGGATCGCCTGACCTCGTTCGGTATCAGTCTCGCGCAGGTGTTCGAGGCGCTGGAAAAGAACAACGCCAACGCCAGCGGCAACTACATCGAGCACAAATCCGAGCAATACATCGTGCGCGGGCTCGGCCTGGTGAAGGACACCCGCGACATCGGCAACATCATCGTGTCCGCGCAGAACCACACGCCGATCTATGTTCGCGATCTCGCCGAGGTCAAAATCGGGGCGGAGCTGCGCCAGGGCGCGGTTACCGCCAACGGCCAGGGCGAAGCCGTCGCCGGCATCGTGCTCATGCTGAAGGGCGCGAGCGGCCGCGATGTGGTCAACGCGGTCAAAGAAAGGCTGCCCGCGATTCAAAAGGCTCTGCCCAAGGGCGTAGAGTTGGTGCCGTTTTACGACCGGACGGATCTCGTGAAGAAAGCCATTCACACGGTCACCAAAGCCCTTCAGGAGGGTGCGATTTTTGTTTTGATCATGCTCATTGTGCTGCTCGCCGATGTGCGCGGCGCGGTCATCGTCACGCTGGTTCTGCCGCTGGCAGCGCTCTTCGCCTTTATACTCATGAAATGGCAGGGCCTGAGCGCCAACCTCATGTCGCTCGGCGGCCTGGCCATCGGCATCGGCATGATGGCGGACGGTGCGGTGGTGATGGTGGAAAATGTCCATCGTCATCTCACCAAACCGCCGGAAAAGGAGAAACACGTTCATTCCGGCAAGATCGAAACCACGCTCTACGGAGCCAAGGAGGTGGGCCGGCCCATCGTGTTCGGCATCGCGATCATCATCATCGTCTTTTTGCCGCTGTTCACCCTGGAGGGATTCGAGGGCAAGATGTTCTCGCCCCTTGCGTTCACGATCTCCTTTGCCCTGCTCGGGTCATTGATCCTCTCGCTGACGTTCGTGCCGATGCTCTGCACGTTCCTGCTCAAACAGGTGCCGCACGAACACGATCCGCTTCATATCCGCTGGCTCAAGCAGCTTTATCTCGTGACGCTCAAGCCGTGCGTGCGGCGCCCCTGGCTCGTCGTGCTTGTGGCCCTGCTCGCCCTCGGCGGCGCGTTCTCGCTGGTGCCGCGCATCGGCACGGAATTCCTGCCGTCGCTCGACGAAGGTTCCGTCGCGGTGCAGACCTTCCGCATTCCGAGCATTTCGCTGCCCGAGTCGCTCGCCCTGCAGACCGAGGCGGAAAAGCTGCTCAAGCAATTCCCCGAAGTCATCGATGTGGTTTCCAAGACCGGCCGGGCCGACATCGCCTCCGATCCGATGGGCGTCGAAGTGAGCGATGTGATCGTGACGCTCAAACCGCACGAAGAGTGGACCACCACGCAATCCAAGGAGGAATTGGTCGAAAAGATGCGCGAGGCCTTGGCGGAATTGCCGGGAGTTGCGTCCAGTTTCTCACAGCCCATCGCTCTGCGGGTGGACGAACTTGTCAGCGGAGTGAAATCCGCCATCGGGATCAAGATATTCGGCGACGATCTGGCGGTCCTGAAACAACGGGCCGAAGCCGTGGCCCGGGTGCTCGGCAAAGTGTCCGGTGCGACCGACATCAACGTCGAAAAAGTCAGCGGTCTCGCCTATCTCGAAATCGAGATCGACCGGGACAAGATCGCCCGCTACGGCATCAATGTCGCCGACATCCAGGGTATCATCGAGACCGCCATCGGCGGCAAGGAGGCGAGCAAGGTCTATGAAGGGCTGAAGGTATTCGGCCTGGCCGTCCGCTTCCCCGAGTCGGCCCGGGACGATGTGGAGACGATCAAAGAAATCCTCATCCCTTCGCCAGGCGGCGCACTGATCCCGCTCGGCCAGTTGGCGAAAGTCACGGTCAGCGAAGGCCCGGCGCAAATCAGCCGGGAGATGGGCCAGCGCCGAATCGTCATCGAATGCAATGTGACGGGCCGCGACCTCGGCGGCTTCGTCGCCGAGGCGCAGGCGAAGATCGACGCCGCAGTGAAACTGCCGCCGGGCTACTTCATCACGTGGGGCGGCCAGTTTGAGAACCAACAGCGCGCCATGAAGCGTTTTGCCATCGTCGTGCCCATCACCATTGCTGCGATTTTCCTGCTGCTGTTCAGTTCGTTCAACTCCGTCAAACAGGCGATCCTGATCATTCTCAACATTCCCTTCGCGCTGATCGGCGGCATCATTGCGCTCGTGGTGGGTGAGTTCAATCTGAGCGTCAGCGCCAGCGTCGGCTTCATCGCCCTGTTCGGCGTGGCCGTGCTCAACGGCGTGGTGATGGTGAGTTATTTCAACGAGCTCCGTCGCGGCGGCATGAAGGTGGATCTCGCCGTCATCGAAGGTGCCGTGCTCCGGCTCCGGCCGGTGCTCATCACCGCGAGCGTCGCCGCCCTCGGCCTGATCCCGATGCTCTTTGCGACCGGTCCCGGCAGCGAAATCCAGAAACCGCTTGCCGCTGTCGTGATCGGCGGACTGATCAGTTCAACCCTGCTGACGCTCTACATCCTGCCGACGCTCTACAAGGTCTTCGAACGCGACGAACACCCCGCGCCGGAGATCCACCTGCCCGAGCCGCCCTCAACCCAGGAACTCACATGAAAGCCCTCAAACGCGCCCTCCTCGCCGCCAGCGCCGTCTTCGGCCTGGCCGGCTGCGCCACACCCTTCCGGGCTCCGCCCGATGTGGCCCATATCAAGTTGGAGCGAATCGATTCGCCGGTGGTCCGCGTTGAGAAAATCTGGCTGGAGCGAAAAAAAGGATCTCTGGTCGTAAAAGGCTATGTGCTGAAGCGACTGGAGGCCGAGGATACCACCCAAACGCACCTCGATGTCACGCTTTACGGCGAGGCGGATCAGGTGCTCCGCTCGACCGTGGAGCACTTTGAACCACGGCAAATCCCTCGCCGCTACCGCCGGCCCGGTGACGCTGCCTACCGGGTTGTGCTCGATCCCCTGCCAACCGGAACGACCCGCATTGAAGTGCGGGCGCATGAGGGCACCCATTCCTCCTGAAACAGATCACTTATTCCTCTACTACCGCTGAGGGAAGGCCGTGCAAACTACGTTAAACTTACAGCTATCAAATGACCCCTCTTTTCCTGATCGTTGGGGCATTCTTAAGGAAGCTTCCGTGGCCATGAACGCCCTCATCAGAGCCGGGAAGGCATCGTCACGTCCGCCTAAGCCAAAATTCGCGATGACGGGGATTGTTGCGGGGGTCGTCGTAGGCATGGCGTTAGGCGGCGTTGTTGAAATGGCATCGAAACCGAGCGCCATCTTCATGCAAATCGGCGGGATTGTCGGGCTTGCGACCGGCGGGTTGGTTGAGTCAGTTCGCTACTGGTGGCGCACGTATATCCACCGAAGATGGCAGACGGAAACCAGCCGAGCCAAAACAGGCCGCCGAGAAGCACGCGAATAATCCACGTAGCGTTTCAATAACCGCAACCCTCCTATGAAACGGCCTAATCACTCTCCCGGGGCGACCGGACACATGCGCAGACCGGTTGATGATAAGCTCGCCCCTAATCATAATGACCATAACCATGATCCCAATGAGCACCATCATGAAACCGGAGAGTATGAGGGCTGCGACCATAACTCGAATCCCTGGGAAACGCGCAGCCTCTTGATTTCTGGCGTGCTGGTGGGCCTTGGGCTGGTTGGACAGTGGACGAAGTCGCTTCCGGCGATTGGAACGGAAGCGATTTTCGCCGCCGCGATTCTGGCCGGGGGCTGGATGCTGCTACCGGGGGCGTGGGCAGCCGTGCGGCGACTGCGGCCCAATATCAGCTCGCTGATGGTTATCGCGGTGGTGGGCGCGTCGGTCATCGGCGAGTGGGCGGAGGCCGCGACGGTGGTTTTCTTATTCGGTGTGGCGGAATGGCTCGAAGGCTGGGCCGACCGTCGGGCACAGCGAGCGGTCGAAGCGCTGCTCGAAATAGCCCCAAAGACTGCGACCGTGAAACGGGACGGGAAGTTTACCGATTTGCCGGTCGAGGATGTGTGCGTGAACGAAACCGTTGCCGTCAAATCCGGGATGAACATCCCACTGGACGGCGAAGTGCTGGCGGGAGAGTCGGCGGTTAACCAAGCTCCCATCACCGGCGAATCGGTGCCCGTCGATAAACGGAAAGGCGATACGGTCTTCGCCGGCACCGTGAACGGCGAAGGCTCTCTGGAAATACGCGTCACCAAACTGGCGGGCGACACGACGCTCGCGCGCATCATTCGCCTCGTAAAAGAGGCGCAGGAACAGAAAGCGCCCACGCAGCGATTTGTGGATGTGTTTGCCCGCTACTACACGCCGGCGGTAACCGTGGTCGCGCTGCTAGTCTTCCTGGTTCCACTGCTCCTCCTCGGCGGCGACTGGTCGCAATGGCTGTATCGCGCGTGCGTGCTGCTCATTATCGCGTGCCCGTGCGCGCTGGTGATTTCCACCCCGGTGAGCATCGTGGCGGGCCTGACCGCGCTGGCCCGGCGCGGCGTGCTCGTGAAAGGCGGGGCGCATCTGGAGTCCATCGCCAAACTCAAGGCGCTCGCGGTGGACAAAACCGGCACGATCACTGAAGGAAGACCACAGGTGCTGGACATCGAATCGCTCGGAGAGAGCAGTATTGCGGAGATTCTGAGGGTCGCCGCCGCAGTCGACGTTCATTCCTCGCATCCGCTGGCCAAAGCGGTGGTGGAACATACCACCAAATTCGGCGTGCATTTTCCCCGAGCCGAGAACTATGTGGCGCGCAACGGTCGCGGTGCCGAAGGCGTCATCGACGGACATGCCTACTTTGTCGGCAACCATCGTTTCACGCATGATTTGGGAGTGTGCTCAGAGGAAATCGAACGCCGGCTGGCTGCCAGTGAAGGCAAGGGCCAGTCCGTTGTGGTCGTGGGCCACCGTCCGCACGGAGACTGCGTAGGTGAAGTCCTCGGCATCATCGCAATCGGTGACACAGTGCGCGCCAATGCCGCCGGGGCGATTCGGGCGTTGCACGCTGCGGGCATCAAATCGGTCGTGATGCTAAGCGGAGACAACCAACGCACGGCCGATTTCATCGCGAAACAGGTGGGCATTGATGAGGCGCGCGGCGACCTGCTGCCGGAAGGCAAGGTTGCGGCTGTGAAGGCCCTGCGGGGAAAGCACGGTGTGGTCGGCATGGTTGGTGACGGGGTGAACGACGCTCCCGCGATGGCCTCCGCGACGGTCGGCGTCGCGATGGGCGCGGCGGGCACGGATGCGGCCATTGAGACGGCCGACATTGCGCTGATGAAAGACGACCTTGGAAAAATCGCCGAAACCGTCCGACTTGGGCAGCGCACCATGGGAATCATCCGCTTCAACATCACGTTCGCCCTGGGGCTCAAAGCGCTTTTTCTCGGCTTAACCCTTTCTGGCCACGCGAGCCTATGGCTCGCGATCATTGCGGATACCGGTGCGACGCTGCTTGTCGTGGCAAACGCTCTGCGATTGCTCAGATAACAGTGTCGCCTTGATCAAGGGAAATTAATATCGAGCTGAGTGGTGAAGGTGTTTTTGCCGCCGGTTCTCGTGTTGTTGTAGATGTCGTAGGCGAAAATGACCGAGGCGTTCTTGGCGAAAGACCAGGCGAAGCCGATGTTCAAAGCTCCGTTGGCGCTTTTGCCGCTCGCGTAATCGATCGCGAACCAGAGTTTGTCGGATATTTCGGTCATCGTGCGGTCCCAGGTGAGAATCACGCCGTCGTTAGCGGGCTGGCCTTTTTCATCCGTCAGCACCCGCCGGCTGCCGCGGTAGTAACCGGCGGAGAAACGCCCAAACGTGGGCAGCGTTTTCGCCGCGAGCGCGTAGGCGATATTTTGCGTCGTAAGCCCGGCTTTCGTGCCGAAGTTGTAGCCGCCGATGGCCAGCGCCGGTGACCCATTCGCGATGGAGTTCTCCGGCGTGCCGAGCTTGGCGTTGAAATAGAGCGGATTGCGGTCGGCGGGAGAGTTGGTGCCCGTCTCCATGTAGTCGAAGCCGGTCTCCAGCTGGACTTTCTCGAACGGCAGCACGCCGACGGTGAGGCCCGCGTCGTAAACATTGTTCGTGACCGCGCCCGTTTTTGTCATCCGCGTGTAATTATCAAGACCGAGGTGCCAGACTTTGTAGGGCTGGATGTCCGTCGAAGGACTCCAAATCTGCGTGGACGGAGTGGCCAGGGCCACGCTGATAGTCGCAAAGAAGAGGGCGGTGGCGAGCGGGAGAGATTTGTTCATGTTGAATTATGGTTTGGACGAAGCCTGATTGCTTCGATCAAGCCGTAGCTGTTGGCGTGCCGAAATGGGTGATTGCTCACCAAGGACAATTTCTGCGCCGAGATTCGCAATGGACGCGCACTGGTCGGACGCCGGTTCCGGCCTCACATGAAGCCTGCGGCTGGGTTCCGATATTTTGCGCAGTAATCCGGCAGCGATGCGGAGAATGCGGCGGCTGATCCTGCGATACTATGCGCAACTTAATCCTGCCTTATGAAAACGCAGTTTCCCTCCCTGTTCGCCGGTCCGGAGATTCTCAACGAGATCGCGGAATGGCCGCATCCCGGATTCGGTCCTGATGGCAGAAGAATATTCGGCCTTCGCGGCAGCACGGGCGAGGATGATGGGGTGATGCCGCTCTATTACCGGCAGCGGTTCCACGAGCGTATCGCGCTGCAGAGTGTGTTCGTGACCAAAACAACCGGAGGCAATCTACGATGACCTCGCCGGATGCCAATATAGCTCCGCCCCGCGGCGCCGTCGCACCAGCGTTGTGCGGCGCTGCGCGCGCCGGTTTCGGCTGCGTAGTAGAAAACAGGAAGGCAACGCGGCCCAAGCATGGCGGAATCAGGCATGCGGCGCGAATTGCAGTCTTTCCCTCCCATGAAAACAAAACCATCAAGAATCGTTTCCCGGCTGCTCGTAGCCGTCAGCCTCGCAACCGTTGCTCTTGGCCGCCTTGCCGCGGCCGAGGCCATGCCGATGAAATCCGAATTGCTACCGGCTTACGTGAAAATCGCCGATGCCCTCGCAGCCGACGATCTCACTGCCGCGAAGGCTGCCGCCGCCACATTTGCGGAACAGGCCGACGTCGTGAATCAATTTCCGATGGCAAAACAGGCGGATGCGGTGGCGAAGGCCGCTGACCTCGCCACCGCGCGCGACGCTTTCAAAACACTGAGCCTTTCGGTCGAGCTACTCGCGGTCGGCGAGCAACGCTATGTTGTCATGACCTGTGCGATGGCCAAGGCCGATTGGGTGCAGACCTCCACCGAGGTGAAGAATCCTTACCTTGGCAAGTCGATGCGGAGCTGCGGCGAGCCGAAAAATAATGATTCCGCGCCCAAACACGGTTGTGGCGATGCCGCACCCGGAGCCGGCCATGACGGCCACGCGCAGCCCGGCTGCGGCGAATGAGCTGCCGCGGAACCGTATCGTGAACGATTTCAGGGACGGAGTTGGCACTCCACGCGGGAGCCGCGGGTGAGGTCCGGTCATCTGGCATGCGCCGGCCGGATGGCTGGATAATTGCTGATCAGCTGAGCGCTTTGCTGACGGCGTGAACCGCCTTGAGTCCCTCGCCGAACCGGGCGATGGCCTCGCGGTTGCGGGTGAGTTCACCGTAGGGAAGAAAACGCATCTGGAGGTGAGCGATGTGCCGGAACGCGGGCCGCAGGAGCTGCTCGCGCACTTCCTCCTCGCGGTCGTCCGGTGCGACGAGAAAAAGTCCCTTCACGGCCTGCTCAGGCGCGCCGAGCGCCAGGTCGAGCAGGCGCACGATGCCGGAGTAGATTGAGGTCGTATGCTCCACCTCGAACGCGGCGACGACCTGGGCGGTGGCGCGGTGAAGCCAGATGACGTCGATCAGGCGGATCGCGTCGCTGCCCGGGCCCGTGGCGATCACCGTGGGCAGCGCCTCCAGGCAACCATCGCCGAGCCGGCCGCCGGGCAGGGCGCGGTTGGTGTCGTTCGCGGCGATCCACACATCGAAGCCGAGCGCGTGGCCGAGATCGCGGAGCCAGCCTTGGATTTCGGTGTGCGAGCGCTCCTCCTCTTCGCTCCGGCGAAGTTGCTTCGCCGCGGCGGCGCCATCTTCGCGGACCTTTTGTAGATCTGTTTCCCATGCAACACGCGCCGCCTCGTCGCCGTCACGCGGCGGCGCGGGATAACGACCGCTGCCCACGTCGAACAAAAATCCGCCGATGGCGCCGAAATCATTCGAGAAGAAATCGCGGTGCTCGGCGTTGAACCGCAGAATGCCTTCGCGCATCGCGAGGTATTCCGGCCATTTGCCAAGCTTTACCTTCGCGCCGGTCAACGCGTTGTAGCCGTTGACGATCGCCGTGTTGAACGGCGGCACGAACGTCGGGTGCAGGAAATAAAGGAGATTCGCCGCGGCCGGGCCGAGGCCTTTGATCTTCCGGCTGTCGAGCTGGCGAATCGCCGCCAGCACCGCCTCGTCGGTCGAACAACACGCACATGTGTCGAGGAAGCGGCCAAAGGCGAGTTGGTTTTCGTGGTTTTCGTAGATGTCGGGAATGCGCAGCTTCGGTTTCCAAAGAAACGCGTGGTCGGCGCCCTTGAACATCTGGCGCTGCTCCGCAATGGAGCCGACGACGGTTCGGAGCGACGAGCCCTGGTAGAGATTGCCGAATGTGCCGGACTCGATCTCCTGCACGACCTCGGCGAGCCCACGGCGGATGGAACGAAAGTTTTTGAGGCGCTCTTCCCAGAGGAACCAGGTGCGGTAGGTGCCGCCGGGGTCGTCCCGCCAGCGTTGGAGCAAGATTGAGAGGGGCGGGGTCACGAGTAAGTAACGGCGGGAAACAATCCAGCCGCGCGGCCAGCTTGCCTTGCTCCGGCCTCAGTTGTCAACGACCCGCAGAAATAGTCCAGGGGGGAGCCTGCGCAGGTCAGAATTCAATCGCCAATGACGTGCGGACGAGATTGTCGCTCGCCTTGCTCAAGCCTATGGCCAAGCCGACATGCAGCATGGCGTGCTCGCCGAGGTGAAGCATGACGTCGGGTTGGAGATAGTGCTCCTGCCGCGACGGGCTGAGATCCAGTTTGCGGGTGTCGCCGAGTCCGCCGTAAAGCTCGAGCCCCAGTGTCGGCTTGAGCGCGCGGTGGGCTGCAGATTGCACATCGTGGCCCCCGTGCGTGGAGCCTTCACGATGTTCGAAGTGTCCGCCGTTGAAATCATAGCGTGCGCCCAGAGCATAGCCGAACGCGGTGATCCCGCCCGCATTGAGGTCCGTCTCGTTGATCCAGTTAAACGCGAGGTTGAGCCGCCCGATGTCCTGGGAAAGGACGATCCGGGTTTCCAGAACGCGCTCCCGGTCCGGTTCGGCGCCGGTTTCCCGATAGGGCGCGCGGATCCAGCCGCTGGTCTCCATCTTGAAGCGGGTGAGCGGATCGAGGTCTTCGTATTCGACGTAAACCATCGGATTGAGCGGCACCTCGCTCCGGAAGAGCCGGTAGCGGTTCTCCCAGCGAAAGCCGGTGAAACGGCTGCGGCCGGTGCCGGGCTCGACGAAGCTTTCGATCATGAATTCGGTCGACCACTGCTCGGTGACGCCGTATTCCAATTCGAGCATTTGCGAGAAATAGCTGCGCTGGCCATCGTCTTCGCGGCGGAAGACCGAGGGGTTCGTATAGTCGTTCATCACCATCAACTCGACTTCACCTTTGTCGATGTGGTGGTTGTAGGTGACGAAGTAAACGTCGTTGCCCGCCTTGGCAACGGGGGCACCAAGGAACAGTCCGAGGGCGGCGAGCGTGGAGAAGACAACAGGCGATTTTTTCATGTCCGGCGAGTATAACAGTCCGGGCGTGAGCGGCGCTGCCGGTGGGTTGCCTTTTTTTGACGGCGGCTTGCGCTCCAGAGGTCATGGGCACCTACAGGCGGTTCTGGGTTGGAATCTTCAGTGGATAGAGACCCGGGCAGCAACCGAACCTTTCGCGGAACGCGACGGTAAAGTGACTCAGGCTGTTGTAGCCCACCGCCAACGCCGCCTCGGTCACGTTACAGTGCCCGGACCTCAACAACTCGGCGGCGCGCTCCAGCCGCAGGTGCCGGAGGTATTGTTGAATGGTCAGCCCGGCTTCGGCCGAGAACTGGCGGCTCAGATAGAATGGACTGCAGCCGACCAGCCGGCCCAGTTCGTCCAGCGAGGGCGGGGCATCCATCTTTTCCCGCAGAATCATCCGGGCTCGCTCCACCCGTTCACGGGCTGCTCGCTGCGTCCGCGTGCACCACAGCTCCCCTCCGGGGGGACGAAAGAAAACCTGGGCTGCAGCCTCCAGGGCCTTGCAACGAAACCATATTTCCTGGGCGGGTTTGAAGACGGGGCATTGCCGCAGACTTTCGATCAGTTGCAGCAGGCCGGTGCCCATCGGCTGGGACGGAGCGACCTGTGAAGCCTGCGCCTCGCGCCGCACGACGGACTGCACGAGTGGATGGAGGTTTTCCGTCTCCGTGCGAAAATGCTGCTCCAAAAACACGGGCGAGAACTCGACGGTGACGAAACGATGCGGTTGGCCAGCCCGGCGCGAAGCGGACAACGAGGGAACGCCCTGATAGTAAAACGTGAGCGTTCTGGCCGGAAGCTCGACGGTCTGTCTGGCATCTGCGAGCACGGCGGCGCCGTCGAGATTCAGGCAAAGTTCGACGCTGCCGGGGTGAAAACTGCGCGCCCAGTCGAGTTCTTTCGCCGAGGTGAAATCATGCCACTCGAAGCTGAACCCGAGTTCGCGATAGTTGCCGAAGAGCGGTCGCCAGCCGGTTCCGAGATGGCTCCACACCGGCGTTTCGGTGAACGGGGCGGGCGCGGGCGACTCCGGCGCAGGCGGTGTGATCAAGGGATGAGCACTCCTCACGCGCAGCACCCGCGGCCAAGTTGAATCGGCGGGCAGGGCACCGAACCATAGGAGCAGAACACACAGCAGTCGCCTCGCTTGGGTTTCAGCACCGTATTGCAGAGTGAACACTGGTAAAAGAACTGGCAGGAGTCAGTCGGCATCGTCTCCTCCTTCTCAAAACCGCAGAGAGGGCAGGTGATCACCGAAAGGAGCCGCACCGGTCGCCGACGCGTGAGCCACGTGTTCCACCCCGCCGCCACCCCGATCGCCAGAAAACCGGAATAAATCCACGGGTGTCCGCGCATGGCGTAATAGTAGCCAAACGCCGCAACCGTTCCCGCCACGGCAATCAGCATCGGATAGATGACACGATGCCTGAGAAACGCCGCGACCGAGCCAGCAAGCGAGAGCAGCACGCAGAATTGAATTACATACGAGATCTGCGGCGCGAACCGTTCGAAGGCGGACAACCCGAGCGCCGCTCCGATCGAGGCGAACAGCGGGAAGCAGCACGGCGTAACCGCCGCGCCAAGAACGGCCGCCGCTGCGCCGAATTTGTCGAATAACAAAGAGGTCTTCATCGGCGTGGGAGTCATCGCGGCGCAATTTTCTTCCTGCGATTGGGGTGCGAGTCAACGTGGTGTTTGCTGGCTGGCGTGCAATCCGAGGCAGGGAGCCGCTTTGCGCCCACGGCAGACTGATTCTGGGGAGCGCAACTCATCCGCCGGCAGGAGGGTCGATAGCAAAGGTCACAAAGCGCGGTTTCATGAGTGTTTGCGGAGATTAGAGCGACTGCCTCCTGATGGTTTATACGCTAATAGAGGGCGCTACCCCTCGGGACAAAGTAATCAAAATGAGGGATGGAGAGCTTTCGCGGCGTATAAGGGATGAGTTTCTGCCATGCCGACGCGACCCGACCCCCCGCTTTTGTCCGCACTTTCGGACTCCGCCATGTTTCGGGACTATCAGGAGGCATTCGAAAAAGCCACCGGCCTTCCGCTGGGTTTGCATCCCCCGGGGGAGCATCACTCGATGGGCTCGATGGACCGGCCGGCCGCGGGGAGTCCGTTTTGCGCCCTGATGGCGCGCACGAACCGCGCCTGCGAAGCCTGCTTCAAGCTGCAAAAGCAGTTGGAGGAGGAGGCGAATCTTCAGCCGAAAACATTGAAATGCTTCGCGGGCCTCTGTGAGACGGCCGTGCCCGTGCGGGTCGGCGATCAGTTGGTCGCGTTTTTGCAAACCGGCCGGATTCTGATCGAGTCGCCGAATCGGCGGCAGTTCAGCAAAATCACGCGCGAGTTGCTGCGGCTGGGCACGCACATCGACCTGAAACAATTCGAGGAGGCTTACTTCGCGTCCCGGGTGCTCGCTCCGGATCAATACGAATCGATGGTCCGGCTGCTCGCCATTTTCGCCCGGCATCTTGCGGCCTGCGGCAACCAACTCGCCCTGCAGCGAACGGCGCCGGACAATACGTCCGTGTCGCGCGCCCGGCAGATCATCGACGAAGGATATCGGGACGAACTGTCCCTCGGTGACGTTGCGCGACGCGTGAACGTGAGCGCCGGTTATTTCAGCATGCTTTTCAAGAAGGCCACGGGGTTGAACTTCGTTGACTACGTCGCCCGGCTGCGGGTCGAGAAGGCGACGAATCTCCTGCAGCACCCGAGATTCCGGGTCAGTGAAGTGGCGTTCGAGGTTGGCTTTCAGTCGCTCTCCCAGTTCAACCGGACGTTCCGCCGGATTGTCGGCTCCTCGCCCCGGGCCTATCGAACGGCGCTCGGTGCGGGTGCTGGCTGAAGAAATGCGCGATCTTTTCGTCGAGGTGCGGAGAAGCCCGCGCCACACTTCTGCGAGGATGGTAAGCGAGCAATGCCGCCATGAACCAGCCGCCAATCCTGAATTCGAAATGGCCTGCGCGCGCGACGCAGCCCGTTACCGCGGATACGGTAAAAGTGCCATTCTCGTTCGCCTGTCGCGGGGCCCGCACCGTTTGGCTGGCGGTCTTTATGAATGACCGGCCACAGCAGTGGCCGCCTCCGGGGCGGCAACCGTGGAGCGTGGACGGCCGCGACGCCCTGGCGATGGTTAGGGAATTCGCGCGATTGAGCGAGGTGACGCCGGGTTTCTGGCGCGGCAGCGTGGCGCTCCAGCCCGGCTGGTGCGAGTATTCGTTTCTCGTGCATGGCGAGTGGCTGCCCGATCCGGCGGCGACGGAAAAAAGTCCGGACGGAGCCGGAGCCTTCAATTCCGCGCGATGGATCGAACTGATCGGCCGCCCAGAGACGCAGACCCCGCAACCCGCGCGTGGCGCCATTCGACGCCGGGGCGACGCGGCGCGACAAACGGCAGCCTGACCAGCTGACGCGGCCGACGACCGCTTTGTCGCGAAGGCGTTCGTTCCG
>Ga0208272_100261_pt1 | contig 26126 bp, 24 predicted proteins | sample LakWasM129_HOW14_2_FD_183939 | JGI IMG/M metagenome (GOLD analysis project Ga0208272, IMG submission 183939) | Freshwater sediment methanotrophic microbial communities from Lake Washington under simulated oxygen tension - Sediment Metagenome... | ecosystem: Environmental > Aquatic > Freshwater >... | reverse complement strand
AGCGACTTCCGCAGTTGCGCTTCGATCTGGGCTTCCACGGTGCGGCGATCCGCGGACTTGCCGGAGAAAATCACGTTGCCGCTCGCGATGAAGGTGGCGACGCCGGTGAATTTCATTTTCACGAACAGGGCGCGCAGTTCCGCCATCTCGGGCCGGCGCTTGCCCAGATTGATGCCGCGAAGAAATGCGATGTAGTCGTGCATGACTCGATCGGGAACCGACGCTAGCCGGGGCCACTGGAAACGGTCAAGCCGCCCCGGCCGCGTGGAGCCTGTTTGGCCGGGCGATCTGCCGCCACCATCCCGAGCGACGTGAAACGTCTCGCTCCGGGACCGCCGGGTGCGTTATATGGGCGCGGCGTTGGTTTTGGTGCCAAAACCAGCCCGCTCCATGACCGCCATCCCAGCACTCAAGGTTCAATCCGATCCCGCCCGCAATTTGCTCACGATTACCTATCATGGCGTGGTGACGGCAGCGGTGACCAAGTCGCTGATCCCGCAGGCGGAAAAGCTGATCGCAAACCTCAAACCCGGTTTCACGGTTCTGACCGATTTGTCCGGCTTGGAATCGATGGCGGTCGATTGCGTGCCGCACATGGCCGAAGTCATGGAGCTCTGCAAAGCACGTGGCATCGGCATGACGATCCGGGTGATACCAAATCCTCGGAAGGACATCGGCCTCACGATCATGGCGAACATCCATTATGGCGCCGAGATCCCGATCGTCACCTGCCGCACGATGGCGGAAGCGGAAGCGGCGATGCCGACGTAGGCGCTGTCGGCGCGTTTGGCCGCAGGTTTGCTTTGCGGCAAATTGCGTGCTCATTCCGCCGGTCATGCGCGCAATTCTCTCCCACGAACCCGCCGGGCCCGATGACGGTCTGCTGATCGACGCCTATTCCGAGGCGGTCTCGGGCGCGGTCGCCGCCGCGCATCCGGCGGTTGTCCACATCGAGGTGCAGGGCAACGATGCGTCCGCCGCCGCCAAGGCTATGCCGGACAGGCCCGGCGGCTCGGGTTCGGGCTTCTTCATCTCACCGGACGGCTATCTGCTGACCAACAGTCACGTGGTTCATGGTGCTCGCGTCTTGCGCGTGTTTCTCGCCGACGGCCGGAAACTCGATGCCAGCCTCGTCGGGGACGACCCGGACTCCGACCTCGCCGTGCTGCGGGTGAGCGCGGATGATCTCTCGCACCTCAGTCTCGCGGACAGCACCGCAGTGCGGCCCGGCCAGATCGCCATCGCCATCGGATCGCCCATGGGATTCCAGCAGACGGTCACGGCGGGCATCGTGAGCGGGCTGGGCCGTTCCCTGCGCGGAGCTTCCGGCCGGCTCATCGACAACGTCATCCAGACCGACGCCGCGCTGAATCCTGGCAACTCCGGCGGTCCGCTGGTCAACACCCGGGGCGAAGTCATCGGCGTGAACACCGCCATCATCCGGCCGGCCCAAGGCATCTGCTTCGCCATCGCGAGCAACACCGCGCGCTGGGTCGCGGCCTGGTTGATCAAGGAAGGTCGCATCCGCCGCAGCTTCATCGGCGTCGCCGGGCAGAACGTGCCGCTGATCCGCAAGGTGGCGCGTTACCACCGGCTCGCCCAGGATACCGGCGTGCTCGTGGCCGGGCTTGAACCGGACAGTCCCGCCGCCCGCGCCGGTTTGTTGGAAGGCGACATCCTCCTCGCGCTCGATGGCGAACCGACTCCGGCGGTTGATGCCCTGCACAAGCTGCTGACGGGCGACCGCATCGGGGAACGCGCGATTATCGCCTTCCTGCGCGGCGTCGAACTGCGCCGCCACGCCATCATCCCGCTGGAAATGCCGGGCCGCGGCTAGGCGCCGGTCAGATCTGCATTTGTTCGGACCTGGAGTTCACGCCATCTGCTGCGGCTCAGGCGGTGCGGGCGCGCAACTTCATCTCATAGAGTCGGCCGCCCGCCCAGCATTGCGGGACGGCCAGCACGACGAGCGCGACGGGATACCAACGCGGCCCGAGTCCGAGGTTCCAGGTGGCCACGGCCCCGACCAGTCCGAGCACCACGCCCACGCAGCCTAGGAGCAGGGCGTGCCGCATCGGGCGGTCAGGGGCGAGCCGGGCCGTGAGATAGGCGCCGGCGATGCTGATGACGATCCGGTAGCTGGTCGCCAGCAGCGACAGGCCGTTGTCGATGGGCTGGTTCATGGGCGGGAAGACGTGGACGACGTGCAGCACGATGTCGACGAGCGTGGTGACGACTACGATGAAGAGCACGCCGGCCACCACGGCCCAGATGCTCTTGAGGGTGGATTTGTTCATGGGAAGCCGGGAGTGGGTCAGGCCTTGGCGAGGTAGGCCGCGAGCTGTTCGAACGTGCCGCCCCAGCCCGTCTTCATGCTGTCGAGGTTGGTGTCGAAGACGCGGCGCTCGTCCGCATCCGCTTCGTAGGGCAGCCAGTTCACGGTGACGGTGGTCTTGCCCGCCTGCTCGGCGAAGGTCACGACGGTGAGCAACTGCAATGGCCAGGAATCGGTCATGAACGGGTGGCGCGTGATCCCGGCGTCCTGGTCGGAAAACGAATTGATCCAGACGAGCTTGGTCGGCGGCACGACCTCGCGGTAGACGGCCTTGCCCCAAATCGATTTTCCGTCGGGCATCGTCATGGAGTAGTGGATCATGCCGCCCGCGCGCAGGTCGAATTGCGCCACCGCAATCTTGATCCCCTTCGGGCCGAACCATTGTTCGAACCGGGCACGTTCCGTCCACGCCTGCCAGACCAGGTCGCGCGGCGCGGCGAACTCGCGGGAGATGACGAACGGCCTGGCCTGCATCCCGGCCACGTATTCCGACGCGCGCTCCAAGGTCTGTTTGCCGCCCTCGATGGCGCCGAATTCCTTCACCACGAAGTCGCGGGCGTCCTTCGACGGGAACACCAGGCGGCCCGTCAGCCGCGTCTTGCCGCCCTCGACTGTTTCGAAGGTCCATGTCGCCGTGAAGGAGGCCCCGGGACCTTCCTCCCGGCCGCCGCCGTGCGAGTAGGTGATGCGTTCCAGCGGCACGATTTCCTTGAACGTGCTCTTGTTCGGGTAATTCGCGCCGTCGGGCCCGCGCATGACGTGCTCCCAAACTCCGCCGACGCAGAAATCCATCTTCTTGATGGTGGTGCTGAAGCCGCGCGGGCCCCACCAGTTGACGACGTGCTGTGGGTCGGTCCAGGCCTGCCACACGAGTTCGCGCGGGGCATGCAGGACGCGGGTCAGGACGATTTCACGGTCGGAGGGGTTGTCGGATGGCTGGTTTTTGGTGGTCATGGATTTTGCGTGGTTAAAGCCAGGTGGGCCGCCAGGCGGTCGAGGTTCTCCTCGTTCGCCCGGAGGAGGAAGGTCCGGAGCTTCTCCCCTTCGGCCGGGTCGTCGAAGCGCATCGCCCAGGTGACCGCGGTGCCGCCTTGCTGCGCGGCGAAGGTCATCGTCAGGGTGAATTCGTGGGCTTGCTGGAAATGGCGCAGGACAATTCGCTCCGGTCGCACGACCTCGGTGAACTGCTGGTCCATCTCGTAGGTGGCGCCATCGGCACCCTGCATGGTGAACCGCCATGCGCCACCCGGGCGGAAATCGAATTGATGGAAACGGTTCGTAAATCCCGCCGGTCCCCACCATTGGGCCAGCCTGGCCGGGTCGCTGAACGCGGCGAAAACCTCGTCCCTCGGCCGGCCGATGATCCGCGCACACACGATTTCGCCGTCGGAGGCTTCGTTTCTTGCGGTCATGGGCGTGGAGGAGGGTGGGAAGAAATTCTCTGCTGGTATCAACGAACGGTCGGGCGTCGGGCGGACACCTTGCGCGGTTTTCGCTCCGGCGCCTTTTGCTGCAGTTCCTGCAAATAGGCGTCGAGGCGGTCGAGGCTCTCCTCCCAGTGGCGTCGGTAATTTTCGAGCCAGTCCACCGCCTCTTTCATCGGCTTGGCCTTCAGCCGGCAGGGGCGCCATTGCGCCTCGCGGCCGCGTTCGATCAGTCCGCTGCGCTCGAGCACGCGCAGATGCTTGGAGATGGCCGGCAGGCTCATGTCGTGCGGCTCGGCCAGTTCCGTGACCGAGGTCGCGCCCGAGGTCAGCCGGGAGAGGATCGCGCGGCGGGTCGGATCGGCGAGGGCGGCAAAGGTGGCGCTGAGTTGATCGGTGACCATACGGGCGTGGGCGGTTACTTAACCAATCGGTTAACTACGCGCCCGGCCCTGTCAAGCGGCTTTCCGCTCCGCATCCGTCATCGGCTGGAAAACAGGGAACCCGGCTTCGGGTTCGGCGGTCCGCTTAGCGAGCATGAGCCGCTGCCGACCTCTCTGCGTTGGTGCCCTGGCGGGCCTGGCAGTTTCCCTTGCCCACTTGGCGGAAGCCGAGCCCCCGACGATCACGGCTCCCGCATCCGGACAGGCGCTGCGCGGGCCGCGCTCGAAAATCACCGGGGCAATCATCGCCCAGCTGCCCAAGTTTGAGGCGCCGACGCCGATCGTGTCACCCTTGTCCTCCAGCGATGGCGACTCGGCGGAGGACACTTTCAAACTGCCGAAAATGACGATCCGGCCGACGCAGGTCATGCCCGAGTCTGACTTCGCTTGGCTCAACACCAAAGGGCGCCTGGAGCTCGCTCTCAAAGCCCATCCCGGGATTCGGGTGGGGAATATTTTCGGCATGAATGAAGGCATCGCGCAGGCCATGCAACAGGAGGAACGATTGGCGGCGAAAAAGGCAGACCTGACCGACCGGGTGCAGCGCAGCACCCTCGGGGACAGTGAAGTCGACCAAAAGATCAGGAAGTTGCTGCAGGCTCTTCTGCGACGGTCCGCTACCGAACGGGAGTTTCCTTAATGCCGGCGCGCGCCCGAGGCGATGGCCAACCGCACCGCCATGGCGGCGGAATCCACCGGGGGTATTTCCAGAATAGTCACGATCTCGAGTGCGCCGGTTTCATCCGGCAGTCCCCACGCGTAGCAGCGACTGGCCCGGGGACACCCGGACAACGCGAAGACCTCGACCTCGCCGGTCCAGACCGGCTTGCCCTGAAAAGTTTCCTCCACATGCACGGACGCAACCGGGACGGCAGCGCAGCCGTGGAGCTTCACAATCACGCCCTCCAGTTCCTCCAGGTAGGTCATGAGCAAAGGCAGCCCAGCCGGTCCGGATTCACAAGCGGCAAACAGGCGGGATTGCCTGGGGGCATATGCCACAGTTCGCTTTCGCCGGGTTCTGTGGCGGCATGATTTGATCCTTGTTCCGGCCGGGCTGGTGGTTTCCATTTACGGTATGCCCCTCCCGAATTCCTCGGCCGACGCCCTGTCGCGGCGCAAGTTCCTCGCGGTTTCCGGAATGGTTCCCGCCGTGCTCCTCGCGCAAACCGCATCCGTCCGGACTCTCGCGACGGAAATTCCGGCAGCGAAAGGATCGCGTTACCCCATCGGCCTCGAACTCTACTCGGTGCGCGGCGAGCTGGCGAAGGATCTGCCGAACACGCTCCGCCAGGTCGCGAAAATGGGTTACGAGGTGGTGGAGTTCTACGCACCGTATTTCGATTGGACGCCGGCCTACGCGAAGGAGGTGCGGAGCCGGCTGGACGACCTCGGGCTGCGGTGCCTCTCGACGCACAATCACCTCGGCGCCTTCACTCCGGGCGAGGGCATGGCCAGGGCCATCGAGTTGAACCAGATTCTGGGCACGCGCTGCCTCGTCCTCGCCAGCGCCGGACGCGACGACAAGACGCTCGACGAGTGGAAACAGCTTTGTCGCCAGCTCTCGGACGCCGTGGAGCAGCTCAAGTCCCACGGCCTGACGGCGGGCTTTCACAACCATCAGACGGAGTGGAGGCCGATCGACGGCGACCGTCGTATCCTTGATGTCATCGCCGCGAACACGCCGCCGGAATTCGTGCTGCAGCTCGACGTGGGCACCTGCATGGAAGCGGGCGCTGATCCCGTCGCGTGGATCAAGGGGAACCCCGGTCGCATCCGGATTATCCATCTCAAGGATTGGGCGCCCGGCCGGAGTGAGGACGAGAAGGGTTACCGCGTGCTGTTCGGCGAGGGCGTGGCGCCCTGGGCGGGCATCGTCGCCGCGGCCGAGTCCGTCGGCGGGGTGGAGTTCTATTTGCTGGAACAGGAGGGCAGCCGCTTCTCGGAATTCGAGACCGCGCAGCGTTCCCTCGATGCCTGGCGGCGCTTCCGCGGCCAGGCCTGATTTCCCGAATGCTTTTATGAGAAAATATCTGCCGACCGTTTACCTCCTGTTAATGCTGGCGGGCTGCCAGCTCGCGCCCAAGCCCGCGCCGATCGCGCCGGCCACGCCAACCGCGTCTCCGACCGCGCAGGCGGATCCGTTCTGGCCGGCCGACGGCGTGTTCGAGGCCAAGGGCCGCACTTCTTCCTGGAAGGATTTCCCCGCCCACAACGCCCAGCGGCGCACCCTCTTCGCGCAACATCGCGCCGAGGATCAGGACGGCATCGTCTTTGTCGGCGACTCCATCACTGAGGGCTGGCATACGCTTAAGAGCGACTTCGCGGAATTGCCGGTGAAGGTCGTGAATCGTGGCATCGGCGGCGACACCACGCCGAACCTGCTCTACCGGCTCCAAGCCGACGTGCTCGACCTGCACCCGCGGGCGCTGGTGGTGCTGATCGGCACGAACGATCTCGGCGAGCACACCCCGCCGGCGGACATCACGGACAACCTGAAGGTGTTTCACCGGCGGGTCCGCGCGGCCTATCCGCGCATTCCGATCGCGTGGTGTCTGGTGATGCCCCGGGGAGGGGATGACAACTACCCGGCTCGCATCCACGAACTCAACAAGCTCATCCGGAGCATGGCCGCTGAAGATCCCCTCGTGACTGTTTGCGATACGTATGCGCCGCTGGCCCTCCCGGACGGCTCGTCCAAGCCCGAGGATTTCGTTCCGGATCGCCTGCATCTGAACCCCGCCGGCTATGCCGTCTGGCGGTCTGTGATGTTGCCGGTCTTGTCCGGTTGGAATCTGCCGGCCAGATAATCATCCTTCCGGCGCATTCAATTGGAGGCCGGTCGCTTGCCGTTTGACGCTGACGGAGCGGGTCGCATCGTCGGCGGGAACTCAACCCTGCATCCCCATGCGTTTCTTCCCGGTCTCCCGCCGGCGTGCCGTGTCCCTTTGGGCGACGTGCGCCGTTTCGCTCCTGCTCATCAACTCCGCGCGGCCGGCCGGCATCGACCCGGCCGGCATGAATCCGGCCGTGGCGCCTGGCGACGATTTCTACACCTACGCCAACGGCGCCTGGCAGACGGCCACGGAAATCCCGGCCGACCGGAGCAACTGGGGACCGTTCCGCGTGCTGGCCGAGTTGACCAATGCGCGCCTGCGCGAACTGATCGAGACCGCGGCCAAGGGCGGGCCGAGCGCCGATCCCGCCACCCGCCTGGTGGGCGATTTCTACACCGCCTACATGGACGAGGCCGGGATCGAGGCCCGCGGCCTGACCGCGCTGCAGCCGTGGTTGCGGCGCATCGCGGGGATTGAGGACAAAACCGGGCTCGCCCGCGTGTTCGGCGAGAGCCTGCGCGCCGACGTCGATCCGCTGAACGCCACGAATTTCTACACGGAGAACATCCTCGGCCTCTGGGTGGCGCAGGGCTTCGATGATCCCGCGCACAACACGCCTTACCTGTTGCAGGGCGGCCTGGGCATGCCCGATCGGGAATATTATCTCTCCGCGAACGACCACATGAAGGAAGTGCGCGCCAAATATCTCGCGCACATCGCCACCGTCCTCCGGCTCGGCGGCGTTGCCGATGCCGAGGCGCGCGCCGGACGGATTTTGGAATTCGAGACCAAGCTCGCGCAGGCGCACGCGAGCCGCGCGGACTCCGAGAATTTGCAAAAGGCCAACCACGCATGGCGGCGCGAGGAATTCGCCACCCAGGCGCCCGGGCTGGATTGGGAGGCGTTTTTCGCTGGCGCAGGACTTGCGGCCCAGCCGCGCTTCATCCTCTGGCACCAGAGCGCGGTCGTGGGCGCCGCCGCGCTGGCCGGCAGCGAGCCGCTCGCCGTCTGGCGGGACTACCTGACTTACCACGCGCTGAACCAATACTCGGACGCACTGCCCAAGGCTTTCGCGGACGAACACTTCGCGTTCTACGAAACCGTCGTGGCCGGCACGCCCGAGCAGCCGGCCCGTTGGAAGCGCGCCCTCACGGCTGCGAACGCCGTCATCGGCGACGCGGTCGGGCAGGTTTACGTGGCCAGGTATTTTCCGCCGGCCAACAAGGCCCGGGCCCAGGCCATGGTCGCCAACATCGTCCGCGCCTTCGACGCGCGCATCGGCCGGCTCGATTGGATGGCGCCCGCGACCAAGGAGCAGGCGCGCGCCAAGCTCCGCGCGCTTTACGTGGGCATCGGTTATCCGGACAAGTGGGTGGACTACACCGGCCTCGTCATCGATCCCGCCGACGCCGCCGGCAACCTCATCCGCACGGGGGAGTTCACCTATCGCCACGCCCTGGCCCGCCTCGGCCAGCCAGTCGACCCGACGGCGTGGTGCATGTCCCCACAGGAGGTCAATGCCGTCAACATGCCGATGCAGAACGCGCTCAACTTTCCCGCGGCGATCCTGCAGCCGCCGTTCTTCGACGCGGACGCGCCTGACGCGGTCAACTACGGCGGCATCGGCACGGTGATCGGCCACGAGATCAGCCACAGTTTCGACGATCAGGGCGCTCAGTTCGACAGCCAGGGGCGGTTGCGCGACTGGTGGACGCCGGCCGACTTGAAACACTTCAAGACCGCCGCCGCCGCGCTGACCGCGCAATATTCCGCCTACCGGCCGTTTCCGGATCTCGCGGTCAACGGCCAGCAAACCCTCAGTGAAAATCTCGCGGACCTCGCGGGTGTCTCAGTCGCTTTCGATGGCTATCGCGCCGCGACGGCCGGGCAGGGTGAGGTCGCGGGCAGTGCGTTCACCGGCGATCAGCAATTCTTTCTCTCCTTTGGCCAGATCTGGCGGAGCAAGTATCGCGATGCCGTCCTGCGGCAGCGGCTCATCACGGACGGACACACCCCGGGACAATACCGCGCCCTGATGGTGCGCAACATCGACGCTTGGTATGCTGCCTTCGATGTGAAGCCGGGGCAGGCGCTCTACCTCGCGCCGTCGGCCCGCGTGCGCGTCTGGTAGCCGGGCCGAATTCGGGGGGGCGGCGAGATCTGATCGACGCCCCGCACCGAGGTGGAAATCAGTGACCACCCAGCTTAGCCTGATTTCGGAAAATTTTCCGCCATGTGACACGAAAATCCATTCCGTTTGGCGTGAATTGGGCTTCAAAAGAGTGACGCATGAAGAAACCCGCCATTACTGTTGCGAGCCGCCCGGCAAAACCGATTTGCATCGGCCTGACCTGCTGGCGCTGGCAGTCGCAGAAGGCGAAAGCGATCCGCCGGCTGGCACATAGTCTGGGTGTGACCGTGCAGTTGACCGAGAGGATCCACGGACTGCACCGGGAGATCGAGGCCCAGGTCTCGGGGCAAAACACCGACCGCTTCCTCGGCGAGTTCGTCCGCCATTGCTAAGCGGCGGCGAGCAGAATCCGCGGGAGCGGTTTTACGCCGCGATGCTGGGCTTTCGTTTTACGTGCCGCCCAGCAACCGGGCAGGGAGAAACAGCAGGGCCTTGATCAGGGCGAAGGTCGCGCCGACGCAGACTCCGAGTAGCCGGAAGGGCAGGGCGACGAGCCAGACCAGCGGTGCGAGCACCAGTGCCAGCAACGCCAGCGGCCAGCACAGGACAAGTAGCAGGCACCACAGGAGGAAGATACCGATGACTTTCATGGGTTGATACCGGTATTACCCGTGATAATCCGGAAAGTTACGACGATTTTCCCTCCGCCCCGGATACGGATGGAACGGCACAGTGGAGGCAAAAATTTCCCGATTACACGTTTGGTCCTTTCGTCCGGTCGTTCCCTTGACTACGGATATCGACATGAGAGACATCCACGAACTCAAGCGGCTCATCTCCCCGGCACCCAAACCCCAATCGCTCGTGTGTGACGGCCCGAACCTCTGGATGGGCTCGCGGCAGACAGGGCGCATTTACCAGATCAATCCCGCGACCTGGACGGTCGTTTGGGAAACCGCTGCGCCTGGCACGCCGTGGGGCATGACCGCGGTGAACGGTGAACTGCGGGTCATCTGCGGCGAGACGGCCGAGGACAACCGCATCATCCGCCGTTGCCTGCCCGGTCACGGCTTCGACGCGAAATTCGGCCTGCCGTGCCCCGACGACACCGGTTCCCAACTCGGTTACGACGGGCACCGGCTGCACGTCAGCCAATGGTATCCCAAGAAGGTCTTGGTCCTGGGCAACGAGGGCCAGGTCGAACGAACCATCCACGTGCCGCACGGCATCTGCGGACAGGTGATCGTCGGCGGAATCATCTACCTCATCACCACCGACGCGGAGGAAACGAACGAATACTGCCTCACGCGCGTGGATCCGCGTCCGGAGACGCCCAAGATCGACGATCTCGCCCGCATTTCCTTTCCGGCCCGCGCACTCGCGTTTGACGGGAAAAACTTTTGGACCAACCACCGCGAGGCGAACCAGATCGTGTCCTTCGTCCGGCCGGATTGAGCATGGGCCGCGGACGCGGGCCGTGCCTTACAGGCGATCCAGCAATTTCTTCTTCGCGACCGTAAATTCCTCGTCGGTCAGGAGGCCCTTCTTGCGCAGGTCATCCAGTTTGGTCAGCTCGGAGGTGAGGAGATCGACGGTGATGGGTGCCGTCGGCTTGGGAGGATCTTCCGTCACCGCCGTCAGTTCCCGGTCACCGGGGCTGAGGGCCTTGAACGTGAGTGTCACCTGGGCATAGGGTCCGACGAGGTAGAGGGATTTGTCCTCTTTGACCGACACCACTTTCAATTGCTTGCCGTCCTTGGCGCAAAACCTGGTCGCCGCGGCCACGGCCTGGTCCCTCAGCTTCTGTGTATTGCGGGTGAACTTGTTGCCGGCCTTCACCGTCAGGCTGTAAGTGTTGTCGCCCAGCGACGCGATGGCCGGAGCCTCTTCGGCCCATGCGCAATTTGCCGCCAGCACCGCGGCGAACAGCCAAAAGAACCGCCCGAGGAATTTTGTTGGCATGAGGCGAGTATCGTTTCGGCACCGGCGTGGTCAAGATTTGCGACGGGCGGTCTGGTTCCACCGCGCTTCGGGCATCAAGAGGGGAGGGTCAGCACGGATTCGAGCCGGGCCCGCAGGGTTTCGTAATCGAAGGGCTTGGTCATGACGCCAGCCGGACGCGTCGTGGAGAAATCGTCGAGCGTGAGCTTCTGGGAAAAGCCGCTCATGAGGATGACCGGGACAGTGGGATTGAGCCGGCGCATCTCGGCCAAGGCTTCCGATCCATCCATCCGGGGCATGACCAGATCCAGCAGCACTAGGCGCAGTTCGCCGGCATGCTGCCGGAAGGCGGCCACGCCCTCGACGCCATCTGCCGCCAGCAATGGCGTGAAGCCAATACGCTTCAGCAGTCGCGCGGTCACATCGCGGATTTCCGGTTCGTCCTCGACCACGAGAACCAAGCCGGAACCGACGTAGTCGGCGATCATATCCCGGACCGGGGCCTTGGCCGGCAAACGCGTGTCGTGCGCCGGGAAGACGACCTGAAACGTGGTGCCTTTGCCCGGGGCGCTCTGAACGCGGATGGCTCCGCCATGGGATTTGATGATACCGATCACGGCGGCGAGACCGAGACCGTGGCCGGTGTGCTTGGTGGTGAAGAACGGCTCGAAAATGCGGGCCAGCACTTCGGGCGGCATGCCGCAGCCGGTGTCCGATACTTCCAGGAGCACATGCGCGCCCGGGGTAAGCGGGTAACCCGGGAACAGTTTGTCCAGTTCGGCGGCGCTGTATTCGCAATGGCGCGTCCGGATGGCGATGATGCCGTCCTTGTCGCCAATCGCCTCGGTGGCGTTGATCGCCAGATTCATGACGACCTGCTGGATTTGCGAAGCCGCCGCCAGCACGGGGCGCAGCGCCGGTTCGCCTTGGAAATCGATGGTGATTCTTTGGCAGAGGGAGGCCTTCAACAGGCGGTTGGAATCCTCGATGAGCTGATTCAGGTCGACGTCGGCAAAGGTCAGTGGGCTGCGACCGGCGAAGGCGAGCATCTGCTGGCACAGGCCGGCGGCGCGTTTGGCCGCCAGTTCGATCTGCCCCATGTATTGGTGCGCCGCCGAGTTGGGCTGCAAGTCAAGCCGCGCCAGGTTGGCGTTGCCCAGCATGGCGGTCAGCAGGTTGTTGAAGTCGTGGGCGATGCCCCCGGCGAGCACCCCGAGACTCTCGGCTTTTTGCAGCAAAAGCATTTCACGCTCCTTTTCGATGCTTTCCGCCTCCGCTCGCTTCTGTCGGGAGATGTCGCGCATGATGAATGACAGGGTGGTCGTCTCCGTCTCTTCGTCGCGGTAGGCCAAAACCACCTGCGAAGCCGGGATCTCATGCCCGTGTCGGTCGGTCAGTGTGATTTCGCCGTGCCACGTGCCGGTGCCGGCCGCCAGAACCGCGGGAATCACGCTCTGCGCCATGACCCGGCCGGTTTCGCCGGGGAAGATCTCGTTCAGGTGCCGCCCGTGCCAGTCACCGTCATCCGGCTGACCGCAGAGAGACAGGAGAGCGCCGTTGGCGTAAAGCAACCGCCCCTGCTCATCGGTCATGAGGATGAAGTCCGGCGTCGCCTCGAAGATATTCAGCAGCCGGCGCGTCTCCGCCTCGGCCAGCTTGCGATCGGTGACATCGCTGTGCGTGCCCGAGAAGTGCACCGGGCGCTGTTCGTCATCGCGGAGCACCACGGAGCCGCGGGAGTGGATCCACCGCCAGCGCTCGTCCTTGGCGCGCATGCGGTATTCCGCTTCGTAGAGGGGCGAACGGTTGGCGAAGTGCTCGTCCAGCGCCTGCTGGACCCGCGCGCTGTCGGCGGGATGCACGAGTTTCAGCCAGTGCTCCATGAATGGCGTCAGTTCATTGGGCCGGTAACCCAGCATCTCCGCCATCCGGTGGTTGGTGTCGATTTGCCGGCCGGGCACGTTCCAATCCCAGAGGCCGAGTTGGGCGCCGGCAATGACGCGATCCAACCGGGCTTCGTTGGCGGCCAGTTTCCGTTCCACTTCATTGCGGCGGCTGACCGACAGGCCCAAGCCCAGCCCGACGGCGGCCACCGCCAGTTCGAACAGCAGGAAAATGTTCGCGAATCCGAGCGTGCTGCCGGTGAGCCGCAGGCCGACCAGTCCGCCCATCGTGATGGCGAGGGTCGCCAGCGTGGCACCGGGCAGGCCGTGCGCCAGGCAGATCCAGATCAGGGGCAGAAAGCAGATGTAGAAGGCGTTGCTTTCCCGCAGCGGTTGGATCGCGAAGACCAGGCCCAGGCTGCCCACGAGCGCAAGGATGCGGCCGAGGAGCAGCAAGGTCGGAATGGGACGCCATCCGCCGAGCCGCATCGGCGCGGGGGCGCCCGTCAACCAGGGCGCGGCGAACACCATCGTGATCGGCACGACCGTGAGCAAACCGCTGGCATCCCCGATCCACCAGTAGAACGCCGCATGCAGGAGCTCCGCGGGTGACCGCGGGCCGGCCAGCAACGAGACCGCCGAGCCGGCCAGTGCGAGGACCGCGGGCGAGCCGAGAACGGTCAGCCAGAAGATCACCGTGCCGCGCGGACCGCCGGGCAGCAACCGCGTCCCGAGGAAACGCCGCACCAGCCACGCGGTCGCCGTGTAGTGCGCCGTGATCAGGGCCGGGAACAACAGCGGAGCCCACCAAGCCGGGAACACCGACGACGGCAGGGCGGTGACCAGGTTGGCCGCGAGGACCACCGGGGCATAGCGCGGGCCGAGCAGCACGAGCAGTGACACGGCCAGGCCGCAGGGCGGATACCAGATCGAAATACCCGGCATGATTTCAAACCAGGCGGCCGACACGTGGGCGAGGACATGCAGGATGAAATAGACCGCACAGAACCAGGCGGGGCGGGGAATGCGGCGTTTCATGGTGCGTTCATGGCGGTCCCCGCAGGAACATCAGCATTCAGGCACGTCCGGCAACTGGATCGGCGGTCATCTCACCACCACCTGGTCGGGATGATTCTGTTTTGCCTGGGACGGCCCGGCGTAAACGGCAAAGGGTTCCGTGCGAACACGGAGCTGTTGGGTTGTCGTGTGCATGTCGGCCGGGTGGCGCCCAGGAATTAATCCGGGTTTAATGGGTATCGGCGCAGCCTTTGGCAAGTTTAACGCGAAATGCGGGGCCGCTCCCGTTTTTCAGGCTTTGCCCAAGGGCGATGCCAGTGTGATTTCCCGGGCGGGCTCCGCCAGTCCGCGGAGGTGTGAGCGCCATCCTTCACTATGTCGTGCCTGTGACGCAGTGACCGGTCAACCGACCCAGGCCCGCGCGTTGTAGAAGAGCTTCATCCACGGGGAGTCTTCGCCCCATTCGGGCAGGCTGTAGCTCATGCAGGCGGAGCGGAAGACGCGTTCGGGGTGCGGCATCAGGATCGTCACGCGACCGGTGGTCGTCGTCAGGGCGGTGATGCCGAAGGGCGAGCCGTTCGGGTTGAGCGGATAGTGCTCCGTGACGTTGTGCTGGTTGTCGACAAACCGGGCGGCGACGAGGCCGGACTTGCTGCAGGCTTCGGCGGCGGCCCGGTCGGTGAACTCGGCGTAGCCTTCGCCGTGGGCGGTGCAAATGGGGATGACCGAGCCTTCCATGCCCTTGAAGAGGATGCTGGGAGTCGGCTCGATCTTCACCGAGACGAACCGGCCTTCGTAGCGCTCGCTCTGGTTTTGCACGAACCGCGGCCAGTGGCTGGAGCCGGGGATGATCGAGTGGAGGTTGCTCATCATCTGGCAACCGTTGCAGACGCCGAGGGCGAAGGTGTCTTCCCGCGCGAAGAAGGCTTTGAACTCCGCGAGGGTGTTCTCGTGGAAGAGGACGCTCTTGGCCCAGCCTTCGCCGGCGCCGAGCACGTCGCCGTAACTGAACCCGCCGCAGGCGGCGAGTCCGCGGAAATCTTTCAGCGAGACGCGGCCGCTGAGGATGTCGGTCATATGGACATCGACGGCGCGGAAGCCGGCGCGGGTGAACGCCGCGGCCATCTCGACTTCGCCGTTGACGCCCTGCTCACGCAGCACGGCGACGGAAGGCTTGGTTTTTAACACAGAGGGCGCAGAGATCGCCGGGGTTTGGAAGGTTATCTTCGGCGTGATGCCGGGATCGCTCGGATCGAGGCGGAGCTGTTGTTCCTGGTCGGCGGCGGCGGGGTTGTCGCGCATCCGCGCGATGCGGTGGGTCACGTCCGACCAGAGGGCGCGGAGAGTCGTCAGGCTTTCGTTGAAGAGTTCCTTGCCCGATTGTTTCACCCGGAGGGCGAAGTGCGTGTTCAGCGTGCCGATGCGGGAGACGCAGGCTTTCAGCCCATGCTGGCGGAGCGTCAGGTAGACTTCGTCGAAATCCTCCTCGCGCACCTGGATGACGGCGCCGAGTTCCTCGTTGAAGAGGGCGGCAAAGGGATCGTGGAGATGCGGGATCTCCAGATCGACGCCGACGTGGCCGGCGAAGGCCATTTCCGCGACGGTCGCGAACAGGCCGCCGTCGGAACGATCGTGGTAGGCGAGGATCTTCTTCTCGCGACCGAGCTGTTGGATGGCGTTCCAGAAATTCTTCAGGTCGGCGGGATTGTCGACATCGGGCGGGGCTTCGCCGGTCTGGGAGACGACCTGGGCGAGGATGGATCCACCGAGGCGATTCTTGGAGCGGCCGAGATCGATCAGGAGGAGGACGGTGTCGCCGATTTCTTGTAGGGGCGCAGTCTTGCTGCGCCCTTCGGTGTCAGGTGATTCTTGGGCGCAGCAAGTCTGCGCCCCTACCGCAGAATCCGAATCGAATTTCAACTGCGGCGTCAGGCTGAGGCGGATGTCCGTGACCGACGCGAAGGCCGAGATGATGAGCGAGATCGGCGCGGTGATGCGTTTGTCCTTCTCGCCGTCGCGCCAGGCGGTGCTCATGCTCATGGAGTCCTTGCCGACGGGAATGGTGATGCCGAGGGCGGGGCAGAGTTCCATGCCGACGGCCTTGACGGCGGCGTAGAGATCGGCGCCGTCGCCGGGGATGGCGGGCGCGGCCATCCAGTTGGCCGAGAGGTTGACCTTGCCGATGTCGCCGATCTGCGCGGCGGCGAGATTGGTGAGGGCTTCGCCGACGGCGAGCCGGGCCGACGCGGCGGCGCTGTTGATGGCGACGGGCGTGCGTTCGCCCATGGCCATGGCCTCGCCGGTGTAGACGTCGAAGGCGGCGGCGGTGACGGCGCAATCCGCGACGGGCACCTGCCAGGGGCCGACCATCTGGTCGCGGCAGATCAGGCCGCCCAGCGTGCGGTCGCCGATGGAGATCAGGAAGGTCTTGTCCGCCACGGCCGGGTGGGCAAGGACGCGCTTGGCCGCTTCAAGAATGGTGACGCTGCGGAGATTGAGCGGCGAGAGGGAGCGGGATAGTGAACGATCACTCCGCGCCATCCGCGGCGGTTTGCCGAGGAGGACTTCGAGCGGCAGGTCGATGGGTGTGTTCTGAAAATGCGAATCCTCCAGCACGAGTTGCTTTTTCTCCGTGGCTTCACCGACGACGGCGAAGGGGCAGCGCTCGCGCTCGCAAAGCTTCTGGAAGACATCCAGACGCGCGGCGGGCACGGCGAGGACGTAGCGTTCCTGCGATTCGTTGCACCAGATCTCGAGCGGGGACATGCCCGGTTCGTCGTTGGGCACGGCGCGGAGCTGGAAGCGGCCGCCGCGACCGCCGTCGTTGACGAGTTCGGGCAGGGCGTTGGAGATGCCGCCGGCGCCGACGTCGTGGATGAACGAGATCGGGTTGTCGTCGCCGAGAGCCCAGCAACGGTCGATGACCTCCTGGCAGCGGCGCTCCATCTCGGCGTTGTCGCGCTGGACGCTGGCGAAATCGAGATCCTCGTTGCCGGAACCGCTCGCGAGGGAACTGGCCGCGCCGCCGCCGAGGCCGATGAGCATGGCCGGGCCGCCGAGGATCACGAGTTTGTCGCCGGGATTGATGGCACCCTTCTTGATGTGATCGGCGCGGATGTTGCCGAGGCCGCCGGCCAGCATGATGGGCTTGTGGTAGCCGCGGAGTTCCGGGCCGTGGGCGCCGGGGACTTCCTGTTCGTAGGTGCGGAAATAGCCGTTGATGTTGGGCCGGCCGAATTCGTTGTTGAAGGCCGCGCCGCCGAGCGGGCCCTCGATCATGATGTCGAGCGCGGAGACGATGCGGCCGGGCTTGCCGAAATCCTTTTCCCACGGCTGCACGGCGCCCGGGAGGCGGAGGTTCGAGACCGTGAAGCCGGTGAGGCCGGCCTTGGGCTTGGCGCCGCGGCCGGTGGCGCCCTCGTCGCGAATCTCGCCGCCGGAGCCGGTGGCGGCGCCGGTGAGATCGCCGTCGGATGGTTGTGCGTCTCGACCTTGCAGAGGAGGTGGATGTCCTCGTCGTGCGCAGCGTATTCGTGGGTGCGCGGGTCGGTGAAGAAACGGCCGCCGCGGCTGCCGGCGAGGACGGCGGCGTTGTCCTTGTAGGCGGAGAGGATGCCGGCGGAGTGCAGCTCGTAGGTGTTCTTGATCATCTGGAACAGCGACTTGGCCTGCGCCTGGCCGTCGATGTCCCATGAGGCGTTGAAAATCTTGTGCCGGCAGTGCTCGGAGTTGGCCTGGGCGAACATCATCAGCTCGATGTCGTGCGGGTCGCGGCCGAGCGTGGTGAACGCCTTGACGAGGTAATCGATCTCGTCGTCCGCGAGGGCGAGGCCGAGATACTTGTTCGCCGTGACGAGCGCGGAGCGACCGGCCGCGAGCACGGGCACGCTGTTCATGGAGCGGGGCGCCTCGTGCCGGAACAGTGCCTCGCAAGCGGCGAGGTCGCCGAAGACGACCTGCGTCATGCGGTCGTGGAGCTTCGCGCCGAGGAGATGGAGCTGGGTGGCGTCAAGCGGCGAGAGGGGAAACGGCGGCACCGATTCGCCGATGTCGATGGTGTAGGCGATGACGCGTTCGATGCGCTTGATCGCGGCGAGGCCGCAGATGTGGGCGATGTCGGTGGCCTTGGAGGACCAAGGGGAGATGGTGCCGGGGCGGGGCGCCACGATCTGCGTGATGCCGGTGAGGCTGGCGGCAGTCCGGCTTGGGCCGTAAGTGAGGAGTTTTTCCAGCACGGAGCGCTCGGTCGCCGTGAGTTCGCCGTTCACCTCCACCACGTGGACGAATTCCGCACTGATGGCCTTGGCGGGCAGCCCCGCGGCGCTGAGGTCCAGGAGAAGCTTCTGGAGGCGGAAAGTGGAGAGGGCAGGTGAGCCGCGGAGGATCAGCATGGTGGGAAACGCGATGTTCACAAAATCGCCCCGGCGGTCAAGTGACCTCAGGTGAAGGCGGCCGGTTTTCGCGGGGCATGACACAAATTGAGCCGTTCCGCACCGGGCGGAAACGGCTGGCGGCGCGGGCGCGGCATGAAATCTTCTCGTGGGCGGCGGGGAAACGCGGTAATAGTTCACTTGACCCCGGCGTTTTTGGATGCACTCAGCCGGAATGCGCCGAGCGGTCTCAGAAACCGACCACCCATGACCATCTACTTTGACATGCCCACCGTGTTCATGGTGTGCAGTGCGCTTACCGTCGTGCTGAGTCTGGGCATGTGGATCGTGCTCCTCGCGAGCAAACCCTATCCGGGGTTCCTGCACTGGACGATCGGTTCCATGGGCTTGGCCATCGCCTTCACCCTGTTCGCCTACCCGAAACTGTTTCCCGCGCCGCTGGTCATGGTGGGCGGCAACCTGTGTTTCGCCCTTTTCGGCATGCTTTACGGCCGGGGCCTGCGCGCCTTTGCCGGGCGCCCGGCCCTCAACCTGCCCGCTATCCTGGGTTTGGTCGTCGTGGCGGTCGTGGCCTATTACCTGTCCATCGTTCAACCCTCGATGCTGTGGCGGGTTCTCGTGCTCACGCTGCTGCTGCTGCCGTTTTATCTGGAGTGCGTGTGGATTGTCTGGCGTGACCCGGTATTCCGCTTCTCGGTCATGCGCCGGTGGCTGGCCGGGGCGTTCCTGCTGTTCATCGTCTGGAGCACGATCCGGCTCGGCCTGATGTTCCTGCTGGAGTCGGACCACACCGATATCAACACTCCCTCGATCATTCAGGGTGTGACCATGATTGTGTCCACCAGCGTGTGTATCGCCACGACCATCGGGGGGATCGTCCTGAATTTCCAGCGGGCAGCCGAAAGCCTGGCCCAGCACGAACGCCGGCTGGCACTGGCGGTCAACGCGACGCAGGACGCCATCTGGGAACGGAACCTGAAAACCGGGCAGCCCTATTACAGCCCGCGCTGGTTTGAGATGCTCGGCCTCGACGCCGGCACCCGGGAAATGACAGACGAGACCTGGCGTGCCCTCTGCCATCCGGACGACGTGGAGTCCACGTTGACCAAGTTGGAGGCGGCGGTGAGCTCGACGGACGGCCCCCCTTTTGTCGCGGAATTTCGCATGCGCCACGTGGACGGCCGGTGGCGTTGGATCGAAGCCCGGGGCCGGCTGATGCAACGCGATGCGGCCGGCCGCCCGCTCATCATCAGCGGGACCAACACCGACATCACCGAGCGTATCGAAGGTCGCGAGCGGCAGTCGCGTCTGGAGGCCCAACTGCACCAGGCCCAGAAGATGGAGGCGCTGGGCACCTTGGCTGGCGGCATCGCGCACGATTTCAACAACATCCTGCTCGGCATCATGGGCAACGTGCAGCTCGCGGCCATGGATCTGCCCGCGGACCATCCGGTCGCGGGTCTCCTCGAGAACGCGCAACAGGCCAGCCGCCGCGCCCGCGACCTCATCGCGCGCATCATGACTTTCAGCCGCCGGCACGAGCCCAACCGCCAGCCGACGTCCCTGGCGCCCATTGTCACGGAAGTCTGCGCCCTCATGCGCGCCACGCTGCCGGCCCAGGTCACCTTGGAGGCTGTGGCGGATTCGGCCACCCCGATCGTGAATGGCGACCCCGCGCAACTGCACGAAGTCATCATGAACCTTGCGGTCAACGCGGCGGGCGCCATCGGCGACAAGCCCGGCCGCATTGTGATCTCCCTCCGGGCCGGCCCGCCTGCCTCGGAATTGCGCGTCCGCTATCCGGATCTCCGCCCCGAGGCCCAGGTGCAGCTGGCGGTGCGCGACACCGGCGCGGGCATGAGCCCGGAGGTGGCGGATCGGATCTTCGAGCCCTTTTTCAGCACCAAAGGTCCGGGCGTGGGGTCCGGACTCGGACTTACCATGGTGCACCGGATTGTCACCGACCACGATGGCATAATCACGGTGCTCAGCGCTCCGGGGCAGGGCACGGAGATGACCGTGTTCCTGCCGGCGGCGACTGTCGTGCCCGCCGATCCCGGAGTAGGGAAGCCTGAATCCGCGGACATGCCCCCGGAGGGGCACGGCATTTTAGTCGTGGATGACGACGCCCTCGTGCTCTCGGTGACCGCCATGGCCTTGCGCCGGACGGGCTGGATGGTGTCGGCGCATGAGCATCCGGGCGAGGCTTTGGCCGCCTTTGCGCGGACTCCCCATGGCTTTTCGGCGATCCTGACCGACCTGACGATGCCGCACCAGAACGGTCTGGATCTGGCGCAGCATATCCGCCGGCTCAATGCGCGCGTGCCCATTGTCATCATGACCGGCCACCTTACCAGCCGCGCCCAGGAGCAGGGCGCGCAGATGCCGAACCTGCATTTCATCCAGAAACCCTTTGAAATGAAGCAACTCCTCGCACTCCTGAACAAAGTCGTGTCCGATCCGGTCGCGGCCCGCGGGTGAGCCGCCGGCGCGCGGTTGCTATTTTTCCGGAAAAAGCATCCGGGGGCCGGGCTATGGCGGAGAAAGCCGTTGACGAAACGCCCGCACTGCGCGGAATGAACGTCTTTAATGCCGTGACGCGCAAGATTCACCCATCGCCCGCCCAACAACCAACGGACGGGGGCAGTGTGTTTGCCTCGGTTTCGCCTCGCGAGAACCGGGGACAAACACCGGGCGGCCAGCAGGCCGCAACGGTGCGCGGCAATCGGAGGACGCAGGCATGAGCGAGTTCATTTCCCACGAGTGCGGCATCGCCTTGGTGCGGCTGAAAAAGCCGCTCTCCTACTATCAGGAGAAATACGGCACGCCCCTCTGGGGCTTCCAGCAGCTTTTCCTCCTGATGGAGAAGCAGCACAACCGCGGCCAGGACGGCGCGGGCGTGGCCTGCGTGAAGTTCGACGTGCCCGCCGGCGAGCCCTACATGTTTCGCGAGCGCAACGTCGAGGCCAACCCGCTCGACAACATCTTCCAGGCGCTGATCACCCGCTACAACACCCTCGTGGGCGACGGGACCATCCACCCGGAATTCCCCGACACCGCCAAGAAGAACTTCGATTTCTGCGGCGAGCTCTACCTCGGCCACCTGCGCTACGGCACCTCCGGCGGCTACAACCTCAGCGCCTGCCATCCGTTCTTCCGTCGCAGCTCCTGGCCGACCCGCAACCTCATGCTCGCGGGCAATTTCAACCTGACCAACACGGCCGAGCTGAACGAAAGCCTCATTGCCATCGGCCAGCATCCCATCTTCGCCACCGATACCCAGGCCATCCTCGAGCGCATCGGCTTCTGCCTCGACGACGAACACGAGCAGATCTACCGCGGCCTCCGCAACGCCGGCCTGCCCGGCGCCGAGATTTCCCGCCGCATCAACGAGGAGATCGATCCCGCCCGCGTGCTCCGGACCGCCTCGGCCAACTGGGACGGCGGCTACTCGCTCGTCGGCGTCCTCGGCAACGGCGACGCCTTCGTGGCCCGCGATCCCTCGGGCATACGCCCGTGCCACTGGTTTGAAAACGACGAGGTGGCCGCCTTCGCTTCCGAACGTGCGCCGCTCTGCACGGTGTTCGACCTCGAGGCGCGCGATGTCCGGGAGGTGGAGCCCGGCTGCGCCATCGTGCTGAAGCGCTCCGGCACCGTGACGGAGGAACGCATCAAGCCCGCGCTGCCGAAGACGCAGTGCACCTTCGAACGCATCTATTTCTCCCGCGGCAACGACGCCGACATCTATCGCGAGCGCAAGGCCCTCGGCGCCGGTCTGTCCAACCAGATCTGGACGTCGATCGGCGGCGATCTGGCGAATTCCGTGTTCAGCTTCATCCCCAACACCGCCGAGGTCGCCTACTTCGGTCTGATGAGCGAACTGCGTTTCCGGCGCCGCGCCGAGGTCAAGCAGACGCTGCTCGATGCCGCCAAGGCCGGCCAGATCACCGAGGCGCTGGTGGACGACATCATCCTCAACAACTGGCCGCGCGGCGAGAAGATCGTCAGCAAGGACGTCAAGCTCCGCACCTTCATCAGCCAGGAAAAGTCCCGCAACAATCTCGCCTCGCTCGTCTACGACGTCACCTACGGCGTCGTGCAGCCGCAGGACAACCTCGTGTGCGTGGACGACTCCATCGTGCGCGGCACCACGCTCCGCCGCTCCATCCTCCGCATCCTGAAGCGGCTCAACCCGAAGAAAATCATCGTCGCCTCGACCGCGCCGCAGATCCGCTATCCGGATTGCTACGGCATCGACATGTCGGAGCTCGGCAAGTTCGTGGCGTTCGAGGCTGCCATCACGCTGCTCAAGGAGCGCGGGCAGGCCGGCATCATCCAGGAAGTCTACCAGCTCTGCCGCGCCGAGCTGACGAAGAAATCCCCCGAGCCGGTCAACCACGTGCGGAAGATCTACGATCCGTTCACCGCCGAGGAGATTTCCCATAAGATCACCCAGCTCGTGTCGCCCAAGCCCAACGGCTGGCGGGGCGAGATCGAGATCATCTTCCAGTCGATCGAGAACCTGCACAAGGCGCTGCCCAACCACACGGGCGACTGGTATTTCACCGGCAAATATCCGACCCCCGGCGGTTACCGCGTCGTGAACCAGGCTTTCGTGAACTATTTCGAGAAACACGAGGGCCGAAGCTACTGATTCATCCCCGTGGTTAATTTCCGATGAGTCTCTCCTACGAATCCTCTGGTGTCCGCTACGACCAGCTCGATGCGTTCAAGCGGGCCTGCCAGCAGGCGGCGCGCACGACGGCCGGCGAGCTCGCCCCCCACGGCTACGCCGAGCCCGCCACGACCCGCGGCGAGAGCGCTTACCTCATCGAGGCCGCCGACCACTACCTTGCCCACGTCGAGGAAGGCCTTGGCACGAAGAATCTCGTGGCCGATGTCGTCTACGCGCAGACCGGGAAATGTTTCTACCACGCGATCGCCATCGATACGGTCGCGACCATCGTCAACGACCTCGTGACCTGCGGCGCGCGCCCGATCTCCGTCGCGATGCACGCGGCGGTCGGCGACTCCGGATGGTTCACCGATGCGGTGCGCATGCAGGCGCTCGTCGACGGCTGGGCCGAGGGCTGCCACCGGGCGGGCGCGGTGTGGGGCGGCGGCGAGACGCCGACGCTCAAAGGTATCGTGCATCCCGAGGCCATTGTGCTGGCCGGTTCGGCCATCGGCAAGATATCGCCCAAATCGCAACGCATCACCGGCGACGTGTCAGACGGCGACGCGATCATCTTTCTCGCCTCGACGGGCGTGCAGACCAACGGCCTCAGCCTCTGCCGGCTCATCGCGGAGAAACTTCCGCAGGGTTACCAGACGCCGATCGGTCATGGCGACGAGCGCACCTACGGCGAGGCGCTGCTCGCGGCCTCGGCCATCTACGTGGACTTCGTGGTGCGCTGCCAGCTGGCCGGCGTGAAACTGAACTACGTGGCGCACGTGACGGGTCACGGCTGGCGCAAGCTCATGCGGTTGGAAGAGCCTTTCGTCTACGAGATCACCACGCCGCGCGAGATTCCGGCGCTGTTCAAGTTTTTGATGGAGGCCGGACCGATCAGCCTGCGCGAAGCCTACGCGACCTTCAACATGGGCGTCGGGTTTGCCGCGTTCGTGGCGCCCTCCGCCGTCGAGGCCACGCTCGCCGCCGCCAAAGCCGCCGGCCATGAAGCCTGGGTGGCCGGCCGCGTGAAGAAGGAAGGCGGACGCAAGGCGGTCACGATTCCGTCGCTCGGCCTGACCTACGAAGCCGACACGCTGCAAGTGCGCTGAGACGGCGCGCCAAGCCATGGACTCGACCACCGAGTGCGGGCCGCGCGGACTGACGGGATCGGAGCGATGGACTTTGGTGGCCTTGGGGCTGGGCTTGGCGGGGATTTTCTGGAGTGTGTTGTGCACCGCGCCGGGCATCCCGTGGAATGCCGCGCGCCTGGCGCCATCGTTTGCGCTGGCCCGCGGCCTGCCCATCTACGCACTGCGGAGCTCGGGCACCCACCTCGGCTGGGTTTACGGTCCCGTGTTTCCCCTTTGGTTCCTGCCCGCCGGCGTCACGGATAATCCCACAGCCGGGCTCATGATCGCCGCCGCGTGGAACGCCGTGTCGCTGATACTGCCGCTGTTCCTCGTGTTTCGGATCACCGCGCCCAGCCGGCGCGGTGTGCCGGTGCTGATGACATTGCTCGGAACGGTGCTGCTGCTCGGCAGCCCGATCACGAACAGCTCGTTGTATATGATCCACGTCGACGGGCTCTGCATCGCGTGGGCGCTCGTCGCCTGCGCGGCCTTGCACGCCCGGGTGCAGCATGGCTGGCGTCCGGGCTTTGCCGTGGCGGCGCTCGCGGTCGCGCTGTCGGTCGCAACGAAACAGGTGGCGGTGGTGCTGGTGCCGGCGACACTGCTCTGGCTGTGGCGGGAGGGACAGGCGCGGCTGTTGGGCGCGTGGATATTCTGGCTCGCGACGATCTGCGGCGGGCTGGCGGCGGTTTTCTTACTGGCGTTCGGACCGGAAGAGATGCTGTTTAACGCATGGCTGCTGTTTTCGCGCATGCCGTGGCGGGGTGGGTGGGGGCAACTCGGCGCCAATCTGATCGAGGTTTTGGGCTCATGCTGGCTGTGGGCCGTGGCGGGATTGATTGGCTGGCTGGCGCTCCGTAGCGGACCCGGGCTCCGGCCAGCACCGGAGGCCGCGGCATTCGCGCGGTTGCTCGGCTGGGTCGCGCTGGTGCAGGCGCCGCTGGGGCTGACGGCTTCGCTCCTGGTCGACGCGGCATTGAACTCGATTCACGCCCCGACCTATCTGCTGATCGCCGGATTGGTTCTCGTCGGCTCGATGCTGACGCAATGCACTCCCGTCATGACGTGGTCCAAAGGCCTGCGTCCCGGCCTGGCGGTCGCCTTGGTGGCCGGATTGAGTTTGGTGGCCGCTTATCACGAAGCAATTCGGCGCGAGGCGGTCTGGACGCCCTACCGGGGCCAGGAGCACCTGCTCAAGATGGTCCGTCGCGCGCCCGGCACGATCTATCTGCCGTGGAACCCGCTCACCCACATCATTGCCGAGCGGAAAATCTATCCCTTCGACGAGGCACTGCATTATCTCTGGCTCGCCCGGCTCGAGCCGCCGCGCGAGGCGATCCGGGCGGCCGTGCCGGCAGGCGCGTTCATCCTCTACCAGGAGCCCTGCCAGAGTCACTTCGCCCTGAATTATTTCGGCAACCGGCAACCACCGCCGGAGCGAAAGCCGTGATCACGGTGCGGAATTCGCCGCCGTCTGGAATTGCTTCAACCAGGCGTGCGCGGCGGCTTCATCGGTGAAGACCTCGACCTTGGCCCCGCGATTGTTGGCGACGATCTGGCCGATGCGTTCCGGATCGGCTTGTTCCGGCAGGGTGAGGCAGGCGACGGGCACGAAATTCAGGTAACGCCCTCCCAGCTCCCCCAACTGGTAGCGATCGGCGAATTTGTAGGGCCCTTTCAGGGCGCGCATGTCCACCAGCACCGCCCCGACCGGCCGGGCCTTGGCGGCATGGGCGATGGCCTTGATCGCTGTCTCCCGGTGTTGGATCAGATAACGTCCGCGCGCGTGCACCACGAGGCAGCCGGATTCATACGCGAACTGGAGGTCGGGCGACATGCTGGGTTCGGCTGAACGCAGCATGCAGGACTCCGCGCCTGGGCCAACCGGAATGAACCGGCAACCCCCAACTAACAACCTGACT